>Ga0272443_10003656_pt1 | contig 17835 bp, 15 predicted proteins | sample SSMAcet12_FD_193581 | JGI IMG/M metagenome (GOLD analysis project Ga0272443, IMG submission 193581) | Marine sediment archaeal communities from Little Sippewissett salt marsh, Falmouth, MA, United States - SSM-Acet-12 | ecosystem: Environmental > Aquatic > Marine > Wetlands > Sediment ... | reverse complement strand
CCCTTCGGGTTGAATGAGACCTTCCAATTATCCACAGAAGGAGGTTAAAATTATGTTTTTACCTCCTTATCCTATAACTTGAAGGTTTAAATAATTCATCATCCGATCAGTTTTTTCTTGCCGTATTATTCTTGTTGACAGCGACACCATTGCAAAAGCGACCGCCATCGGGGACTGGATCACGGCGATGGAAGAGGCGTTCAGGGATACGGCACACGGAAAAATCGATGTACCGAGAAGAACACATATCAGTCACGGTGGGAATTCACTCGTGCTGATGCCCTGTTTCGGGGTAGAGTATTTCTGCACGAAACTGGTCTCGGCACATCCGGGGAATCTGAAAAATAGAAAGCCCGTGATCACGGGGACCTTGATCCTGAACGATGCGGAAACAGGGGAGCCGCTTGCCGCGTTTGACGGCAGCAAACTGACAGCCATGCGCACAGCTGCCGTCGGTACCGTGGGAATCAAATACCTGGCCCCGGAAGATGCGGATACCATGGGGATTATCGGCCTGGGGATCCAGGGGTTTCATCAGGCACTTTTTGCCTGTCATCAGCGCCCCATCCGTGAACTCCGGATCCTGGACCGGACCATCCGGATCGCCACAAGGTTCAAGGAACGGTTCAGGGATTATTATCCGCATGTGAAGGTGATCCCCTGCCGGAATGCCATGGAACTTTGCAGTGCATCGGAGATTGTCATTACCGCCACCGCTTCAAAAACTCCGATCGTGCCGGGCACAGATAAATGGTGGACAGGCAAAACGGTGATCGCTACCGGTTCCTACCAGCCTGAGATGAGGGAATTTCCCGATGAGATCTTCAGGGACATGAAACGGATGTTTGTGGATACCCTGCACGGACTCAGCGAAGCCGGTGATCTTGTGGAACCCATCTCAAACAACTTGATCCGAAAGGAACAGATCTTTCCCATTTCGGACCTGATCATGGGGAAGGTCGATGCGGGCGACCGGACCCGGTTCTTTAAATCGGTTGGGATGGCCGCCTTTGATCTGTATGGTGCGAAACTGGTGTACGAAAACCTTGCCTGAGCGAGGCTGCTGAACAACATGATGTTTTTAAGTCCTCTCCCGGTCAAAGAGAACACGGTCTTTGTATTTTTAAGCATCAACAATATATAAATTCATCAGCATGGCAAAAATTACGCGCGAGGAAGCCCTGTCATATCACAGCAGCGGAAGACCGGGTAAAATTGAAGTCATACCGACCAAACCGTATTCGGACCAGCGGGATCTGTCGCTGGCATACACGCCGGGTGTGGCCGAACCGTGCCTGGCGATCAGAGACAATCCGGAGGATGCCTATAAATACACTGCAAAAGGGAATCTGGTAGCGGTGATGTCCAACGGGACCGCGGTGCTGGGGCTTGGAGATATCGGGGCACTGGAGGGAAAACCGGTCATGGAGGGAAAAGGATTGTTGTTCAAGGTTTTTGCTGACGTGGATGTTTTCGATATTGAAATTGACCGGAAAGGAATCGATGAATTTGTGGAGGTGGCCAAAGCCATTGCTCCCACTTTCGGGGGGATCAACCTGGAAGACATCAAGGCCCCGGAATGTTTTGAAATAGAAGAGAGGCTGAAGGCGGAACTGGACATCCCGGTGTTCCACGATGACCAGCACGGCACGGCGATCATCTCGGGGGCCGGGCTCCTGAATGCCCTTGAACTGGCCGGTAAGAAGATTGAAGAACTTAAGATAGTGGTCAATGGTGCGGGCGCATCGGCCATTTCCTGTACCAGACTATACATCACACTGGGGGTCAGGAATGAAAACGTGATCATGGTGGATTCCCGGGGTGTGCTGAATTCCAGGAGGAAAGACCTCAATAAATACAAACAGCAATTTGTGAGTGATACAGAGGCAAATACGCTGGAGGAGGCGATGAAAGGGGCCGACATGTTCCTTGGTCTTTCGGTGGCAGATGTCCTCACACCCGAAATGCTCAGGAGCATGAACAGGGATCCGATCGTGTTTGCCATGGCCAATCCGAATCCGGAAATCACCTACGAAAAAGCCATTGGTGCGAGGAAGGATCTCATCTTCGCCACAGGGAGGTCCGATTATCCCAACCAGATCAACAACGTGCTCGGATTTCCTTTCATTTTCCGGGGGGCGCTGGATGTGAAAGCCACCTCCATCAATGAGGAAATGAAGATCGCTGCTGTTTACGCGCTTGCACAGCTCGCGAAAGAGGATGTGCCTGAGGTGGTGAACAAGGCATACAAAGTGGAAAACCTTCATTTCGGAAGGGAATACCTCATTCCCAAACCGCTTGATCCCAGATTGATATATCATGTGGCACCTGCGGTGGCCAGGGCCGCCATGGAATCGGGCGTGGCGCGTTCCTCCATTACCGACTGGGAAGCTTACAAGGAGTCACTGAAGGAACGGATGGGGATCGGGGTCCGGCTCATTCAGGAGGTTCGCATGAAAGCGCAGCAGAATCCGAAAAGGCTCGTTTTCGGGGAGGTGACCAGCTTTAAGATGCTGAAGGCGGTCCAGACCGTGGTGCATGAGGGGATCGCCCATCCGGTGCTGCTGGGGAACAAGGACTATATCAAAAAGATGATCAGTGATTACCACCTGGAAATGGATGACGTGGAGATCATCGACCAGCGGGACAGGGGAGCCAAAGAGCTCAGGAAAAAGTATGCGCAAAGACTTTATGAAAAGCGGCAGCGCAAAGGGATGACCTACCAGGATGCCATCCAGCAGATGTGTTTAACGAACCAGTTCGGAATGATGATGGTCGAGGCGGGAGATGCAGATGCATTTCTTTCGGGCTTTTCCAGTAAATACGCAGACGTGATCAGGCCGGCCATTCAGATCGCGGGGACGAACAATCCCAACAGACATATTTCGGGGATGTATATCCTCCATACGAAAAAGGGCCCCTATTTCTTTGCGGATACCACGGTGAATGTGCAGCCCGATCCCCATACCCTGGTGGATACCACACTGATGGTGGCCGAAGCGGTGCAACATTTCGGCCTTGAGCCCGTGATCGCCCTGGTTGCCTATTCCAATTTCGGGGCCATCAGGGGAGCCAGTGCGATCCGCGCCCACGAAGCGGTCGGGATTTTGCACAGGGATCACCCTGAGCTGGTGGTGGATGGTGAAATGCAGATGAATTTTGCCTTGAATCCCGAACTGCGGATGCAGAAATTCCCCTTCAACAGACTGGGAAACAAAAAAGTCAATACCATCATATTCCCCAACCTGAGCTCCGGGAATATTGCTTATAAAATGATGCAGGAGATCGGAGGGGCACAGGTGACCGGTCCCATTCTTCTGGGACTGGGAAAGCCGATCCACATCCTCCAGATGGAAAGCGATGTAAGGGAAATTGTGGATATGGCAGCGTTTGCGGTGGTGGATGCGCAGTTCAGGGGGTGACCTGTTTTAATCGCTGGAACATGGGATTATAATACAAAAGGGTGCTCTGCTGAGGCACCCCTTTGCTTCCTAACCAAAACTAAAACTATCTGCGATTGATATGGTTGTTTATTGATAATCAGCGAGTGATTCCATCAATTTCTTGCGGGTAAAGAAGATGCGGCTTTTCACGGTACCGATCTTAAGATCCAGCTTCTCGGCAATTTCCTTGTACTTGTATCCCTGTGTATGCATCAGAAAGGGAATCTTCAGCTCATCCTGAAGCCTGTCAATGTGCTTGTTGATTTCCTTGTGGTGCAGGGTGGAATCGGGTTTCACGAAATTGGACTCCCGGGAATTATTCAGGTAATAAAGGTCCTTCGTGGTGTCCACAATCGTGTTTTGCCTGACTGCCTTGCGGTAGTTATTGATGAAGGTATTCTTCATGATCGTGTAGGCCCAGGCCTCAAAATTCGTAAACTCAATGAACTTATCCTTGGACGATAGCGCCTTGAGATAGGTCTCCTGCAGGAGGTCTTTTGCCTCTTCCCGGTTGGCGGTAAGACTGAGGGCAAAACGCTCCAAACGGTTCTCCATGCTGATCAGTTTGCTGTTGAAATCCATTGCTGTCATAATACATTGGGTTTTACGGTTGTCAAAAATCAACAATCAAATGTTTAACAAAGATATGTTTTAATTAAACATCTGTCAAGTCCCCCAATAAAATAAAACGTTGATCTATATGCTATTCAAAATAAGCACGGATGAGCTAATTATTGATAATAAAAGAAATAAGAGTGTTTAAATGTTTTGAATTCTAAATTACGGTCTGGACAAAAAATGTTCACGTATGACGATGATCGCATGAACAAATCAACTCAGGAACCCAGTTGATCCAGGAAGTTTGTAAAGTCTTCCATGGATCTGATCTGGAAGTGGTTGCTGGAAAGTTCAGCGGGTTTTTCACCCAGGAAGGTGGAAAAATAAAGGATCTTTTTATCCGGAAATGCCCCGCCCAGGTCTTTCAGGTAGAGGATGAAATCGAATTCGGGCTGGGTGGTTGTACTGGAGATGAATATATAGTCAAAGGATTTGGAGGCCCCGGTGGCCAGTATATCTGAATAGGGAACCGATTGTCCCAGGTAGATCACCTCATGCCTGGCTTCTTTGAGCAGGTAATTTGCAAACAGCAGCGTGATTTCATGCCACTCCCCTTCAGGAAGCATCAGCAGGAATGTTTTTGCATGCGGATTGTACGTGTGAGGCAGCTGTTCGGTGGCCGAGATGATTTTGTTCCGGATCAGGTTGGTGACGAAATGTTCCTGTGCAGGATTCACATCGCCCGACTGCCAGAGAATGCCCACTTTTTCGAGGAAGGGATAATAAAGGTCGGTCACCGTTGCCCTGAATCCATGCCCGGAAATATATTTTTCAATAATGGCATTGAACCGGTATTCATCCATATCGACCATGGAAATGATCAGGGAATCGATCACATTTTCCTGGGAATGGTTCACCTTGCTGACACGCATGATCTCCTCCCTGAGCTCCAGTTCACTCAGTTTGGCGATATTGGAGATCTTGATGCCGTGCCTGTTCAGTACGGCCACATTCAGGATCTTCTTCAGATCCTTGTCGGTATAATAACGGATATTGGTCTGGGTGCGGTGGGGCTCAATCAAATTGTACCTTTTCTCCCAGATCCTGATGGTATGGGCTTTGATGCCTGAAAGTTTCTCCAGTTCCCTGATTGAATATACGGCCATTGTATGATGTGAAAGCTGTCTTTACCAAAAATAACAAACTCCATACAACATTTGTTTAGGGATGCAAAAAAGAAATTAAACAATTATGCAGTATTTATTCAAATACCAGCATGTTGAACCGTTCGGGATGCAACACTTCATTGGCTGTATCCCTTAATTCCTCGGCGGTGATAAGATCCAGTTTTTCCCTGATGGTTGCAAGATTGTCCACCCTGTTGAAAACAAGCTGGCTTTTCGCCATGGTCATCATCAGGTGTTCGTTGTTTTCGTAGGAAATGGCCAGCTGTCCCATCAGCTGCCTGCGTGCATGCGAAAGCCTGGAATCGGTGATGAGCCTGCTCCTCAGTTTCCCGATCTCCTCCCTTGTCACCCGCAGACAATGACTGAAATTCTCCCTGTCACAGCTGAAGTAGATCATCATGGCCCCGGTATCCGTATAGGGGGCATAATGTGATTCGGCGCTGTACGAATAGCCGCGCCGTTCCCTGAGTGCCAGGTTGAGCTTCGAGTTCATCCCGGGACCGCCCAGGATATTGTTCAGCAAATAGAGTTGGAGTCGTTTCGGGTGGGAAAGCGGATAGGCTTCACAGATCAGGATGCAGTGCTTCTGGAAAGTGTCTCTTTTTTCATGTCGTTTTTCGCCCATGCGGGCCAATGGTTTATTTCTGACACGCAGCCTTCCCTTATAAGGTATTTCTGAAAAATACTTTTCCACCGTATGGCGGATCCGGTCAAACGGGATGCTTCCCACAGATGCGAGGACAATCTCCGGCGTGACATAATTTTCCAGCAGGAATCTTTTCACCGAACCATTCCTGAATTTTAAAAGGGACTGCTCCGAACCCAGAATGTTCCTACCGATGGGATGGTCCGGGTAGAGCAACTCCTCGGCCCGGTCGAAGATCAGATCGGAGGGGGAGTCCTCGTAATTCTGGATCTCATTGAGGATCACACCGGCTTCCCGTTCCAGCTCCTTCTCGGGGAAAAGGGAATGAACGAAAATATCCTGGATCAGTTCAATGGCTTTCTTATAGTCCTCCCTGAGGAAAGAAGCATAGATGGCCGTTTCTTCCTTGGTGGTATAGGCATTGATATCACCCCCTGTATCTTCCAGCCGGGAAATGATCTGGAAGGCGGACCTTTTCCGGGTTCCTTTGAAGAACATGTGTTCCATGAAATGTGCCATTCCGTGTTCCTCCTCCAGCTCGTCCCTGGTCCCCGTATGGACCAGCAGCCCGAAATGCGCCACCTCGCTCCGGTTGGGAAGGTGGATCAGGCGGATCCCGTTCTTCAGCTCGTATATGTGGTACCAGGATTCCATTTCCTGCACAAAAATATAAAAAGCAGGGCACCTGATGACAATGTGGAGATTTTTAAAAATTTGTGTTAAATTTGCCTCGCTTTTACCAAGCATCGGTGCCATAGCTCAGTTGGTAGAGCACAGGACTGAAAATCCTGGTGTCCCTGGTTCGATTCCTGGTGGCACCACGCCAAACCGCGAAAGCCCCCGTAGATTCAAGGATCTGCGGGGGCTTCGTCACGAATATTGACGGGAGTGTTGACGATTTTGATGACTAATAGTATCCTATAATGTATGAGCGAAAGCGAATACATTCACAGGTCGCATAATGTATCTGTACTGCTGTATCATTTTGTATGTCCAGCGAAGTATCGCCGGGTTGTATTCAGCAAAGCAGTTGATGAGAGTTTGAGAAATATCTGTCTTGAAATATCGAAACGCTATGCGATTCATTTTTTGATCCAAAGCATTCACAGGATGAGTCCAACGCAAATCATTACGACAGTGAAGAGTCTGACTGCAAGAGAGATTTTCAAGAAGCATCCTGAAGTGAAAGAGAAACTGTGGGGTGGAGAGTTTTGGACCGATGGTTACTTTGTGAACACGGTTAGTAAATTCGGAGACGAAACCAGTATCTCCAAGTATGTTAGGAATCAAGGCGTTGAAAAAGATTACAAAGTTCTTCATAGCGAAAAGCAATGAACCCTCTTCTGATACCCCGCCGCAAGCAGCGGGGTAGTTCATTGGATCAAAAATGCAAGGTACTTGACTTAGTGAGGTTGTTTTTGTATTTTGAAATGTGCTTTCAATTCTTTGAAGTCAGATCATAGTTGAATATTAATATTCAATATAATGAGACATACAAGAATAATAACAGCCTCGTTTTTGTGCATCATTTCATTTGCAGGCCTCGGCCAGACCGGCTGGATCAACCAGACGCCCTCTTCAGAATATCCGGGTCTTTTCGGAATCTGTGCTGTTGATTCGGCACATGTATGGGCAGTTGGAAATGATCATGAAGGAACGGTCACAGAAGAGATCGTCCTTCGGTCCACCAATGGCGGGGATAGCTGGGATATTGTCAACACAGGTTTTAATGAGCGTTTTACAGGCGTTATATTCATCAATTGTGATACAGGTTTTATATCGGGCCAGGCTGCTGACGATGAGCCTTTTATTATCAGATCGTTTGATGCAGGTCAGAACTGGCAAAGACTCGATATTCGGGCAAGTGTGATAACCACAGTAAATGATATCGAATTTCACCGCTCAGAATCAGAGGATTCAATTTTCATGTATGTTGCAGGCGGCCTGGGGTATGTGTGGAAGTCTAAAGATCTGGGTGATAGCTGGAATGTATTGAGCGGGGGATGCAGGAATGGAAATTTTAATGCCTGTTTCTTCATTGATAAGAATACAGGATGGTTCGTGGGTACACCGGATGCACAGTACAACAACAGCATTATGGTAACAAGGAACGGGGGTGTTGATTTCACGGAGCAGATAAACCCCGAACAACGAAAACTGAATGAAGTGTCATTTGCCAATGCTGACACCGGGATTGTGGTGGGTTTATCCTCAACAATACTGTATACAAAAAATGGGGGAGAGACCTGGGAGAACAAGCCGAACACTGGCTACAGATGGCAATCGGTGCAACTGACAGCATCGGGCAGGGCCTGGGCTGTGGGAAATGATGGTACCATAGGATATTCAACGGATTACGGCTATTCATGGGAGATACAGGAGAGCGGGATGGAGGGCTATGAACTCTGGGATGTATCTTTTATAAATGACAATGAAGGCTGGATCGTTGGCGGTGGCATCGGTTCACCGGGTATCGTTCTTCATACCACCACGGGAGGGGCCGGAACAACAGAAATTGATCCCGACGATCCTGGCGGCATCTTCTCGCTTGGACAGAATTATCCAAATCCCTTCACCCGTACAACCCGGATCCGTTATAAGATTGAAACACCGGGAATGATCACCATCTCGCTTTATAATGTCCTAGGCAACAGGCTGGAATATCTCGTAAATGAATATAAACCACAGGGGGCTTATACAATTGATTTCATGAATGATCATTATCCGCGGGGTATCTATTTTTATGAACTGAAAGCCGGTTCTGAACTGATACAGACCAGACGCATGATCATCCTGTAAAAGGATTCATTCACCATACCCGACTATTTCCTGAGAAACGGGATAATGTTTTCCGGAAGTGGGTTACATTTGTATAAATCAGACGATATTACCTGGCTTCATGCGATTCCCGGTTTATTTAATATTCTTGGCTTTCATCACAGGGATTCCGGGAAATGCCCAGTCACTGGAATGGAATGCAGGGTTTGACGGGTTCCTGGATAACCGGGAGTATTTCAGCATTGGCAATCCGCAGACCATTTTCGGTTCCCGCGTATGGGGGGAGATTGGCGCGGATATGGGTGATCATCACCAGTTCCGGGCGGGGATCAATTACCTCTATGAATTCGGGTATACGGCCTTTGCGCATATTCCCGATGTGACCATGTATTACCGGTACGATGGGGGAAAGGTCGATTTTATGATCGGGGCATTCCCCAGGAGGAACCTGCCGGACTACCCCCTGTTTTTCCTTTCCGATACACTGAATTACTACCGTCCGAACATGGAAGGAGCCTGCCTGGGATATACCGGGAAAAACTGGCAACAGCATGTGTTCATCGACTGGACGAGCCGGCAGACGGACGACAGGCCCGAACGGTTTATCTTCGGTTTCGGGGGGAACGTGCGTATGGGGATGTTTTTCCTGGAGGACCACTTCCTGATGGCCCATCTTGCTGCAAAGGGGATCCCCGATCCGGATTTTCACCTGCGCGACAACGGGGGTTTTCACATGAACCTCGGACTGGACCTGTCGGAGAAGGTTTTCCTTGATACGCTGGTGCTGAGACTCGGGGGACTGGTCTCCCTGGACCGCACCCGGGGTGTGGATCCCGGATGGCAGACCCCGGCCGGGATCCTGGGGCAGCTGGATCTGGCGTACAGGAGTTTCGGGCTGAGCGGGCTTCTATACCGGGGGGAGGGGCATACGTTCTTCTATGGGGATCCGTTTTACAAGCTCAGGCACTATGGCAGGCTTGACCTGTACTTCATCCCCTTCAGGGACAAAAACGTGGACCTGAAGATCGATTTCGCGATCCACTTCGCCGGGGGCCAGTTGGACTATTCCCAGCAGATCCTGGTTTCCGCCAGGATTCGGTAGGAGAAGGCCCTATTCCTGGTGCACGACCGACCAGTTTTCATGGACCGAAAGCCAGTCGCCGTCCGTATACCTGTATACCGCCGTGATCTTCCAGGGTTCAGCAGGTTCATCTTCGAAGATCCCCTGGTACTGGTAGGATACAATCACAATATCTTCAAAATGCTGGAAACCCGGGTTCAGCAGTTCATGCTGGTGTGCGGGGATCTGGCCCTTGAAATTTTCCAGGTATGCAGAAAGGGCTTCTTTCCCAGATACCCCGTTCTGTGCGGCCAGGTCATCGATCCAGACAATATCCGGTGCCGCGCAATCCACAAAACCCATCGGATCGCCCGAAGCCCATCTGTCGTTGGCCATTTGAATTTTCTGCCAGATGGCAGTTTCGGCTTCCTCTGCCGTTGGCAGTTCGGGCTGGTTGGCACAAGAAGCAAGAAAAAGAGGGAGGACGAGGATGTACGCAGCGTGTTGCAGGAGTTTTTTACCCGGAACGATGTTGATCTTCATGATGGAGGGTTTTAATAACGGGAATTTTAAATAGCTGTCAGCTAATTTATTAAATATCACACCACGAGTCAATAATCTTCCGGTTTTTTTCATGATTGATTCAGTCCCGGGGCTCGGGGGTGCGCCGGTCCACCGGGAACGGTTCATGCTCCGGCATGGACGGAGGATCCGCTTTGATCTTTTTCATCAGCACCTCCACCGCCTTCATCAGCTGGGTATCCTTTCCACCGACCAGTTCCACGGAGTTCTGTTCAATGATGATATCCGGTTCAACGCCCCGGTTCTCCACCACCCATTGCCCCTCTTCGTTGTAGATCCGGTAATCGGGAGCGGTCAGCCCGCTGCCATCCAGCAGTTCCAGGAACATGGATACCCCCACCAGTCCGCCCCAGCTCCGGGTCCCGATCACCGGGCCCATTTTGTTCAGTTTGAATTCATAGGGCAGAAGATCGCCTCCCGATCCGGCATACCGGTTGGTCAGGCAGGCCATGTGGGCGGTCACCGCCAGCAGGGGGATGGGCTGGTCGGCCGAGTAACGCCGGGTCCAGTAACTGTGCGGCTTCTTGAGCAGCCGCTGCAGGAAGATCTCCGGGTCGAGACCGCCCCCGTTGAACCTGCCGTCAATGATCAGCCCTTTCTTCTTGGTCTGGGAATAGAAATACTTCGGGAAATCGGTGGCGGATCCCTCGTAAGTATCCGGCAGGTAAATATAACCGATCTGTCCGCCGGAGGCTTTGTCCACCGCGATGCGGTTGTTCTCGAGCCAGTCGTAGTACCTGAAATAATATTCGCTTCCCGAGGGTTCCACGATCACCTCCCTGGCCCCTTCTCCGGATGGTCTGCTGTTCACCAGCAGTTTCACTTTCTTGCCCGCAAGACCCACAAAACAACTGTATATATTCTTTTCTGCGTTGACTTTTTCTCCGTTGACAGACAACAGGTAATCCCCTTCCTGAACATGCAGGCCCGGTTTGGCCAGCGGCGGATAGAGTCCCCGTGTCCAGTCGGGGACCCGGAAAATCTTCTTGAACCGGTACAGCTGGCTGGCCTGATCAACTTCCCAGTCAGCCCCCAGCATCCCGATATTCACCCTGTCTGCCTCACGGCGCCCGGATCCGCCGTACACATAGGTGTGCGAGGTGTTCAATTCCCCGATCAGCTCCCCGATGATGAATTCCACATCCTGCCGGCATGTGGCCCGGTCGATCATTTTCCCGTATTTTTCCCTCATGGCCGGCCAGTCAATTCCGTGCATGCCGGGTTCATAATAGAAATCCCGTTCCATCCGCCAGGCTTCATTAAAGACGGCTTTCCATTCTTTCACAGGATCAATTTCCATTTTCAGACCCGACAAATCGAGGGGATTTCCCGCACTGTTCTCTTCCCCCGGGGAAATGATCCCGAGCTGTTTCCCTTTGCGGTACACGATGCCCGAACCATCGGCTGAAAGCCTGAAGCCGTCAATTTCCTCCATCACCGTTTTTTCTTCCCGGTTTTCAAAGGAGTACCGGTACAGTGTTCTTGGTCCTAATGCCCTGTAATCCATCCTGTTATAATCGCCGTTCTCGCTGTTCAGGTAGAACAGGCACGATTCGTTCACTGCCAGGTCCCTGTAGTTTCCTGCAGGAAGCGGCAATGCCTCGATCCGCTTTTCAATTCCCCCGAAATCGATCCGGAAGGGAGAGTCGGCCCCGGGTGATTTCTTTTGCATCCCATCCTCTGTCTCATTTTTCAGGGGGACGATCGACGGACCGTCCTTTTTCAGGGTCAGGGCATAGATCCGTGCCACATCCTTGTAAACCATTTCCCATTCCATGTCGCAGAATGTGGGCTGGAAGGTCCTGTTGGAGACAAAAAGCAGATGTTCACCGTCCCTGGTGAACACGGGATTGAAATCGTAGTACAAACCGTCGCTTACCGGGTAAACCCGTCCCTGTTCTAGGGAATAGATGTACAGCTGCCAGACCAGGTCCCGGTTCATTTTAGAATAGGCCAGGTATTTGCTGTCGGGCGACCAGGCATAGTCCCAGATCCCTTTGTGATGAAGCGATTCGTCCACATGCTCATATTCCGCCCTGTCCACCTCGGTGATCTTCCTGCTCTGTACATCCAGGATATAGCAGCGAAGGGTCTGGTCCGCATAGGCGATTTTTTTGTCGTCGGGCGACCACCGCAGCGTATGCCTGTAGCCTTTCTGATGGGTGGTCATTTTTTCCGCTTCACCGGTCCCGTCCGCATTCCGGATGTAGATCTCATATTCCCCGGTACGGTCTGACAGGTAGGCAATTTTTTTCCCGTCGTGCGACCACACCGCATCCTTCTCCCTGGCCCCGCAGTGGTTGGTGATGTTCTCCGTGACCCCGGCGGTTTTCGGAACGGTGAACACTTCACCTCTGGCTGTCACCAGCGCCCGGATGCCCGAGGGGGAGAGGTCAAAGTCCTGGATGTTTTCTGCCAGATCCTCCATGTAGGGCCTGGTTTCCGGGGCATCGGGATGTATCCGGACATCCATTTTCTTGCTTTCAGCGGTATGGAGATCCAGCAACCATATTTCCCCGCCCATTTCATATACGATCCGGTCCCCGCGTGCCGATGCCCTGAGCACATCATAGTCGTCGTGGTCGGTTAACTGTTTAATCGTTTTCCGCTTCGTATCCCACGCATATATATTCAGCGTTCCGTCGCGGTCCGAAACGAAGCACACCAGATCACCCGCCCACATGGGCATCCGGTCGGTGCCCCCGAAATTGGAGATGTTTTCTTCCGTGTTGGTCGCAAAATCATAAAGATATATTTCCTGGGCCCTTCCGCCCCGGTATCTTTTCCAGGTCCGGTCTTCGCGGGCGGTTTTGTTGTAGGCGATCATGCTGCCTTCGGGTGAGAAACTACCCCGTGAAGCATCGTAGAGGATCAGCTCCTCCAGGCCGGTCCCGTCCGGCGAGATCAGGAAAAGCTTTGTGTAGCGGCTGGTACTGTTCCTCCTGGAGTTGAATATGATCTTGTTTTTAACCGGGTGCCAGCCCACCACCTCATCGGCACCCGGATGATAGGTAATCCGGGTGATGTCGCCACCTTTGCTGTTCATCACATACACATCCGTATTGCCGTCGTATTCACCTGTGAAAGCGATCAGGCTGCCGTCGGGGGAAAACTTCGGGTAACGCTCCGCACCATCGTGGATGGTCAGGCGCACCGCATCGCCTCCCTCTATGGGTGCGGTCCAGAGATCCTCACCGGATGTAAACACCACCGAATGATCGGATATGTCGGGGAAACGCATGATCTGTTGCGCATTCAGATTGAACAGGGCCGCCAGTGAAAGACAGAGGGCGACAGAAAAAATCCCGGAAAAAGTTTTCATTTCGAATGATTTTGCATTGGTTGGTAATAAGGTGTAAGTTAAAGAAAATGTATATTGGACGAAACATTTCTGAAGCTGAAATACCGGAGTAAACAAAATTCTGACAGAACTGTTTCACATGTTACAGACGCAGATGGAGCGGATCAATCACCAAACAGAAAAAAGATGAAACGGAGAAAATTCTTAACATATGGCCTGGCGGGTTCGGCCCTCCTTTCGGCATTTCCCTACCACCTGCTGGCCGGATCCAGAAAAATATATCCCCATGAACGGGTAAAACTGGGGAATACCGGGATCGAAATGTCCAGGATGGCCATGGGTACGGGCACCAGCGGAACCGCCGGAAGTTCCAACCAGACGCGCCAGCTGGGGATCAAAGGCCTGTCGGATCTGCTGCGCGCAGGATTTGACGATGGGATCAATTTCTGGGATTCGGCCGATGCCTACGGTTCCCATCCCCACCTGCGGGAGGCGTTGAAGAAAATAGAGCGGGACAGGGTGGTGATCCTGACCAAGACCACTTCCAGAACCTATGAGGGCGTGAAAAAGGACCTGGAGCGGTTCCGGAAGGAGATCGGCACGGATTACCTGGACATCGTCCTGCTGCATGCGGTAACCGATCCACAGTGGAACCGGAACATGTCCGGTGCAATGGAGGCCCTCTCCGAAGCCAAGGAAGAAGGGATCATCCGGGCCCGCGGGATCTCGTGCCATTCACTGGGTGCGCTTGAAACGGCAGCCGATGAGCCCTGGGTGGAGGTGGACCTAGCAAGGTACAATCCGGCAGGCGCATCCATGGATGCTGATGTCCCCACCGTGCGGCGTGTGCTCGAAAGAATGAAAGAGAACGGGAAAGGCATCATCCAGATGAAGGTGTACGGTGCGGGAAGGCTGGTCCGGCAAAAGGATGAGTGCCTGGAATTCCATACGGGTGCCGGCTTCATCGACGCCTTCACCCTTGGCATCGAGAATTACGAACAGCTGAAGGATGTTCAGCAAAGGCTCCCTGAAGCCAGTGTAAGGGGTTAACGGACGGTTTGATTCCTTATCTTTGAGGGAAAAAGAAGGATGTACGAGTTGACCCTCACAACCCCGGCCCTGCTGTTTTCGGCCATTTCCCTGCTGTTGCTTGCCTACACCAACCGTTTCCTGGCCTATGCCAACCTGGTGCGGACCCTCCATGCCCGGTTCAAGGAGAACCGGGACAGCCTGTTGATCGGACAGATACAGAATCTGAGAAAGCGGCTGGTGCTCACCCGAACCATGCAGCTGCTCGGGATCGGCAGCCTGCTGCTCTGCGTGCTCTGCATGTTCCTGGTGTACGTGGATGTTCAGCTGGTGGCAGAGATCATTTTCGGGATCGCCCTGGTGATGCTGATCATCTCACTGGCCATCTCCGTCAGGGAAATACAAATCTCCGTCAGGGCGCTGGATCTGCACCTGAGCGATATGGAACTGTAACTGCGGCAGGATGTCAGGCACCCACCGCCTTCAGTGCCTCGTACACCAGGAATGCCGGCCATACGAGTGCTTTGAGGAATCCCAGGAGCCCCATCCAGAAAGTGGTGGCCGTGGAGATGTAATAGATCGCTGCGCCGATGAGCCCCACACCGTATACTGCACTGGCAGGGGCACTGCTCTGAACGTTTCTTTTTGCCATGATTTGATCAGTTGTTGAGGTAAATGTGGTGCTAAATTATTTAATTTTAAGAATGATGACAAAGATTTATTTCTGCGGATCTGTGAGGGGAGGCAGGGAGCTCGCCTCCAGCTACCGGAAGATCATCCGGATTCTGGAGGAATCTGCGGAGGTGCTCACCGAACACCTGGGTGACGACGAGGCGGTTTCCGGGAAGGATGCCCTGCTGTCGGACCGGGAGATCCATGAACGGGACCTGGAATGGCTGAAGGAAGCTGACCTGGTGGTGGCCGAGGTGACCGTCCCCAGCCTGGGGGTGGGGTACGAGATCGGCAGGGCTGTTGAACTGGGAAAGCCTGTGCTCTGCCTCTACCGGGAAAGGGAGGGGAAAAGGTTGTCAGCCATGATTGCCGGAAGTCCCCATGTGGAAGTAATACAATATGATGAGATAGATTACCTCAACAAACAATTGAAGGAATTTATCGTTCGGAATGCTCCTGGTCGTACTTCCTGATCTTCCTCAGTGCTTCCTCTTCCGCCTGGTCGTACATCTCCCGGATGAAGTCTTCCCCGAAATTGAAGGTGCGCTCTTCGAGGGACATGGAGTCCAGCCGGTCGAACAACATGGCCCTGGCCTGTTCGATGTCTTTTCCGTAGATATGGTATGAATCGGCCTGCCAGTTCAGCCTGCCCAGTCCCACCTTCCGGCCGCTTCTTCTGGCAATTTCATCGGCGAGCACTTCCCTGTTGAACTGAATGAATCCGAACATGTTCATGAAGCTGGCTCCCCAGGCGTCATTGCTGCGGAACCGAATATTGCAGTTGAGCCACCAGGTACCCGAATCGTCTTCCTGGATCCTGTACCAGAGCGACTGCAGGCAGGGGGGGTCATACACCTGCAGGTCATGGTTGGGCATCCAGGTGATCATCTGGGCCTGGCGGGTGAAAGGCTGTTCCACCAGTTTGCGGATCACATGTTCGATCTGGTCCACCTGGAAACCCACGTCTTTTCTTTCCCTGTTCCCATGCTCCTCCACCAGTTCCTTCCAGCTGCCGTACCGTTTGAGACGTCCGTGGTAGGTGTACTCCCAGCGGGTATCGGCCCGATCATTCATGTTCTTCACCCAGTGGTCCTTATACCCTTTCAGTTCAAGTACATATTCTTTCAGGTCCTCAATCCCGCCCGGGAAAGCCTGGTGGATCATGGGATCGGATTCCGGATCCAGGATGGTGATGTTCATGGTGCAGTCCAGGCTGGGAGGATCCCCGGGCCTGTCATACTGGGTCCTGAACGGGATCCCTTCCTGATAGAGGCTGACCAGCGCCTCTTCGTAGGCAAGGGCAAGCGAATCGCGGGTGACGTGGAGCACGGGGATGTTTTTCATGTTCCGGAGTTTGGATAAAGATAAGGATCAATCGAACGGGCACGCAGGATTGTTAATAGATTGTTTATTAATCCTGCAGGGATTATCTTTATCATTTAATAAACCGAAACACCATGCTCAAAAAAGAAACCATCCTTCAGATTACAAACGTTTACACGACCAACGCATTTCAGGCCGGAGGCCGGACGTACATCGGGTCCGGCTCGGAGACCGAACCCCTGGTTCAGCTGTACAACATGGACAGGGGATCTGTGGAAAACGTGGATGGCTGCCCGGGCGGAATGATGAGTTTTCTTCCCGTCCCCGGCCATCTGGATCATTTCGTTTCCATCATGGGGCTTTTCCCACCTTTTATCGGAAAGGAGGCAGGGCTGTTTTTGCACCGCAAAACGGGGAAGCGATGGGAGACGGCCAGGGTGGTGGACCTGCCATTTGCACACCGGTGCGAATTCATGGAGCGGCAGGGAGGTGTATACCTGGTGCTGGCCAGTGTGAGCAAGTTCAAGGAAAATCCGGCTGACTGGTCACAGCCCGGGGAGACGCACCTCATCCGGCTGGATGAGATCCCTTCCGGAAAGTGGCAGACAGAGGTGGTCGATGTTGGGACCTTCCGCAACCACGGCATGACCAGGACCCGGATCGACGGGAAGGATACCGTGTGTATCTCCGGTGCGGAGGGGATCTTTGCACTGGATCAGGACAGTGACGGGCGGTGGGGGCTCACCCGGCTCTTCCACAGGGAGGTCAGCGAGATGGTTTTTATGGATATGGACGGGGACGGGATCCGGGAACTGGCGACCATCGAACCCTTCCACGGGGATACCCTGAACATCTACAAAAAACGGAATGGCGAATGGGACCTGAAGTTCAGCAGTCCGCTCTCCTTCGGCCACGGACTCAGCGGGGGGATGTTCAATGCTGAACCACTGATCGTTGCCGGGAACAGAAGCGGTTCCCTGGCGCTTGAACTGTTCAGGATCACCGACCTGTCAGCCGGAGGGGTAGCGCGGAAAATCCTGGAGAAAGATGCCGGTCCCACCCAGACCCTGGTGTTCTCATATGGCTCGGAGGACTATATCCTCAGTGCGAACCAGCGCAAAAACGAAGTGGCCCTTTACACGGGAAGCCTGGATTGAAACCGCGCCCGCAGAAAGCCGGCTATTTTCTTCTGACCACCACGCCCGCCAGCTTTTCATAATACTGGATCAGGCCCCCGTTGTCATCCTCCGCCTTTC
>Ga0272443_10003654_pt1 | contig 17846 bp, 14 predicted proteins | sample SSMAcet12_FD_193581 | JGI IMG/M metagenome (GOLD analysis project Ga0272443, IMG submission 193581) | Marine sediment archaeal communities from Little Sippewissett salt marsh, Falmouth, MA, United States - SSM-Acet-12 | ecosystem: Environmental > Aquatic > Marine > Wetlands > Sediment ... | reverse complement strand
TGTCGCGCGAATTCGACGGTGCGTTTCATGTCGGCCATCGTGCCGTCGGGGTTCGTCAGTTCGCAGAGTACGCCGGCCGGTTTGAGGCCGGCAAGCTTCATGAGATCGACCGTTGCCTCGGTGTGGCCGGGGCGTTCGAGAACCCCGCCTTGCCGCGCCCTGAGCGGGAAGATATGTCCCGGACGGCTGAGATCGGCGGGTTCGGCTTCGTCGGCGACGGCCGCCTGTACCGTCCTGACGCGGTCCGACGCGGAAACGCCGGTCGTCACGCCCTGTGCCGCTTCGATCGAAACGGTGAAGGCCGTCTGGAAGCCGCTCGAATTCCTTTCGACCATCATGGGAAGATCGAGCGAGCGGATTTTTTCTTCCGTCAGGCAGAGACAGACAATGCCGCTGCATTCGCGGATGAGCATTGCCATTTGAGGAACGCTGACCGATTCGGCCGGAAAAATGAGATCGGCCTCGTTTTCGCGGTCGGGAGCGTCCGAAACAAGAACGCCCCGGCCTTTGCGCAAGGCGGCAAGGGCGTTGTCGACCCGGTCGTACTGGTCGCCGAACATCTCGGAAAGGATCTGATTCATGGCTGCAAACTTGTGGAATTGTCGAAAGCATGAATCAGGGCGCAGGAATGCGGCAGGCATTCTTATCCTCTTTCATCCGGACTGTAACCGTCGGCTTTGGCTTCTCACCAAATCTGCTGACCTTTCTGAAAAACAGAAAGCGCTCGCGGGCTCTCCGGCACATGGCCGGAATACCGCCGGTGGGGATTTCCACCCCGCCCTGAGAACAAGTTCCGGGAAATATAGGGAAAATAATCCGGGAACCGGACTCGTGGTGTTCTGGCGGATAAGGGGAACAGGTCTGAATCGTGAAATCTTTCGGCTTCTGTCGGTAGAAGCCGGTATCTTACCGGTAGGTGCTTTGGTTTGCGCGAAGATTTTGGGCAAGGGCACTGTCTGGGCATGATATTCGCAGGTCAAAAAAATGAAACAGGTCAACGTCGGCACTTTGTGTTGATTGAAAGGGATACAGACTATGGACGTCTCGTGGTCGTTCGAACATTCGGGGATTGACTGGGCTTGGTTGGCGGAGCTGTACCGTATCGCTCCTCTTGGGGAGAGGTCCCCGCGTGAGTTGGAAGAAGTATTCTCCAACAGCCGCTTCAAGTGTTTTGTCTTTGCAGACGCAAAACTTGTCGGCGCGGGACGTGCGCTGGCCGATGGAAAAGACTGCTCCTGCATCTGTGATGTCGCCGTTCATCCGGACTATCAGGGGAAAGGGCTGGGCAGGCAGATAGTGAAGAAACTGATCGACTTTTCCGCCGGACACAGAAAAATAATCCTGTACACGAACCCTGGAAAAGAAAATTTTTACCGGAAGTTGGGTTTCAGGAACATGACTACGGCAATGGCCATATTTGTCGATCAGGATCACGCGATCAAAACCGGCCTGATTCGCGATCCGTGAGCCTGCCGCGAAAACCTTGCGATCTCTTTACGCGCCTCGGGCATTCCATCATCAGGTTGGGAAACGTTTTTCCGTAAACGAAATAGCGGCTCTGTCACAATAAATGCCGCTCAAACAGGCTGCTTACCTTTTTCCGTCCTCGTTGTTGTGCGGCAGGAGGGTGCGGGTGAGGATGACTTTGAGCAGGTCGTTGACGACGAACCAGAGCAGCGCGTAGACCCAGACGAGCAGTGCGTAGGTCCAGCCGATGGGAGAGATGAAAATGCCGTAGACCGCCATGAGGGTGCCGAGGATCTCGGTGCCGAACGTTGCGGACAAGAGCAGCGGGGAAGGCCAGGGCCGTTTCCAGAACCAGCTTTCCGACCGTGTGACGTAGAGCGTGCTGTGGCCGGCGACGATGAGTTTCAGGAAGATGAAGGTCTGGATATCTCCTTCGGAAAAACCGCCCTTCTGCAGGAGGAAAAAGAGCAGGAACGTCGCGATGACGCCGAGAACACCGAGCGAGCTCGATATGGCGAGCAGGTCCCGCATGTTCCATTGAACGGGGATGGAGTGGATTTTCGTGTTGTCGTACGCGATGGCCAGGATCGGGATGTCGTTCAGGAGCGCCAGCAGGATGATCATCAGCGCCGTGATGGGGTAGAAATTGAACACCACGATGGAGAGCGTGATGAAGAGAATGATGCGTATGGTTTCGGCTATGCGGAAGGTCGCGTAGCTCTTCATGCGCGAAAAGGTCAACCGGGCCTGTTTCATCGCTTCGTTGATGACTGAAAGTCCCGGCGCGGTCAGCACGATGTCTGCCGCGGCCCTCGCGGCGTCGGTGGCGTTGGAGACCGCTATGCCGCAGTCGGCCTTTTTCAGCGCCGGCGCGTCGTTGACGCCGTCCCCGGTCATCGCCACGATGTGGCCGCCTTTCTGCAGGGTGTCGACGATCCTGAACTTGTCCTCGGGCACGACCTCGGCGAAAATGTCTACCTCCTCGATCATTTCCACGATGGCCGATTCGTGGGTGTGGATGAATTCGCGTTCCAGCAGGCGGGTGTCATAGAGCTTGTTGACCTCCTCCATGACGTCCGACGCGAAGGCTTTCGCTTCCCTTAGCGTCACGTCGTCCTTCAGTCGCCGGTAGATCGAGGCCGTGAGGACTTCGACCAGCTGCAGCAGTTCGTTGGAGGAGGCGCCCGAAATCTGCGCCGAACGGATCGTGCGCTGGTCGAGCCCGAGAATCCTTCCGATCTCTCGGGCGATGGCGAGGTTGTCGCCGGTGACCATCTTGACCTTCACCCCGAAACGGTGCATCTCGTCGATCACCTCCTGCGAGTCGTCGCGCGGCGGATCGTACATGGGGATCAGTCCGACCGGCTGCAGCGGCTGCGATCCCTCCCGGACTCCAACCGCAAGGGTGCGATAGCCTTTCGAGGCGAGATCAGCTACGGAGTCATTGATCTCACGGCTGCGGTCGTCTTCGAGATCCGACATGTCGAGCAGCACCTGTGCGGCCCCCTTGACCACATGCAGGGTTGTGCCGCCATGCTCGACGTCGGCCTCGGTGCGCTTGCGTACCGGGTCGAAAGGGATGAACTTCTTCTGGCTGTAAGCTTCCGGGTCCGTGTCGGGGAAATGTTTTTCGAGATAGTTGAAAATGGGCAGCTCGATGGGGTCGTCGTTTTCACGTTTCGAGGCGAGAGCGGCGTACAGGAACAAGTCTTTTTCCGAGTACGGGTCGAATACCTGCGGGTCGGCCACCTGCATTTCGTTTCTGGTCAGCGTGCCGGTCTTGTCGGTGCAGAAGATGTCGACGCCGGCCAATTCCTCTATGGCCGTCAGGCGTGAAACGATAGCCTGTCGCCGGGCCAGGTTGATGGCTCCGACGGCCATGGTCACTGAAAGCACCGCAGGCAGTGCCACAGGTATGGCCGAAACGGTCAGCACGAGTGAAAAGCGGGCGATATCGAGGAACGCTTCCTGCCGGAACAGCGACACCGTGATAATCAGCGCCACGAGCAGGATGGTCAGCATGATCAGGAAGTTGCCGATCCGGATAACCATTTTCTGGAAATGGCTGCTCTCTTTCCGCTGCGCCTCGGCGACAAGTGCCACGACGGAAGAGAAGGTGGTGTTCATGGCGGTGTTTACCACCACGGCCTCCATTTCCCCCTGCTTGACAATGGTATTGGCGAAGGCTACGTCGCCGCTTTTTTTTGTTGCCGGCAGAGATTCTCCGGTCAGGGCCGCTTCGTCGATCAGCAGATAGTCTCCCTCGAGCAGCTTGACGTCGGCGGGCACGACATCGCCGATCCGTATCTTGACGATGTCTCCCGGTACGAGTTCCCGCACGGGAACCCGTTTGAATTCGCCGTTCCGCTTCACGGCGATTTTTTTCGTCAGTTTCTGTTTCAGTGCCTGCAGGGCGTTGAGCGCACGGTGCTCCTGGAAGAAGTCGAGCCCTGCGTTGACGAAAAGCATGACGAGTATGATGAAGAAATCCTCCCACTTCTGGACCGCTGCCGATAGGATGGCGGCGGCTTCGATCATCCACGGGATGGGTCCCCAGAAGCGCCGGAAGATCCTGTGCCAGAGCGACTCCTCCTTCTCCTCTATCTCGTTGAACCCGAACCGGCTCCTGCGTTCTTCGACCTCCCGGTCCCCGAGCCCCCGGTCCGCTTCCACGCCCAGATCCTCGAGCGTCTGGTTTGCGTCTTTCTTTTCGTACGCTTTGGTTTTAGCGTTCTGTCCGGTCATCTAATCCCCGCTCCTGTATCACGGTGTTGGGTGAGACCCGCCACGGTTTGGCGGCAGTGCAGGCCGTTGTCTTCATCGGTTCTGTCTTTATTTCAGGGCTTCAGGAAAGGAAAAGTTCCTCTGCGCGAAAGATTTTGGGGGTATGGATGCAATAGCATCAGTGGAAATCGATGGTGACGGGAAAATGGTCCGATGCAGTCAGCAGCTCCTGCTTCACGGGTTCCAGTTCATCGTTCTCGAACGGGTTCCATATGCGGTGGGGCTTGTCTCCCGAAGTCCAGAGCCCGTGCGAGAGAAGGATATGGTCGATAAGCACGTTGACGGGGTCCCCGGTGAAACGGTCCGTGAACCGGGCGGAGGACGGCGTCCAGCCGTATTTGCCCCACATTGGGCGTCCGGCAAGGTTCCGAAGAAGCCGGTCGGGGTCGAACAGGGAGCCCATGATGACTTCCACGCCGCTTTTGCCGTAGCGCATTTCATACTCGTCCATTCCGGGACCGTCGTTGATGTCGCCCATCACGACCACATCGAGCCCGTGATCAAGCCACTCTTCGACGCGGCTCCGGACCCACTGGCATTCCGCGTAGATCTTGAGGCGGTTTCTGCGGGATTCCCGCTCGACATGGATCATGTCGACGTTGTCGAAGATGCCCTTCGACTTGATATGGGCGACCAGAAGACGGAACTCCTGCCGCGTGGCGTTTATCCTTACGCTGGCTTCAAGGGGAGGACGATAGTGGCGATAGATTTCCCTGATGTTGTCGTCGTCCGCGTCGAAGTGGAATTCTCCGTCGAAGCGGGGGTTCTTCTCCGGGTCCATCGTTCCCGAAGGATCGTGCGAAATCGAGAGGATGTCCGGGTCGTAAAGCACGGCAATCTCCTGACTTCCGTTCGAGAGAAAGCCCGTTAGCGCTTTTGCGGTGCGGAGATTGTAGTGCGAAGCGAAATTTTCGAGCTTGGCGATCGTGCTCTGTATGCCTTGCGTGGTATTCGGCGCTTCCTGAATGCCGATAAGGTCCGCGTCTATTTTTTCGAAAACCCTGCCGATTGCTTGCAGCCTTTCGCCGGATTTCCCGCTTGTTTTCAGCGAATTATCCTCGTGGAAAAGCTCATTGAACTTTTCAATGTTATACGAACAGAGACGAATAGCCATGTTTCACCTCCGTTGATCGGTATCGGTTTTCCGGGACGGACGCCGTAATCATCATGACGAGGACCGTTACGGGTCACAATGAAAAATAGTGATTCCATCCGCTGCCAGGACGGGCGGACCGGAGAATTTGCACAATCGTCACCGTCACTGACGACGATTCGGTTCGCGCTTTCAGGACGTTCAACGCAATAAAAGGTGGAAGGATGAACGTCCCGCGAGCCGCGCTCCTTTCGAAAATGCAACGCCAGGCTATCAGTGGTTGGTCGGGCGGTCCTCGTTGAATTTTCTGTTCGCCAGGAATCCGCTGTGCCTCTCGGGCTTTTCAGGATCGGAATCCCTCAACAGGCCGATAATGGACGTGCAGAGCCTTGAGATGAGACCCTCGACTTCTTCCCGAAGCACGAAGCTTCTGGACCCCTGTACCTCGTCGCCGTCGATATAGAGCGATACTGTGGCGTAGCCGTTCTTGTCGTATGTGGAACGGAAGGAAAAGAGAAATCCTTGCCTGCTAAATTTCTTGATTTCCATGACTTGATCATCCGGTTCGTAGCGTAAATGTTATGCAATACACAGCTCGTGATTCATGGGGGACAACGAAAAATATCGAGCCTTCGGCTGCGGGCAAAGCGGTGTCATAGAGTTGTAACAAAGGTCTTCAGTACAAGGCGTTTTCGTATATGATGCTTGAGGTCTTCGTTTCGTAAGTGCTTTTTTAGGAATGTCTTATTTTGTGGGATGACGCGGGGAGAGGCGCGGCGTGTGTTCGTGTCACCGGCATAAAACCGGGCAGGCACGGGGGCCTGCCCCTACGATTGCCAACGGATTCTGCACCACCATGATGGCGAATCTCGATGTGTCGTGATGCCCCTGCGTTTTCTCGGCTAAGACGAGACTCCTGCCAGTTCAACGATGCAACAGATCAACAGTTCAACAACTCTTCCTAATAATTCCAGAAATCCCTGTCCAGGCTCCTGTACTGGATCGCCTGTATCAGGTGCTTCATTTCTATGTTTTCCGAGGCGTCGAGGTCGGCGATGGTGCGGCTGACCTTGAGGATGCGGTCGTGGGCGCGGGCGGAGAGGCTGAGGCGGTTCATGGCGTCCATGAGCTTGTCGGCGGAGGCCTTGTCGAGGCGGCAGTGTCGCCTGATGAGTTTCGGGGTCATCTGTGCGTTCGAGTGGATGCCCGCCTCGACGAAGCGTTTCGCCTGGATATCCCTCGCGGCGCTCACCCTCCGGCGGATGGTTTCCGACCGCTCGCCGGTTGTTTTGGAGAAGAGTTCCTGGTTGTCGACCTTCGGCACGTCGATATGGATGTCTATCCTGTCGAGCAGCGGGCCGGAGATCTTCGAAAGATAGCGCTGGATCTGCTGCGGCGTCGCCGTGAGGTTGCCGTCCGCGTCTTTCAGCGCGCCGGCCGGGCTCGGGTTCATGGCCGCTACCAGCATGAAGCCGGCAGGATAGCGGGTGGTGAGCGATATTCTCGACACGGTGACCTCGCGGTCCTCGATGGGCTGGCGGAGCGCCTCGAGGGCGTTGCGGGTGAATTCCGGCAGCTCGTCGAGAAAGAGCACGCCGTTGTGCGCGAGGCTCACCTCCCCGGGGCGGGCCTGCGTACCGCCGCCGATCAGGGCCACGTTGCTCGTGGTGTGGTGCGGGTTGCGGAAAGGCCGGCGGGTCATCAGCGGCTGGCCGTTTTTCAGCAGGCTGGCGACCGAGTAGATCTTGGTGGTCTCGAGGGACTCCTCGAAGGTGAGGGGAGGCAGGATGCCCGGCAGGGCCTTGGCGAGCAGGGTCTTGCCGCTGCCCGGCGGACCGATCATGATCAGGTTGTGTCCTCCGGCGGCCGCGATCTCCATCGCCCGTTTCGCGGTGGCCTGCCCCTTGATGTCCGAGAAGTCGACCGGGTATTCGGGGATTTCCTCGAAGAGTCGCTCCACGTCGACCGTGACCGGCCTGAAGGACGCGCCGTCGCGCAGGAGATCCACGGTTTCCGACAGGGTTTTCACCCCGAACACCTCGACGCCCGCGCCCGAGGCCGATACCGCGACGGCGGCCTCCTCGGCGTTCATCTCCGGCAGGATGATCCGCCCGATGTTTTCCTTCACGGCCATCATGGCGATGGGGAGCGAGCCGTTGATCCGGCGCAGGGAACCGTCGAGCGCGAGTTCTCCCAGGATCAACGTGCCTTCCAGCCGGTGCTCCACCTCCTGCAGCGAACCGAGGAGACCGATGGCTATCGAGAGGTCGAAGGCCGTGCCTTCCTTCTTGACGTCGGCCGGGGCGAGGTTCACGGTGATTTTCTTCGGAGGAAGGTTGAAGCCGGAGTTGCGTATCGCCGTCAGGATACGCTCGCGGCTTTCGCGGATGGCGTTGTCCGGCAGGCCGACCACGGTGAAGGCGGGCAGCCCTCCCGAGACGTTGGTTTCGACCTGCACCTTGAGTGCGTCTATGCCGATGAGGGCGGCGGCGTCGAGTTGTGAAAGCATGGGTAACCGTTATTTTTGCCTGTTCTTGCTTTTCTATAGTAGTAAAAAAGAAGTACTCTGTACAACTTCTTCCTGTTTTTCGTGGTGAAACCTGTGTTTCCGGATCAGGGAACGACCGGTGCAATCTTTCCCGTCCGGGTTTCCTCCGGGAGGCTCGTGGGCTACCAACGTTTTTCCTCTTAATTGTTTGCCGCCTTTGCTAATTATGATTATCTTAGTTGTTAGAACTATTTGTATTGCCGCTAACCCAAATTTAATCAGCTGTCATGGACAACAAATCGAATGGTAAGCTTATTGCACTGGCGATTGGTGGTGCCGTCGTGATGGGGGCGTTGTTTTTCCTTTCTTCCCTCCTCACGGGTTATCAGACGCCGGCGGAAAACATCTCGCCGATCCTGACGCCTCTGAAATCGTTCATGGGGTGGTTTCTCCTGATTTTCTTCGCCTCGCTCATCATCTGGGGCCTCGGCAAGATGTCGTCCAGGATCAACGACACCTGGGTCATAAGTTTCCCCGTAGGGATTTTTGTCATCGTGACTGTCATGTTCATCAGCCTCGAACTTGTCTGGGAGAAAGGTCGCACCACGACGCTCGACGGCAAGTACATCCGTACGGTTCGCCAGCTCGATGCCTTCAATGAAGGCGAGGATTTCGAGAATATAGAGGATCAGCCCGTCGAATCTCCGATGGAAGAGGTGGTTCCTCCGGGCAGGGAAGTGCTCGGCGTCGAGGTTGAAGAGGGCGGCGAAGCTGCCGCTGAAGCACCGGCTGCGGCCGAGGAAGCTGCGGCAGGCGGCGAGACCGTAGCACTTGCGGGCGAGGAACTCGCCAGTGCCGAAAAGCTCTTCCAGAGGAAGTGCACCAAGTGCCACGCGATCAAGGCGGTCGAAAACAAACTCGCCGAATACAGGAAGAAAGGCGAAGCCGAAAAGATCGTGCTCGACATGAAGGCCGTACCGAACTCGGGTATCAGGGCCAAAGAAGTTCCGACGATCGTTCAGTACATCAATCAGAACTACTGATACAGGGTTGGCGGTACAGATAAGCCGAGAAAAAGCCCCGGAAACTCCGGGGCTTTTTTCATTGGCGCTGTCGACAAGAACGGAGCCGGGTTGCAGGATTTGGGCTCAGTCGGTCCGGAGAGTGGCCGGGGGCCTGAACGTTCAGCTCTTTCTGGCGCTCCAGGATACGGAAACGGTTTCTGTTATGCCTCCCCGCGCTTTCCATTCCGTGGTGACGGTGATCTCCCTTGGCTGAAGGACTTCGACCATGTGGTCGAGAATCGTGTTCGTGACGTTTTCATAGAAAATCCCCGCGTTGCGGAATTCGAGATAATAGTATTTGAGAGACTTCAGCTCGATGCACACCTTGTCGGGGATGTAACGGACGGTTATGGTCCCGAAATCAGGCAGCCCGGTTTTCGGACAGACCGACGTGAATTCGGGGTTGACTATTTCGATGGTGTAGTCCCTGTCGGGGAAACGGTTGTCGAATACTTCCAGAATCTCTTTTTTCATGGGTTCCAGCCTCCAGGCTGCGTTTGCGTTGACGATCCTCCGGCGATTGAAATGGCCGGGTATGTTCGGCGAAGGTTTTTGCGCGCCCCGGAGCATCCGGGGAGTTTTTCTGACGATACCCGATGGCCTTAAAATAGAAATCTGCCCCAAATTTTCTTTACATTCATCTCATCATGAGTTATCCGGGCACGGAGGCCGTGCCTTTCATGAACGTTTTTACCAGTCAAACAGCATGACCGATACGGAACGGAGCAGCGAGGATATCTACGGGGCGCTGTCCAGGGAGTACGACCTGCAGACCGTTTCCTACCTCATCGCTTCGCAGTCCTTCAGTTTCGTGAGCGTGAGCGACAGTTACGCCCTGCTCGACAGGATATCGCCCGAGGAATTCGTCAGGGACGAACAGATGCCTTACTGGGCCGAGATCTGGCCTGCCGCGCTCACCCTTTCGGAGTTCGTGGCGGAAGAGATCGACATCGAGGGGAAGCGGCTTATAGAAATCGGGGCCGGTGTCGGCATGGTCAGCGTTACCGCCGCCCGTGCCGGCGGCAACGTGCTGTCCACGGATTATTCGGACGAGGCGCTTCGCTTTATCCGTCTCAACGCCCTGCACAACGGCGTCGCCCTCGAAACCGGCAGGCTCGACTGGCGGTGCATCCAGCTCGAGGAACGTTTCGACGTCCTGCTCGCAGCCGACGTTCTCTATGAAAGGGTCAATCTGCTGCCGATCGTCAATGCGCTCGACAAACTGCTGAAACCAGAGGGGTGCGCCTATATCGCCGATCCGAGACGCCGCCTCGCGGAACAGTTTCTCGGACTTGCCTTCGAGAACGGCTTTTCCGTGCAGACGTTCGCCAAAAGCAACGTTCGGGACGGTCAGACAACGGCCGTCAACATTTATCGCCTTTCGAAACAGCCCGCCGCCGATGAGTAAACGGAGCCAGGATGTGTGGACCAGGCCGGTCGGGGGAGATGCGCTCATATGGAAGATCATGTTTACCGGTTCCGGCCTCGTGGTCTGCGAGAACAGAATTCCCGGAGCGAGGGACACATCGTACACCTGCTGCAGGGAAGAGGACGGCTCGACGGTGCTCGATCGTTTTTCTCCCTGCACGGTTGTCGAAGGGGAAGGGGCGACCCCCGGCATGACCGGGCTCGAAACGGTCGGAGGAGGGCTGTTCTATATCCACGCCTATCAGCCGGACAGTCCCGAACACCGTGGCCTCTGGGCGATCGATCCTCTTCGCGGAGCCCTTGCCTGGGCGAGGGCGGACTGTGCTTTCACGGCTCATGTCGCTGAAGGCATGCTCGTCTACAGGGCCGGCTCGTTTGCAGGGTTTCCCGAGCGGCACTACCTGCTCCTCGATCCTTCGAGCGGCGGGATACAGGACGAGCCCGGCCGGGATACAGACCGGGTGGCGCAGCTCCGTTCGAAAGCCCTCTGCGAGGAAATCCGTCAGGACGTTCTGCTGCCTTCGGTCGATGGCGGCACCGCATCGAGGCCGGGTGAACTGCGGGAGTACATCCGGAGGGGCGAGCTGCTTGTCACGGTCGATCATGCGTCCGCCGGTCCTGAAAAGGGTTTCGACGCCCGCATCCGCATCCGCCGCGGCGGCGTGACGGTTTACGAAGACGCGCTGGCATGCAACACTCCTGCCCCGTGCGTGAATTATTTTCTGTTGCGCGGCGTTAGATTGTATTATATCAGGAACATGAACGAACTCGTCTCTGTTGGTGTATAGCGCTAGGCATAACGATATCCCCGCCGCGGAAAGCAGCCTTGAATCCTATGCGGGTCTCGGCGGTTTTCTCGACTACATGAAAGCCCAGAGAGGATATTCGCTTCTTACCGGCAAGGCGTACCGCAACGATATCATCCAGTTCTACGGTTTTCTCGCACGTCACAAGGGTGTGGAGCCGTCGGTGGTCGAGCCCGGGGCCGTCACCGTGCTCGATGTGCGTCTTTTCCTCGGCGATCTGCTTCGCCGGGGCATGCAGCCGAAATCGATCGCACGGAAACTGGCGGCCGTGAAGAGCTTCTACAACTACCTGCTTGAAACCGGTGCGGTCAGGGTGTCCGCACCCGCTCAGGTGTCGACGCCGCGTTTCAGCCGTCCGGTTCCGGGTTTTCTCAACGAGGATGAGATCGGGAGTCTTTTCGGGGAGGTGCTTGCCGCTCCTCCGCCGGTCGCGGAGAACAGGAGCGGGAAGCGCGTCCGGGAGCAGGCGTTCGAGTTCGCCCGTGACAGGGCGTTGCTCGAGGTGCTCTACGGGTGCGGACTCCGGGTGTCGGAAGTCGTCGGTCTTCCGGAAGAAAACGTCGATCTCTCACAGGGCTATCTGAAGATAACCGGCAAAGGCGACAAACAGCGGATAGTGCCTGTCGGCGGAAGCGCCACCGAGGCTCTCAAAAAGTATTTTGAAGTCAAACGAAACTTCTTTAGAATAAAAAATAAGGGTGGTGCCGAGAGCCCGAATGTTTTTGTAACCAAAAAAGGTAAGGGCATTTACCCCGTTCTTGTACAGAGAATCACCAGAAAATACCTGACCGCAGTTACAGAGCTCAAATACCGGAATCCGCACGTTCTGCGTCACAGTTTCGCCACGCATATGCTCAACAATGGTGCTGATCTGAAAAGCGTCAGCGAAATGCTGGGTCACACCAATCTGACCACCACCGAGATATACACCCACGTAACCTTCGGAAGGATCAGGGAAGTCTACGAAAAGGCTCATCCGAAGGCGTGAGCGCTTTTTGCGCCCGGACAGTTTACGGACATGTTCTTTCTCAGTTTTCATTTCATTCAAAAGGAGGTTTCCTATGACAAAGACAGATGTTAACGAAGTCGTGCCTGTACAGGTAACCTTGCGCCACTCCCATAACCACCACGATATAGAGCAGTACGCGCGTGACGCCGTTCAGGCCCTTGAAAGGATCTTCAGCGGCATCCTCAACTCTCATGTCGTTCTCGATCACCAGCACAACGATTTCGAGAATAACAAACTTGCGGAAATAACGCTCAAGGTGCCGCAGAACGTCCTCGTGGCCAGTGAGGCCGCGGCGACCTACGAACAGGCGATCGACAGCTGCATCGATGTTCTGGGCCGGCAGTTGAAGAAGTACAAGGACAAACTGAACAATCACAGGTGATTGCAGATGGCGCAGAAGGGCCGGTTTTCCGGCCCTTTTTGCTGTGAGGCCCGACCGTACTTCCTGTTTACGAAACAACACTTTCTTTTCACCTGAACTGAGCGTCCCGACTTTTGTCGGGATGCTCCATAATAGTAAGTTTATTAAAAGCCATCTGTAATACGGCGTTTGTGAAAAGATTATTCCTCGCCGGTCAGGTGAGCGTGAAAACTGATGAAGAGCCACATGTTTTGAACTCCCGACAAGTCGGGAAATGCCGATCACGCCGGATCTGCTTCGTTAAAGGGATCTTGCGTCCAGACTTGTCGGAATACAGCGACTCCCTGTGCCTCGCATCCCCGGCATGCTCGACAATCGCTCAATTTAGGTTTCAGTGCCATGAACTTTGATCAGAAAGGCCTTAAAAAGCGATCGATGACGGTTGCGTATTTCTACGAGAATATCAGCAAGAGTCTCGATATCAAACTTCGCCGCCTGAACAACGTGGACGAGCAGAAAAGGCGGATTTTCGAACGCGACCTCCATCGTCCGGGTCTGGCCCTCGCGGGTTTTACCAATCTCTTTACCTACAAGCGCGTCCAGATTCTGGGCAATACCGAAACCCGCTTTCTCTACCAGCTTGACGACAAGACAAGGGTCAAGGCCTTCGAGAACCTCGTGAAGTTCAAGATTCCCTGCATTATTCTCACCAGCAACAACAAGCTCGACGGGGAACTGATCGACATGGCGACGGCCGCCGGCATTCCGGTATTCGTCACACGCCATTCATCGACCAAGACCATCTACCTGATCACCGATTTTCTCGACGACCAGTTTTCCCAGTACCAGCAGTACCACGGTTCCATGGTCGACGTCTACGGGGTCGGCGTGCTGCTCGTCGGCAAGAGCGGGCTCGGCAAGTCGGAGGTCGCCCTCGACCTGGTCGAGAGGGGGCATCGCCTCGTGGCCGACGATGCCGTGGTGGTCAACCGGAAAGGCGAGAAGGTGCTGATAGCCTCGGGCAACAATATCATCGACCATTTCATGGAGATCCGCGGACTCGGGGTGGTCGACGTCAAGGCCATTTTCGGGATCAGGGCGATCAGGGACACGAAGGTCGTCCAGGTCGTGGTCGAGTTGCTCGAATGGAAGGAGGAAATGGATTACGAACGCCTCGGTCTCGACATGAAAACCACGAAGATACTTGGTGTCGAGCTGCCCCTGGTGCAGCTGCCGATCAATCCGGGCAAGAACATCACGGTGATTATCGAGGTTGTGGCGCTGAACTTCCTGCTGAAACATTACTCGGGATATGTCGCCGCCGAGGCCCTGGAGAAAAGAATAAAAAGAGTCATCAATGAGGAATCCCAGCAGAAGACGGGGTATGGAAGAAAATATCTTGCAAAGGATTATGAAGAGTGAGCGAGGCAGGCGTGGTCAGGCGGCCGTGCTCTTCTTCTGCCTGATCGTCCTTGCCGCGCTTCCGGGCTGTTCCGGGGGGAAGGGGAGCGCCGGAAAGGCGGCGGACTCGACGCTCGTGATCGCCATGCTGGGGGACGCCAATTACCTCAATCCCGTCATCGGTGCGTCGGTCACTTCCAGCAACGTCTACGGACTGCTCTATCCGGGCCTGCTCGAAAGCGAATTCGACACGACGACGGGCCTCCTGAATTTCGTGGCGCTTGAAAAAAGGCTCCGGCCGGTCGACGGCGGGCCCGTCGGGAGCGAACGCGGCGCGGCTCTGGCGAAAAGCTGGAAAATGGGTGAAGACAACCGCTCCATCACCTACATTCTCCGCGACGACGCCCGGTGGAACGACGGCCGTCCCATAACCTCGCACGATTTCAAGTTCGCCTACACGCTCTACGGCAATCCGGCGATCGCGAGTCCGCGCCAGCAGTATCTCGCCGAACTCGTCGGCGCGGACAAGGGCGACATCGATTTCGACCGGGCGGTGCTGACGCCCGACGACACGACGCTGGTCTTCAATTTCCACAAGCAGCTTCCCGAGCAGCTCGCGCTGTTCCATACCTCCCTGACGCCCATGCCCCGCCATCACTGGGAGAACGTGCCTCCGTCGGAATTCCGCCAGTCGCCGCTCAACCAGAAACCTCTCGGCGCGGGTTCCTACGTCCTCGGTGACTGGGTGAAACAGCAGCAGATCGAGCTGGTGTCGAACCCGGCGTGCAATCTGCCCAAACCAGGCACCATTCCCCGCATCGTATTCCGTATCGTTCCCGACTACACGGTCCGTCTCGCCCAGCTGCAGACCGGCGCCGTCGATGTCGTCGAGAACATCAAGCCCGAGGATTTCGACGGACTGAGGAATTCGAGGGCCGGAGTGGACATAAAATCGGTCGGGCTCAGGGTCTATGACTACGTAGGATGGTCCAACATCGACCAGGAAGCCTACCATCGCGACGGCACCGTCAGGCCGCACCCCCTTTTCGGGTCGGCGAAGGTCCGCCGCGCACTGACGCTGGCCATCGACCGCCAGTCGATCATCGACGGCTATCTCGGCGAATACGGCGTCATCGCCAGCACCGATATCTCGCCTTCCCTCAAGTGGGCCTACAACGAAAAGATCGAACCCTATCCGTTCGACCGGGCCGAGGCCGTCAGGCTTCTCGAGGAAGAAGGATGGCGTTCCGGCCCGGACGGCATCCGGCTAAAAGACGGCAGGAGATTCTCTTTCGTGCTCTACACCAATTCCGGCAACGCACGCAGGAATTTCGCCAGCGTGATCATACAGCAGAACCTGCGGGAAATAGGCATAGACTGCAAACTCGACGTGCAGGAGTCGAACGTCTTTTTCGAAAACCTGCGACTCAGGAAACTCGACGCCTGGATGGCCGGCTGGTCGATCGGACTCGAGATCGATCCCCTCGACGGCTGGGGTTCCGATCTCGAGAAAAGCAGGTTCAATTTTACCGGCTACCGCAATCCGAGGATAGACGAACTGTGCGAACTCGCCAAGAACGAACTCGATCCTCTCGATGCAAGACCCTACTGGATGGAGTACCAGGAAATCCTGCACCGGGACCAGCCCACCACCTTTCTTTACTGGATAAAGGAGACCCAGGGATTCAACCGGCGGATAAAGGGTGCGGAAGTCAATATATTGAGTACATTCTACAATATCGACGACTGGACGCTCGTGCCTTCGCAGAGCGTCGCGGAGTAGTGTTTCTGTGTTGAATCGTTGATTTGTTGAACCGGTGCGGGATGATTTTCAGGCGATGAATCAGCGACTGTACGTCTGCTGTTCTCTGCGCAACCGCTGAATTTGACGCATTTAGACCATGCTTGCCTATATAGCCCGCCGCATACTGCTTGCCGTTCCGCTGGTGTTCGGTGTTCTGACGCTGACGTTTTTCATCATCCGGCTCGCTCCCGGCGATCCGGCCGCGCTGTTTATCCAGCCGGGCATCAGTCCGAACGTGGCCGAACAGATCCGCGAGCAGTACGGTCTGAACGATCCGCTCCTGATCCAGTACTTCAAATGGCTCGGCAGCGTGCTCCAGGGCGATTTCGGACGCAGTTTCAGCCGCGCCCAGCAGCCGGTGTTCGAAGTGATAGCGCAGGCCCTGCCCATAACGATGACCATAGCCCTGCTGACGCTTGTGGCCAATTTCATCCTCGGGATCGCCATCGGGGTGATTTCCGCCGTCAGGCAGAACAGCTATCTCGACAGGTTTCTGACGGTAGGCGCGCTGTTTTTCTATTCCATGCCGGAGTTCTGGTTCGCCCTGATGATGATCATCCTTTTCGCCCTGAAGCTCCAGATATTCCCGGCATCGGGACTCAACGAAATAGGGGCGGAGTCCTACGGTCCGATCGGTTTTCTGCTGGACCGCCTCTGGCATCTGGCATTGCCCGTGACCGTGCTGAGCATCAACGGAGCGGCGGGTATCGCCAGGTATGTCCGCGGCAGTATGCTCGAAGTCATTCGCCAGGATTATATCCGCACCGCGCGTGCGAAGGGGCTGCCGGAAAAAGTGGTCATCCTGCGCCACGCGCTGCGTAACGCCCTGCTTCCGGTGATCACCCTCATGGGGGGATCGCTGCCGTTCATTTTCAGCGGGGCGCTGTTCATCGAGGTGATTTTCGCTTTTCCGGGCATGGGCCGGGTGACCGTCGAGGCCATTTTCGCCCGCGACTATCCCCTCATTATCGCCAACACCTTTATCTCAGGCACGCTCATCATTCTCGGCAACCTTGTCGCGGATGTGCTCTACGCCGTCGTTGATCCCAGGATCAAACTGTAGAGGAGAGGAGCGCCTGCCGTATCGAATCATTGTCGCTTGACGTCGCCGTGCGAGAAGAACTCATCAACACACCGGCCGGTCCGGCCGAGGAGAAATTCGAGGAACAGATACGTCCGATCTGCCTCGACGATTTTTCCGGTCAGCCGCGCCTGACCGAAAACCTGCTCGTATTCATGAAGGCCGCCCGGAAACGGGGAGAGCCTCTCGATCATGTGCTGTTTTCGGGTCCCCCTGGCCTCGGCAAGACCACGCTCGCACACATCATTGCCGCTGAAATGGGCGGAGGCATCAAGGTGACCTCCGGTCCCATGCTCGACAAGCCCGGCAACCTTGCGGGAATCCTGACAAGCCTCGCCAGGGGAGACGTGCTTTTCATCGACGAAATCCACCGCCTCACTCCCGCTGTCGAAGAGTACCTCTACTCGGCGATGGAGGACTTCCGCATCGATATACTTCTCGAAAGCGGGCCGTCCGCGAGGGCCGTGCAGCTCAAGCTCGAACCCTTCACGCTCGTCGGCGCGACGACGCGGGCCGGAATGCTCACCTCGCCGCTGAGAGCCCGTTTCGGCATTTCCAACCGCCTCGACTACTATCGTTCCGAGATTCTCGAACGCATCATCGTCCGTACGGCAACGATCCTCGGGATCGAAATCGACGGCAGGGCGGCCATCGAGATCGCCCGGCGTTCGAGAGGGACGCCCAGAATCGCGAACCGCCTTCTGAAGCGCGCCAGGGATTTCGCGCAGGTGGCTGATTCGGGCGTTATTACCGACAGCCTGGCCAAAAGAACGCTCGAAGCCCTCGAGATCGACGACGACGGACTTGACGACATGGACAAGAAAATCATGCAGGCTCTCCTGCACAAGTTCGACGGCGGCCCCGTCGGAGTGTCCTCTCTCGCTGTTTCGGTGGGCGAGGACGAAAGCACCATAGAGGAGGTGTACGAGCCCTATCTCATCCAGATCGGTTTTATAGCCAGGACTCCCCGTGGCCGAGTGGCTACGAAGAGCGCCTGGCTGAAATTCACCGGCGCGTATCCCTCCCCGGAAAGCGACGACGGTCCGCTGTTTTCGGAAAA
>Ga0272443_10003653_pt1 | contig 17848 bp, 13 predicted proteins | sample SSMAcet12_FD_193581 | JGI IMG/M metagenome (GOLD analysis project Ga0272443, IMG submission 193581) | Marine sediment archaeal communities from Little Sippewissett salt marsh, Falmouth, MA, United States - SSM-Acet-12 | ecosystem: Environmental > Aquatic > Marine > Wetlands > Sediment ... | reverse complement strand
AAATCTTTTAGCCCCAAACGAGTGTCGTGTCATTTTTGAAGTATCTCGACTGCCTTGAGCGACGCAATTGAATGCATATAAGGTTCCCGGTTCAAGGTTTAACGTTCAGGGTTCAGGGTTCAAGGTTGAAGGGTTCTGGGTTCGGTGTTCAGGATTCAGCACTACCTTTGGCCGCAAGATTCCAGTTTGATCGAAGAGGAAACGTTTAAGTTTCGGTAAAAAATTCCAAATCGCAAAAAAACACCGGACATCGGGGACACCATGATGCGCCGATACGCCCAAATCCTATTTTCGATTCTGACATTAATGTTGCCTTTCGGTCCCTTCCTGACGGCGCCCCCAACTCACGCCTATGTCCTCCACGGATATCACCTGCTGGATTTGATGCGACGCGAAATGGGCACCGCCCGCAGCCTGGAGGTCATTCAGAAGTTGACCATCCAGGAAAGCGTCTTGCCGACCGAGGCGGTGGCGGTTCAGGAGACAGTCAGTTACCGTTTTCCGGTCGCCTTTCGTTCGGAATTCGCTTCCGCCGCCGGCGAACACATCCAGATCTTTTCCAACGGGCGGGCCTTGACGATTGTCGACGGGCGCATCGTTTCCGACACGGAAAGCGAGCTCGACCATTACAAGGACATTTTTCTCTTCAATACGCGTGAGTTGCTGATAAACCGTCTATCACAGCTCGGAGTGGCAGCGGACGTCTCCAGTGTCGGAAGGTTTCAGGGGCGGATCGCATACGTGCTGGGGGCGCAGTATCCGGATGAAACGGTGCCCCAATTGTGGTTGGACAAAGAGACCTTCAGGCCGATGCGCTGGTTGCTGAAGCCGGCTTCGGCGGGGAATCTGAGCGAGGCCATAGAGGTCCGGTACGGTGACTGGCGCAAGCTGTCGTCAATCTGGTATCCTGAACGGATCGAGTTCTATCAGGGTGATCGGCTCTTGCGTCGGATGCAGGTGCAGAGGACCCGGGTCAATCCGGAATTCTCCAACCGGCTTTTTGACGTGGCCTATTGGAAGTCGATCTATCCCTATGCCGCCGCACCCCCACCGGCACAGGGTGAATCCGGCGATAAAAATGACATCCAACGCACGATCGATCGGTTTCGCAAGTTATTTGAATAATGGTGTAAGAGAGGAATGACATGGCAAAGGCGACCAAATTTATTTTCGTGACCGGCGGCGTTTTGTCGTCACTCGGTAAAGGGTTGGCATCGGCCGCTATCGGGGCCTTGCTCGAAAGTCGCGGGCTGAGCGTGACGATTCAGAAACTGGATCCTTACATCAACGTCGATCCGGGCACAATGAATCCTTTTCAGCACGGGGAGGTCTTTGTCACCGACGACGGGGCGGAATCCGACCTGGATCTCGGTCACTACGAGCGGTTCACGCATGCCGTTATCGGAAAAAACAACAATTTTACGACCGGCAAAATCTACTACTCGGTCATTACCAAAGAACGCCAGGGAGACTATCTGGGCGGCACAGTCCAGGTCATTCCTCACATCACCGATGAGATCAAGAACAGTATCAAACTGGTGGCGGACGGTGTGGATGTGGTCATCGTGGAGATCGGCGGAACCATCGGCGACATCGAGAGTCTGCCTTTTCTGGAGGCCATCCGCCAGTTCAGGACCGATGTCGGCAAGGAGAACGTGCTCTACATTCATCTGACGCTGGTACCCTATATCGGCACCGCCGGCGAACTGAAGACCAAGCCGACCCAGCACAGCGTGAAGGAACTCAGGGGTATCGGCATTCAGCCCGACATCCTTCTGTGCCGCACGGACCGTTATCTGTCGGACGATATCAAGAGAAAAATTGCGCTGTTCTGCAACGTGAGCAAGGATGCGGTCATCACCGCCAAGGACGTGGACTGTATTTACGAAGTTCCGCTGGTATTTCACCGCGAGGGACTCGATGCCAAGATCGTGGAACTGCTCAACATCTGGACCCGGGAGCCCCGCCTCGAGGCCTGGGAAAATTTCGTCAAGAAATATTCGTCCCCGCAAAACGAGGTGTCGATTGCAATCGTCGGCAAATACGTCGATCTGACGGAATCCTATAAGAGCCTGAACGAAGCCCTCTACCACGGCGGCATCGCCAACGACTGCCGCGTCAACCTCATTTTCGTCGACTCCGAACAGGTGGAGGACGGTACGTGCAGCCAGCATTTGAACCGCGCCGAGGGCATCCTGGTTCCGGGAGGCTTCGGCACGCGCGGCATCGAGGGGAAGATCTGTGCGGCAAACTACGCGCGGGTCAACCGCATACCCTATTTCGGCATCTGCCTCGGCATGCAGATCGCGGTCATCGAATTCGCTCGCAATGTGGCCGGGCTCGCGGCTGCCAACAGCTCGGAGTTCGACGAAAACACTCCGTACCCGGTGATATACCTCATGACCGAATGGCTCGACGAGAAAACCGGAACCATCCAGAAGCGGGACGTGAACTCGGCCAAAGGGGCCACGATGCGCCTCGGTGCGTACCCATGCCGTCTCGAGTCGGACACCCTGGCCCATGACGCCTACCGACGTGAGAATATCTCCGAAAGGCACCGGCACCGTTATGAGTTCAACAACGCCTTTAAGGAAAAACTGATGGAAAACGGGATGGTCTTCAGCGGCATGTCACCCTCGGGAGATCTGGTCGAGATCATCGAGATCAAAAACCACCCCTGGTTTCTCGGTTGCCAGTTTCATCCCGAGTTCAAATCGAGGCCGATGAATGCCCACCCGCTGTTTCGGACTTTCATCCGGGCCGCCTTGGAGAACAAGAGGTCAAGGGAATAAGGCGGCAAGGCCGTAAAAAGAGTGGTGAATTTAACACGAAAATAGACTGTAATAGTGTATAAAGTGGGTGCCTCCGCCCGCATGAGCGGTTGCGAAAGACGGCTGAAACTCGCCACCAACGGGAGCCTAAGACCGGACCCGGCCCGTGGATAAAAAAAGGACGAATAAATCTCGGCGGGTGTGCCCTCCATTCAGCTTGGTCATGGGGTCCGGCCCAAGGTCCAGTAAGCGGCTCAGACAGTCAGCCGCTGTTCGCAACCGCTCATCCGGGCTGCGGCGCGTCATTTTCATTCATTGTGGTGTCCCTAAAAGGGACCTGGGCGTTTAATACGAAAACAAATAAAATCGACACCATCCGCCAACCGTCCAACGGGCCAAACGGGCGCAACCGGCCAACGGACAACTTAAGCCCCCACCGCCGCGCGGGTGGTCACCTGCGCCACGATATACTCTCCGATCTTTTCAGCCGACCGGCCGAAGAGCTCATCCATAGCGACCAATTCGAGGTATTCGTCCTTCCAGGGCACGCTGTTTTCCTGAACGATGCTGGTGATGTGCTCGTATTTGCCGCCCAGGGCTTTTATTTTCATTGCCAGCGGTACATTCTGCTCGAATCCGATGTTGAGCAGCAGCAGGTGCTCGATAAAATTCGGCGTGCTCGGGTTGGTGGAGATGATCGGTATGACCAAAATGCTGCGGTCATCCTTGCGTCCCTTGCCGATGTACACGTTGCCCTGGCGCACGATGATCCGCTTGGTCCCTTTGAGCTGGGTGTCGGTTTCCACGCGGGAGGGGATCGGCGCCAGAACGCCGTCTTTTCGCTCAACGTGGATGGTGGTGTCATCCGTGGGCTCTCCCAACAGGTTCAAGTTGCCGATGCGGTAGCGGATGGCTCCCTTGATGTCGTCGATGATCCCCTGCAGGTTCCGCAGGACGATGATATTGCCGGTGATCAGCTGCGACACCTTGAAGCCGTAGTCGGCCAGTGTGTCGAACAGCAGCCCCTCCAGCTTTTCACTGAGGCGGCTGGTACCGACGGTCACGGTTTTGGCCTGGTGCTTGATGGCGTCGACGGGACGGGCCATGGCGTTGATGCACTCACCCAAACCGCGAAAGAGATGATTCAGCATATGGCTCGGTGTGCCCTTGGTGCCGAAGTCGACCTCGAAGTCGCTCACGGGCAGTTTGCCGGCCAGGTACTTCAGCAGAAGGGTGATGTTCGCCGCTGCTTGCAGGCCCATGGCGGCGGGGAAATGGTTTAGAGACTTTTTACGGCGAAAGTCGTTGTAAAAGGTGACAATTTTTTCCCTGAAGGTTTTTTCGAGCAAAATTTCGTACAGGTCCAGACCACCGGTGGTGTATTCGTCCAGCGTTTTCTGAAGGTCGGTCTGGAAATTGTACATGAAAAGCGATCCCTCGTTGAAGGTCAGGGCCGCGTAGTAGCCCCAGATGTGACCGACCAGGGTGTTCAGGATCGGGGCCAGGTGTTCGCTGACCGCCGGTACGTGAAACACGTCATCGGCGTACTGCTCGAAGCGCGTTTCCCCCTCGGTGGCGATTACTACCGGGGTGGCCTTGTGGGCTTTGAAAATGGCCGTGTCCTTGATGATGTCGTTCAGGACCGCGTCTCGGGTGCCGGCCGCGCAGACGATGATCAGCGGCTCGGCGGAGAGATCGATGTGCTTCTTGTCTTCGACAAAATCGGTGGAGATGGTCTTGTAGCAGAGTTCGCTCAGCTTGATGCGGATTTCATCGGCCGAGGCTTTGTTGGGACCGCTGCCGACGACCGCCCAGTGTGCTTTTTGGGTGGCCAGCCGCTTGGCGGACGCACCGATACGCTCGTATGATGCCAGGACCGTGCGCATGTGGACGGGGATGTCGAGCAACCGTTGGATTTCTGCGGAAACGAAGTCGGCATCCCTGCGGTTTTTTAAGCCGGCGATGTAAAGGCCCAGCAAGGCACCGGCTACGATCTGGGAGTAAAAGGCCTTGGTGGAGGCGACCGACATTTCGATGTCGCGTCCGCTGCTGGTGTACATCACACCGTCGACCTTGAAGGTGATGTCCGAGTCGCGCCGGTTCACGATGGCCAGGGTATGCGCGCCCCGTTCGCGTACCATCACGACCGTTCGATTGGTGTCCGTGGTGGTCCCGGACTGGCTGATTGCAATCACCAGTGCATCGGCCATGCTGCCGGCAGAGTCCTGCTCGTTCAGCGTGAAACCGCTCAGCTCGGATGCCTTGAGAGCCCGGACCTGAAGAGCCGGGTCGTTCAGGTAGTAGTTCAGGATATCGGCGCAGGCCAGCGCGGCCACGCCCGCGGTGCCCTGGCCCACGAAGTAGATACGCCGGATCCCCGGCACAACCGAATCGCCCGTCAGGGACCGGCGCAGCTTTTCCGGAACAACGGCGTCGAGATTGACAACATGTCGCTTCTGACCGTTTTCCTCCCGGATTTTCCAACGGTTCTGGAGAGTCCTTTCAACCGAGTTCGGTGATTCCGAGATCTCCTTGAGAAAATAATGCGGAAAATTCTGACGGTCGATGTCCCGCGAAGTGATCTCGGTGTGTTTGATGTCGGTTTCCTTGAGGACGATCGGGGTGCCGTCGTAATACATGGCCCGGATGCCGGCCAGACCCCCGGCGCTCTCCTGATCGAGGATGAAGATCTGCCCTTGGGTGTCGCCGTTTTTGCCGGGGACAATCTTGGCCCCGTCCATTTTCAGAAAATCGGCGGTTTCTTCCACGAAACCGTAGACCTCGGATGTCGGCATGTACAGGTCTTCGGACAAGCCGATGAACACCGTCTGGCCGCTGCCCTTTTGGGCCAGGAAAAATCTGCCCGGCGCCAGGTCGGAGTGCATCGATATGGCGTGCGAGCCCTCGAAGTCGTTGACCGCCCGGCGGAAGGCTTCCTCCAGCATGCAACCCTGCTGGATGTACTTTTCGACTTGCAGCGGAATGATTTTGGTGTCGGTGGTAATGTCTTTGTGGAGCTGCTTGCCGCCGTTCAGGTGCTCGGTTTTGAGGGCCAGGTAGTTGTCGATGTCGCCGTTCAAACAGACGTGGATGATGCCGCCGTCGGTGCTGCTGCCGGATAGAACGTGATTGTCGACCGGATGGCAGTTGGCTTCGGTGATGGCTCCTACCGATGCCCAGCGCGTGTGGCTGGAAACGGTGTGGTTCACATGCGGGCAGGCCACCAGGAGATGAAATATACGGTCTTTTTTGATCTGCTGCCGCAGAAAGCGAATATTGTCGCCGAGCCGGCCGATCTCGGCCGCGACCTTGTAAGTCAACGTTATCGTGACCTGCGGCCGATCCGCGGCACCACCGAGTTCGTGCACAGTGATGCCGCCATTGACCAGCAGGGCCCGTGCGCTGCGCTCCTGCAACTCTGCGAGCAGATTTTCGCGGGCCACGGCAGCGCTAAAACCGCGGTAAGCGGAATCCTTTAAAATGAACATCAGCGATATGCCGGCCGAATCGCGTCCCCGGACCTCCAGGCGATCGATACTGTTGAGAACGGTGTTGATGTTTTTGTGAACCATGAGTTGGCCCGGTGGAAGGCCGTCAAGGCGGCCGTCGGCACCGAGCAGATCGGTTATCTGAGCGATGTTCTGCAGTATTTCGGTCTTCAGAGACCAGGTGACATCCTTCAATTCCTCCAGGCGACGCGTCAAAACGTCGACGATGCGGGTATCGAGATGTCCCATTTTTTCAGCCAGCAAACGGGAATCTTCACCGATGATCTCGGACAGACGTCGCGAAATGTCTTTGATGGCCGCCTGTTTTTCGACATTTGCATAAACCGCACAAAAGTTTTCGCGGTGTTTCAAACTGCGAGCGGCCGCCAGCAGGCGGTTCAGCGCATCGCCGCCCAGGTAGCCTTCGGCCGGGTCGCAGGATCGTCCAAAACAGTCAGCGAGGCGATGCCGGGCAACCGTCTCCACGGCGCGAGCCATCTCCTCAAGGTCCACCGGCTGCGCCGCCTTTTTTTTCTGTTTGAAGGCCACGATGCCGGCCAGGCCGCAAGCCAAAAGGGTCGGGCGGCAAGGGAAGAAAACGATCGCCCCAGCCGGGACCCTCGCGAGGCTGCGTCCGAAATAGATCCGGTCAGCGCAAAAGCCGTCTATTGTCTCTCTCAGCAAGCGCAGGCTTCTTAAAGCGATCGCACAACCGTATTTGAAAGTATGCATGCCTCTTGACCTCATTTATTGATTTTCCTGCAGAAGATCATTCTGCGAAAGGCTGAATGGCCGTTTCGGGGTCGTCTCCAGTCAGGACCCGGCTGACGAGAGCGATATCCTCGGGACGATTGACATCGATGCTGCGGCGGTCGGTGACCACGACATGAATCGGAATGTCATTCTCCAGCAGCCGTAGCTGCTCGAGCTTTTCTTTTTTTTCCAGGGGGCTCGGCCCGAGGGTGACGAACAGTTTGAGGGCCTCTTTGCGAAAAGCGTACATGCCGATGTGCCGGTATACCCGATCCGGCCGGCCGTCGCGGTGAAAGGGGATGAACGACCTCGAAAAATAGAGGGCTTTTCCACTTTTTGAAAAAACAACTTTGACGGCATCCGGGGAGTCGGCTTCCTGCGCCACAACGGAGCGCACCAGGGTCGTTACCCGGGTTGCGGCCGTTGCGAAGGGCGCCAGAAGTTCGCTCAACATCTCCGGTTCCAGCGCCGGTTCGTCTCCCTGGATATTGATCACCACGGCATCGTCTGAAACCTTGAGCTGCTCGACGGCATCCAGAACGCGGTCGGTTCCGCTGGGGTGATCCGAACGGGTCATCACTACGGGAACCTCGAATCGGACGGCTGCGGCGCAGATCCGTTGGTCGTCGGTGGCCAGCACCACACGATTCAGCTTTTCACAGCGGCTGGCCCGGTGGTAAACATGCCAGAACATCGGTTTTCCGTGAATTTCCGCCAGGGGTTTACCGGGAAAACGGGTGGAGCCGTAACGCGCCGGTATGACGCCGATGCAATCAGGAAACGGATTCATCACAACGAAACTATTTTAGCAGGTTCTTCAAAATGAGCAAATGAAAAAAGTCTGCGATACCATCCTCATTTCAATTGCGTTCCCGGTTTCATCTTGCGCTCCGGCGTTGCAATGCAGACGCCGGTTTCACCGACGACAGCCAAGAGCATGCCGTTCGATTGAATGCCCATGATTTTAGCCGGTTTCAGGTTGGCGACCACGATGATCTGTTTTCCCTCGAGTTCCTCGGGCGTGTAACTTTCGGCTATACCGGCTACAATTGTGCGCCGCTCACTCAAATCGATTTCCAGGCGCAGCAGTTTGTTGGCTCTCGGCACGGCTTCGGCTTTGACGACCGTGGCCACCCTGAGGTCGATTTTGGCAAAGTCTTCGATCGTCACCTGAGGCTTGAAAGCGGGTTTTGTTTCTGCGGCTGCAGTTGACGGCATCGCTGCGGGTTTGCCCTTTTTAAGGTCGATACGTGGAAAAAGACTGACTGTTTTCAAGAGCCTGGTTTCGGGCGGAAGGCCGTTCCACTGCTTCAATCGGTCGAGGGTGTAAAACTCAGCCTCGGGGTCCAGTCCCAAATGCTTCTGCATGGTCTCGGCCGCAGCGGGCATGACCGGATAGATGAGCCCGGAGATGACCCGAAGGCCTTCCAGCAGATTGACCATTACGACTTCCAGCTGCTTGCGACTGGCGTTCTTTTTGGCGAGCTCCCAAGGTGCCATGACGTCAATGCACTTGTTCATCTGAGCGATGAAGTTCCAAACCGCCTGCAAGGCCCGGTGAAAGGCAAACGCGTTCATCGTGATTTCGTATTCGAGGACGGCCTTCATGGCGTCGTCTTTCAAGGTCAGGCCCAGTTCGTTCTCGGTTGCCGGGTCAACGGCCGGTACCACCCCCTTGAGGTATTTGTGGGCCATGGTCAGGGTGCGTGAATACAGGTTGCCCAAGTCGTTGGCCAGATCGGAGTTGAGACGGTGCACCAACGCCGATTCCGAAAAGCTCGAATCGAGCCCGAAAGCCATTTCACGCGTCAGAAAGAAACGGAAGGCATCGAGCCCGTAAATGTTTTTCAGCTCCAGCGGTTCCACGACGTTCCCGAGGCTTTTGGACATTTTGCTCTGTTCCACGTTCCAGTAGCCGTGAACGTTCAGATGATTGTAGACTTCGATACCCGCGGCCTTGAGCATGATGGGCCAATAAATGCCGTGGGGCTTAAGGATGTCCTTGGCGACGATATGCTGGGCGACGGGCCAGAACTTGCGGAACAAGTCGCCGTCCGGGTAGCCGAGAGCCGACACGTAGTTAAGCAAGGCGTCGAACCACACGTAGGTGACGTATTTGTCGTCGAACGGCAGTGTGATGCCCCATTTAAGGCGCGACTTGGGTCGCGAAATGCACAGGTCTTCAAGAGGTTCCCGCAGAAACGCCAGCACCTCGTTGCGGTAGCGTTCGGGTCGGATAAAGTCAGGATGACCGTTGATGTGGTCGATGAGCCAGTCCTGATAGCGGCTCATTTTAAAGAAGTAGTTGGATTCCTTTATAATTTCCGGCTCGGTTTCGTGGTCCGGGCACTTGCCGTCCACCAGTTCCCGCTCGGTGTAAAAGCGCTCACAACCGAAGCAGTATTGGCCTTCGTATTCACTGAAGTAGATATCGCCGTTGTCGTAGATATTCTGGAGAATCCGCTCCACGACCGCCATGTGATCCGGATCAGTGGTGCGGATGAAACGGTTGTTGCTGATGTTGAGCTCCGGCCACAGCGCTTGGAACTGTCCACTGATGCGATCGACATATGTTCGGGGGGTCATGTTTTCCTTGCGGGCCGCCCGGACCACCTTGTCGCCGTGTTCATCCGTACCGGTGAGGAAAAAGGTCTCTTCCCGGCACATGCGATGATAGCGAGTGGCGACATCGGCGATAATCGTGGTGTAGGCATGTCCTAGGTGGGGCCTGGCGTTGACGTAGTAGATTGGGGTCGTGATGTAAAACCTGGCGGGCATGATTGCTCCTGGGTCCAACACTTTTCGGTTAAAATAAGAATACTATGGGTCATTCGCGATTAATGGGCTCAAGCAGCTGCGGCCTTTCACCGGTACACCTGCACGATGTCTTTCAGCGGTACGTCGGTTTCACCGCCGCCTTCAAGCCGCACGGTCACCAGCCCGGCCATCACATTGTGACGGACAACCTTACCCTCACCGGCCGGTGTCTTGACCACCTTACCGGTCTTGGGAAAATCCTTTTTGAGGGCCTTGTAAGTTTCGTATTCATAGGTAAGGCAGCACATGAGCCGGCCGCACTGTCCCGATATTTTGGTGGGGTTAAGCGACAGGTCCTGCTCCTTGGCCATGCGGATAGATACCGGACCGAACTTTTCGAGGAATGACGAGCAGCAGGTTTCGCGGCCGCATCGGCCCAGTCCCCCGCACATCTTGGTCTGATTGCGAATACCGACCTGCCGCATTTCGATGCGCACGCCGAGTCTCTTGACGAGCATTTTGACCAGCTGCCGGAAATCGACGCGCCCTTCGGACGTAAAGAAGAAAGTGTATTTGCTGCCGTCGAAAGATTTGTCGACGGCAAAAAGGTTCATCTGCAGGCCGAGCTTTTTAATGCATTCCAGGCAGTAGAGATGGGCCTTCTTTTCATCACCCGTGTTGATCTCGATCTGGTGCAGGTCCTTCTCGGCTGCCAGACGGTGCACTTTTTTAAGGGGTTTTTCGGCCGTTTTTTCGTCTATCGGCTGCGGCGAAACGGTTACCGTGCCGAAACTCAAGCCCTGCTCGGTTTCCACGATCACGTGGTCACCGCGTTTGAGCACAAAGGCACCGCAGTCAAAGTCGTAAACTTTGCCGGCCGGTTTGAATCGTATGCCGACTTTCTTGCTCATCTGTGTGGTCTCAACCGTTATGGCATAAAAGGATTAATTGTGGACGGAAACTAATGCGTGTCGCAAACGGATGTCAACACCGTTGTGTCAGATTCCGGGAAAAATGTGGGTTATGCCTCTGCGAGTCTTAGCATCATAACCTCTAAGCTCAGCCTTAGATTGGCGTTGGCCTCGATAGCCTTCTGGGCGGTTCGAATGGCGTCCATCTTATCCATAATGGCACCGACAGGATTCTTTTGCGACACTCTTTGAAGTTTGTCAATCAGGTCGGTGTTGACGATGCGTTCGGGGGCGTAGCGGCAGACGATCAGGTCGCGCAGCCAGGTCAACAGGGCGGCCAGTGAATCGGAGACCATCTCCTTGCGGGTTGAGAGCGTTTCGGCGAAAGCGAGCAGCTGACCGGTGTTCCGCGTTTCGAGTTTTTCGGGTGCCGCCAGCCCGGAGGCGGCGATCAACCAGCTCCTGTACCGCAACCAGTCCGATTGAACCAGGGCCTTGGCGCGGGTCAGACTGCCGTTTGAAACGGCTGCCAGAACTGATGCTGCCTGCTTTTCGAGCCCGTGCTCTTTAACCAGCTCGGCCGCTATCGTGCGCCGGGTGATGGGATTGAAACGCACCAACTGGCAGCGTGATACGATGGTCGGCAACAGGTCAACCTTCTGCGGTGCCGTGAGGATAAGGATGGTGCGATCGGGTGGCTCTTCGAGCATTTTGAGCAGCGCATTTCCGGCCGACGGGTTCATGGCGTGGGCATCGGTAATGATCACGACCCGCATTCTGGCCTCGTAAGGCTTCATTGATAGAGCCTCAAAGAGCGCGCGGACCTGGGCGATTTTGATGGTGGCGCCGGTCGGCCTGATGTGGATCACATCCGGATGATTTCCAGACATAATTTTACGGCACGCCGGGCACACGCCGCACGGATCGTCATTGCGTATAGCCGCTGACCGGAGCTGGTTTTGGGCGTCGCCGTGGGAAGGGGGGGGCGTTTCCCTCCCCATGCAATTGCAGATCATTGCGAGGGCAATGGCGGCACTGTGCTTACCGACACCCTCCTGACCGGTAAACAACAGGGCATGGGGAATGGTTTCTTTTCGGTAGAGGGTCCTTAATATCCTGACGGGCCGCTCCTGCTCTATGATGGATTCAAATCCGGACACCGCATCAAGGTCCCAAATCGACCCGCTCGCGCAGTTCTTTGCCCGATTTGAAAAACGGCAGTTTTTTGGGGTGGATGAGCACCTTTTCACCGGTCTTGGGATTTCTCCCGGTGTAGGCTTTATATTCCTTGACAAAAAAGCTGCACAGACCCCTGATTTCGACCCGTTCACCTGCGGCAAGGGCATCCGACATGCTGTCGAAAAATATTTGAATGACCTTGGCGGCCTCAGATTTCGATATGTCGGCCTCGTTTTTCAGCGCGGAGATCAACTCCAGTTTGTTCATATTGCCTCCTTCTCACAAAACGCATGGCTGAACTCAAGGTCACGTTTATAAAACAAATCTTGATAAAAAGTCAAGCAGTTATGACAGTATGTCGGGCAACCTTTCGACCTCGCCCTCGTCGACATCCACCCCGGCGTGCTGACCTAACGCCTCGATGTTCACCACCACCCGGCCCTTGCCGCGATAGCGGACAAAAGTGCCCGAGACCCCCGCGAACGGTCCGGAAACGACGATGACCCGGTCGCCTTTCCGCAACCGACTTCCGGTGGCGATCGGCTGCTCCACCGACACCATGATTCTCAAAGACGCGATAGTGTCCTCCGGAACCGGAACCGGCCCGTCTTTCGTCCCGATGAGACGCACGGCGCCGGTTGTCTTAAGGATATCGAGATGCCGGTAGGGGTTCAAATCCGACTTCACGAAAAGGTAGCCCGGGAAAAGGGGCACATGAATCATCAGTCGGCGGTCACGCCGCTTGCTTTTGACGCGAACCTTCGGCAGAAACACCTCTATTTTCTTCTTGCCCAGCCCGTCGTATACAACGTTTTCGAAACGGCTCTTCGTGTGCAGGACATACCATGAAACATGCAGTTCGTTTGTCATTGTCGATTATACCCGTTTGAAGGAGGTGGCGTGTGATTTAATATGCTGTCCCGAATTCTCCCAGGCCAAAGAGGTTGACGGTAAAAGTGATTGTCCGGTCGTTGGGTTCCTCGAGATAATTGACCTGAACCCCCCAGCACCCGGCGCGGTAGAGCATCCGGACCCCGGACTGCAAGCGCTCATTCGTGCGAAGGTTCTTCTCGTACAAAAACCCCGTCGCCAGGGATTGGTTCCAGATGACCAGCAGGTCCGCGGAAATGGAGTTGGTATTGTCGCGTGTGTAGCTGTATGCCGTGGTCAACCGGTCACCACGGATGTCGGAGAGCAGCATGGCGACGCTGGTCGAGTCGAGCCGGTTGTCGTAGACATCCCACTTGGCTTCCGAGTCGAGGGTAATGTAGGGCGTGAGCCAGATATCGAGTTCGGCACCGATGGGCGAAAAGCGTTGCTCTTTTTCCTCCTCCGTCGCGTCTTCCCTGGTGGTCGGATCAAAATAGTAGCTCTGTTCCAGATTGAACCTGACGATCTCACGGTAGTCATACGGTGGCGGCTCGTCACCGACCTTATCCGACGCAGCCGCCCTGGGGGAACGGGCAATCAAAAAATTGTTGATGGAATAGGTGACGAAGTTGACGGGTGCGATACGGTCGATAAAATCAAAATCGGGGAGGTCGTTCTGGCCGACATCCGGCACGTATTCATAAACGATTCTGGGTCTGACGATGTGTTTGATCCGGTCGAAGCGCATCCTGTCGATAGCGTAGACGTTGTAAATATCAGACTTCATCTCGACGCGGCCGTCCCAAAGCTGACGGTTGGAGAACCGGTTGCCGTCTGCCGTCGGGTTCGTCCACCAGAGGGTTTCCCGCAATCCGATCGACGGCTCCAGGGAAAAGTATCTGCTGAAGCGCATGGGCCAGTAGAAGCGGGGATAAACATCGAGGCGCTGCCCCGTGGCGCCCTCCTGACGATATAAATAATTGTAGCTCGAAAAGAGATCAAAATAGAGGTCCGATGAAAACAGTTGCTGTTTGATGCCGTTAAAAACGATCGCCGGGAGCCGCTGCAGTGTGTCGTCGTTATCTTCGAAACGGCGCTTGATCACATCTTCGGTCCACTGGAAATCGACGTCGAGGTTGAACTTATCCCAGGTCCGGGTCAGGGCGAAGCGGTTCAGCCGCAACGGGTCGGTGTAGTCGTCCAATTGCCGGGCGAACGCTTTGAGAAAGTAGTCATTGGTCGCGTCATAGCCTGAATACCCGCTCTTGAACTCCTTCAGGTAGTCCTGATCGCTGACGAAGTCTATTTCCAGCCGGCCGCGCCAGTCGTCCCCGGCCGTAAAATAATGCCCCCCCCTGATCCAGTAGCGGTCCCGGTTGGGGCGCAGGAAGTCGTCATCCGGATAGCCCCAATCTTGGCTGGAATCACCGGTGCCGTCGTCGATCTGGCGGTCGTTGAGATAGTCGGCCATCCAGGCGCCCTTGCCGGTTTCACTCAAAGCATATCGAAACTCGGCGCCCATCTTGTTGCCCCGCTTGGTCATGTAATTTTCGTAGAAAGTGGCATCGGCACTGTCATTGATGGCCCAGAAGAACGGTTGATTGATGAAGTAGCCCCAGCGGCTGGAGACCCCCATCTGGGGCGCCAACAACCCGCTCTGTCGTTTGGTCTTGGCCGGAAAGACGAGATAAGGCGAATAGAGAACCGGAATCCCTCCGGCGCGAAGCGTGGCCCCTTCGACAACGCCGTACCCTTCCAGGGTCACATCGATCTGTTTACCGTTGATGATCCAGTCCGGCCGCGAGCCGTCGCAGGTGGTCACGCCGGCGTTTTCGATCTTGTACGTCTTTTCGCCGGTCTTCAGGATTTTCCGACCGGTGATGTGGAAATTGTTTTCTCTCAAATAGATCGAACCGTCGTAAACGATGCCGGTCTTTTGGTCGAGGTCGAGCTCGATGCGGCTGCCGGTTAAAAAGTCGCTGCCGGTGGTGACCTTTACATTGCCTTCGGCCAGCGCGGTCATGTTCTGCTGATCGAACTGAACCCGGTCGGCGCTGATAATGCGATCGCCCTTGGTGATGAGGACATGTCCTTCCGCAGTATATAGCTGCGACTTTTCGTCATAGCGCAGGGTATCGGCGTCGATTATCCACGGCAGTTCGGTGTCGTTGCGGTTGAGCTTGTCCATGAACCCCTCGAAATTCTGGGCCCGGGCTGCGCCGGAGGTCAGAACCAGACAGAGGCACAACGACAGAAAAAAACAGGACCGCTTTACCATAATCCGAACCACTACCGCAGCCGCCGCGATAGGCGGACGGGTGGCGGCAGTGGATGCGGATCGATGCGACATTAAACCTTCTGCGGCGATATTATCGGATTCCCGGTTGAACGGGGCGAGAATTTGCAGTATAAAAACCAACTCGGCGAAAAATGTCAAGAAAGGGTTGGGGGACCCAAAGATCTATGAACATTTTGTTGACCAACGACGACGGCATTTACTTCGACGGATTGTGGGCCCTTTACCGGCGGTTGAAGGAGCATCACACGGTAACGGTGATCGCACCGGATCGCGAACGCAGTGCGATCGGGCATGCCATCACCCTCAATGAACCCCTGCGCGCGACCGTGGTAACGGTGAACGGAGGCTACGAGGGCTATGCCGTCAGCGGTACACCGGCGGATTGCGTCAAACTGGGACTCTTTGAACTTCTCGGTACACGGCCCGATATGGTGGTTGCCGGCATCAATCCCGGGGCCAATGTGGGCATCAACATCAATTATTCGGGTACGGTAGCCGCCGCCAAGGAGGCCGCTATTTATGGAGTGGCTGCCATTGCCGTCTCAATGGAAGGTTTTGCGGCGGATCACTACGATGATGCCGCCCGTTTTGTGCGCAAGCTGACTGAAAAGGTTTTCCAGACCGGATTGCCGGCCGGAACATTCTTGAACGTCAACATTCCGAGTGTGGCGATTGATGCGATGACCGGTGTGCGCCTGAGCCGTCAAGGTTTGCCGGAATCTCTGGATGTTTTTGAAAAACGGGTCGATCCCCGCAACCGCACCTATTACTGGCAAGGCTGCGAAACTCAGCGTTTCGACGCGAGCCCGGATATCGACGGGACGGCCCTGGCCGAAAAATTCATTTCCATAACGCCGATAAAGTGCGATATGACGGATTACGGCGTTTTAGATCAACTCAAGGATTGGGAAATCGGTATTTAACGGGCCACATGAAAACTAAGTTCATCCAAGACTTACAGGCCGGAGACACGATCGACGACATTTTCGTTCTGGCGGAGAAAAACCTTGCCCGCAAGCGCAACGGCGAAAACTACCTCACCGTCACGCTCTGCGATCGGAGCGGCCGCATCAAGGGCGTGATGTGGGACAACCTCGAGCTGATTAAGGGCAAGGCCAACAGCGGGGACCATGTGCGGGTCAAGGGCGGCATTTCGGAATACAAAGGGGCCCTGCAGTTCGTGGTCAGGGAAATGGAGGCCTGTCCTGCCGATGCGCTGGATCCGGCGGATTTCGTACCGGCCACGACCCGCGACGTCGAAAAGATGTTCGCGCGCCTGGTTGACATTTCGACTGCCATCGAAACACCCCATTTGAAACGTCTCTTTGAACTCTTCTGGGCGGATGAAGCGTTTGCGCGGGCCTTCAAGACGGCCCCGGCCGCCAAGAAGATGCACCACGCCTATATTGGCGGTTTGCTGGAACACACACTTTCGATGACGATCCTGGCCGACCGCATCGCGATCCACTATGGGGGCATCGACCGGGACATGTTGATTGCGGGCGCTATTCTGCACGATGTCGGCAAAATAAGAGAGCTGGTCTATGATTCAAAGATCGATTACTCGGATGAGGGCCGACTGATCAGTCACATCGTGATCGCGATCCATCTCCTCGACGAAAAACTGCAGTTGATCCCGGATTTTCCTCTGCAGCAAGCCAATTTGTTGAAACATATGATTATCAGCCATCACGGGGCGCGTGAATTCGGATCCCCTGAACCACCCAAAACCATCGAAGCGGTCCTTTTACACTACATCGACGAGATCGACGCCCGAGTCAACGGCATCAGGGACTTTATCGCGTCAGAAGATTCCGACGAACCCTGGACGTCTTATCACCGGCTGCTGGAACGGCATTTCTACCGTGGCGGCAGCGTAACTTCTTGACGAGAAATCTCTATGTTCATTACCCTGGAAGGCGTCGAGGGGTCGGGTAAGTCGACTCAGCTGGGCAACATCCGAGCGTTTCTGCAAGAACGGGGGCGCACGGTGGTCGTAACCCGTGAGCCCGGCGGGACGGATATCGGCCGGAAGATTCGATCGATCCTGTTAAACCCGGACAATCGGGAGATGGAAGCGCTGACCGAACTGTTTCTCTACGAGGCCGACCGGGCCGAACACGTCCGAAAAATTATTGCACCCGCCCTTTCCGCCGGTAAAACCGTTCTCTGCGATCGGTTCTGCGACGCCACCGTGGTGTACCAGGGATATGCCCGCGGGCTCGACCTGGAGGAGATCCGGCGAATTCACCGGTTTATCCTGGGCAACCTCATGCCCGATCTGACCATTCTGCTTGATCTACCACCGGAAATCGGACTGGCCCGGGCATGGGCCCAGATCGACAAGGGCGATCGCACCGGCGCAGAGAGCCGTTTCGAAAAAGAAGCGCTTGACTTCCACCGCAAAATCCGAGCCGGTTATCTCGACATTGCGCGCCACGAATCCGAGCGATTCTGCATCGTCGATGCCGAGAAGGGTGCAGCGGCGGTTTGTCGGGACATCGAGACGGCGATCGAGCGGCTGATGGAGGGGAGTGTCGGTTGAGCCGGTTTAGCCCGTTGGCCCGGTTGAGTCAGTTGGGTAAGTGGACCAGCGTGGGCAAATCGCCTTAACCGGCTCAACCGGCCCAACGGGCCCAACGGGCTCAACCGGCTAAACCGGCTAAACGGGCTAAACCGGCTAAACCGGCTAAACGGGCTAAACGGGCTAAACGGGCTAAACCGGCTAAACGGGCCCAACCGGCTCAACTGACTATGACACGAACCATAATCGATCTAATCGGTAACACGCCGCTGGTGGAAATCCGGCGTCTGAACCAG
>Ga0272443_10003652_pt1 | contig 17850 bp, 15 predicted proteins | sample SSMAcet12_FD_193581 | JGI IMG/M metagenome (GOLD analysis project Ga0272443, IMG submission 193581) | Marine sediment archaeal communities from Little Sippewissett salt marsh, Falmouth, MA, United States - SSM-Acet-12 | ecosystem: Environmental > Aquatic > Marine > Wetlands > Sediment ... | reverse complement strand
CTATTCCCGCGGGCGGCTATTTACTTATAGTCAGACATTTAGATGCCTTTACGTGGCGTTATCCTGAAGTTCCAGCGGATAAGATATTAGGTCCTTACGATGGCAAGCTTAGCAATTCCGGTGAGCGAATTGAACTTGGAATGCCGGGCGATGTCGATGCCTTTGGCGAGCTTCAATATATTCGTGTTGAGAGGGTAGAGTATAGTGACGGCTCACATCCCGGCGATTGTCCCGGTAATGTTGACCTTTGGCCTTTAGAGCCTGATGGATACGGCCAATCTTTGAATCGAGTTGAGCTATCAGAATACGGCAACGACCCTGTTAACTGGACAACTGCTGAACCAACACTGGCAGAATAATTTTATAATAACAAAAGCATATTCCTCCCATAAAAAAGGTGAGATGGGAACGATAGGTTGGATTTAGTACGTCGATAAATAAATACCATATTGGGGGAGAGATTTATTGACCTCTCAAGCTGATTGTGTTTAAATTACTGATATAATACAGGGAAACTATTTTGTCAGATAATTAAATGGGAGGTATCAGATGAGTGAGAATAAAAAACTCAAAGGGACATGGGTGCAGAGATTTTTCATCATCGTATTAGGCCTTATCCTCGGTGTGTTGTTGTTTTGGTTGTTAGGTTTTTTAACCGACGACATAGGCTCTTTACGCGGACCTGATTTCCAGCAGGTGCGTGCAAGACACGTTGATGCAGCTTTGGATGAAAAATTGAAATCACTGGACGAAACTCTTGACAGCCTGGAAAAAAATATTAACAACAGACGCGAGCAGCAAAATATATTACAAAAGAGCACCAACAGCCTGCAAAATACAATAAAACAATTGCTTGATATCGAAAAGCTGAACATTGAGAAAAATCAAGCACTTTCCGGTCAACAACAGCAGATTCTCTCTCAGAGTCAGACAATGTTCATGGAGAATCAGAATAAATACCAGGATATAAATAAAGAAATATTCGACCTGACAGAACAGCAGCAGCAACTGAGAAAGGAACGGGATTCGATTTCTGCACAGATAGGAATACAGGAAAAATCCGCCCGACAGGAATATAGCCAGTTGCAGAAAAGGCATCGTTTGAAAGTTGCGGCCTTGAAGCTGGGGATTATGATACCGTTATTTTTAATCTCTGCATGGTTCTTTGTAAAGAAACGCTCAGGGACATTTTGGCCGATAGTTTATGCGGTTTTTATAGCTGCATTTATCAGAATTACAATGATTGTTCATGAATATTTTCCGCGTGAATATTTCAAATATATAGCATTGCTTGTAGTCCTCGGTATTGTTCTTAAGCTGTTAATTTGTTTGATTAAGACAATCATCTCTCCCAAAGAGGACAGGATACTAAAGCAGTATCAGGAAGCTTATGATAAGAATATCTGCCCGGGTTGCAGTAAACCGATTCGCATAGGGCCGTTGCGTTATATTGTTAATCGCAAAAAAGCGTCTCTGGTTTTAGCCGGACAGGTTGAAAAAGCACCTAAGCAGGAAATTTATACCTGTCCGACATGCGGAACGCAGTTGTATGAAAAATGCAGTAGTTGCAGTGACATTCGCCATTCACTGCTGCCGTTCTGTGAACATTGCGGAAACGAAAAAACAGATTGGATTTAATTGATAAAGTAAATCAACTGTCATTAAAATAAGGATAGGATTATGAAATCTCGCTCGATGATTTTATTGTTTGCTTCGTTTTTGGCCTTGTCTCTTGTCGCCGTTTACGCCACCCAAGAGCAGGAAGCGCCTGTAGTGCCAACAGAAAAGATGATGCTCTGGAACGGCAAGGATTTAACCGGTTGGCAGCCGTACGCCGGAGGCGGCATGGAACAGGCTAAAAAAACATGGTCGGTCAAAGATGATGTTATTCGCTGCGAGGGAAGGCCTAATGGCTACATGCGAACGGAGAAGGATTATGCCAATTATCTGCTGCACGTGGAGTGGCGATGGCCTGAGAAGCTCGGTAACAGCGGCGTTCTTATCCACATGAGCCTTCCTGATAACGTCTGGCCAAAAAGTCTGGAATGCCAGCTTGGAGCTGGCAATGCCGGTGACTTCTGGGAGATTGGCGGTGTTGAGTTTAGCGAACACGCAAAGAAAGGCCCCCGGGTAAGAGGTCGCAGGGTCATTAAGCTCAAAGAAAGCAGCGAAAAACCAGCCAGCCAGTGGAACAGTTATGACATAATTTGCAAAGATGACTTTGTCGTTGTGCTGGTTAACGGCGTACTGCAAAACATAGCGTCCAATTGCTCAGTAACTTCCGGCAAAATCTGCCTCCAGAGCGAGGGCTCACCAATCGAGTTCCGCAATATCTATATCGAATCCCTTGAATAGGCCAACATAAAAAATTAAGTTATTTTTTTTAATATACACACTGATGACAAAAACATAAATTTGCCATAACATTCGCTGCTCGGTACAATTTTTATAAGTTTGTTATCTGAATTTGTGATGAGGTAGTCGTATGGAAAAATATGTAGAGGTTTTTGCCGCAAGCGATATCACGTTTGCATATCTGATGAAAGCGAATCTTGAAAATGCGGGAATCCCTGTCCAGGTAACAAACGAAAACCTTGGGGGAGCTTATTGTATTGACGGCATGGTTCCACGCGTGCTCGTTCCGGAAAGCTATCTCGAGCAGGCAAATAAGATTATTAAAGAAATTCAACAGGCCTCGATGGACAATGAACAATAGCAAGGAAGTATCAGATAGGATTAAGTGTGTAATACAGTATGGAAGAAAAACATATACTCAAAATAGCAGATGAATTGAATATAACCGCGAAACAGGTCGAAGCCGTCGCTGGATTATTGACTGAAAACGCCACAGTTCCTTTTATTGCCAGATACCGTAAAGAAGTGACAGAAAGTCTTGATGAGGTTGCGATAACCAATATTCGCGATCGGCTCGAACAGCTTGCCGAACTGGACAAACGGCGAGAGGCGATACTTGAATCGCTTGAAAAACAGGGCAACCTCACCGCTGAGCTTAAAGATAAAGTAATGGCAGCGGAGACAATGACTGTACTGGAGGATATTTACCTGCCCTTCAGGCCGAAAAGACGAACACGGGCTACTATGGCGAAGGAAAAGGGACTTGAGCCGTTGGCGAAAATGCTGTTCGAGCAGGGAAATATCGATCCTGAAAAAGAAGCGGGAAAATTCGTGGATGTTGAGAAAGGTGTGGACTCAGTTGAAGATGCACTAACCGGAGCACGCGACATAATTGCTGAGTGGGTAAGTGAAGACCAGCAGGCAAGAGCGGATATAAGGTCACTCTACCAGAAAAAAGGCCAATACATTTGTAAGGTAATACCGGGTAAGGAAGAGGAGGCGATAAAGTATAAGGATTACTACGACTGGGCTGAACCGGTCGCTTCGGCTCCATCACACCGGGTGCTTGCGATGCGTCGGGGAGAAAAAGAAAAATTCCTGCTGTTACGGGTAGCCGTAGATGAGGATCAGGCGATATCAATTCTTGATTTGCTGTTTTTAAAAAGTGAAAATGCTGCCGGCAACCACGTCAAGCTTGCGATTAGAGACAGCTATAAGAGGCTGATAATGCTTTCAATAGAAACAGAAATTCGAATTGAAAGCAAAAAGAAGGCGGATGAAGAAGCTATAAAGGTCTTTGCGGAAAATATCAGGCAACTGCTGTTAAGCTCGCCTTTGGGTGAAAAGGGCATATTGGCTATCGATCCGGCTTTTCGGACTGGATGTAAATTGGTGTGCCTGGACAGGCAGGGCAAGCTGTTGTACGACGATGTGATATACCCACTGGCTTCCGAGGCGACCGCCAAACTTGAAGGCGCTAAGGTTGTCACCTTGTGCCGGGAGTACAACATAGAAGCGATTGCGATAGGTAACGGAACAGCCAGCAGAGAAACCGAGGCGTTCGTTCGCGGTATAGGTCTTCCAAAAGATATACACATCGTAATGGTAAATGAAAGCGGAGCAAGTGTCTATTCGGCTTCGCAGGTTGCCAGAGAAGAATTTCCCGATTATGATATTACAGTCAGGGGAGCGGTGTCAATTGGAAGGCGGCTGATGGACCCGCTGGCGGAACTGGTAAAGATCGATCCTAAATCAATTGGAGTCGGTCAGTATCAACACGATGTCGACCAGGGGCTTCTAAAACGCTGTCTCGATGACACGGTCAGTAGTTGCGTGAACGCTGTCGGCGTTGAGGTCAATACGGCAAGTAAGCAGCTCTTAACCTATGTTTCAGGAGTAGGGCCTAAGCTGGCTGAAAGAATGGTGGTATACAGGGACGAAAACGGCCCATTCGGGTCCAGAGCAAATTTGAAGAAAGTTTCCGGGCTGGGCGAAAAGACATTTGAGCAGTGCGCAGGTTTTCTCAGGATTCGCAACGCCAAAAATCCGCTTGATGCAAGTGCCGTACATCCCGAAAGCTACTCAATAGTAAATTCTATGGCTGGGGACTTGGATTGTTCGGTGGCAGATTTGATCAGTAATTCTATGTTGCGTGAAAAGATACAGCTGGAAAACTACGTTACCGATACGGTAGGTCTGCCGACGCTGATGGACATTAAAGCTGAGCTTAGCAAGCCCGGCCGAGACCCGCGAAAGAAGTTCGAGCTATTCAGTTTCGCCGAAGGGATCAATGCGATAGGCGATTTAGAAGTTGGAATGGAATTGCCGGGGATTGTAACGAATATCACTGCATTCGGTGCGTTCGTCGACATTGGGGTACATCAGGATGGGCTTGTTCATATCAGCGAGCTTTCAGAGAATTTTGTAAGGGATCCTGCCGACGTTGTCAAGGTGCATCAGAAGGTAAAAGTACGCGTGCTGGAGATAGACATTGCCAGAAAGCGAATATCAATGAGCATGAAAAAAGAACACAAGCAAAGTGAAAAACCAGCCCGCAATGAAAAATCTCTACACGTAAAACAGGACATAAAGCATACAACCCCAACCCGCCCGGTAAAACCGACAAAGAAAAATAAGTCATTCGGTGATACGGTCCTGCGCAAAAATTGGAATGAAGGCAAAAACAATTGAATTGTGAGTTTTGAAACGCTCATATGCGCGAGGGAAATTATGATGTTCAAGAAGTGGATTGCTTAGCTGCAAATACTCACATTCTTACATTTTCACATTTAGATATTATGTGTATAAAGTAATAAATCAATCTGTCGGCGGATTGGATATTCCAGCGAGCTCATATCGAATTCGGGAAAACTTCAAAAAGTTTCTTATTTTTTTTGAATATTTCAGCAAATTTCTGGTACGTTTAGTAGGTGATAAAGATATGAACGATACCGAAGCTATAAAAAGATGTCTGGCTGGTGAAACCGAATGCTTTAGTTTCCTTGTAAAAAAATACCAATGTGAAGCTTTCGGCCATGCAATAGCAATATTAGGTAATTCCGATGATGCTCTTGACGCGGTTCAGGAGGCGTTTTTGGATGCTTTCAGGACATTGAAAAAGTTTGATATATCGCGAAGATTTTATCCATGGCTGTACACTATTCTTAGAAACCGCTGTTTTAAAATGCTCGCGACTCGTCGTAAAGAAGTAAAAGCTGAGTACGATAAGCTTGAAATTTTGTCCAAACCTGCAGAAAAGAAATTCGTGAATGAGGTGGCACTTGTTGAAAAAGCTCTTCTTGAAGTGTCACCCGAAGATCGTGAAATTCTGACACTGAAACATCTGGATGGACTCAGCTATGAAATAATTGCAGAAAGGTTAGACATACCTGTAGGTACGGTTATGAGTCGGCTGTATTACGCACGCAGGCGGTTTCGTGAAAAGGTAAATAGTATTCGGAAAAAAGATGATTTCCGGGAGTTAGAAAATGAATAAAGAATATTGTGAAAAAGTACGAATTTCGGCAATGGCGATTTCGGATGGCGAGCAATCGCTATTGTCTGAGCTTCAAATAAAAGAGCACATTGAATCCTGTGCGGATTGCCGCCTCGAGCTTGAACAGCAAAAAAACGCGACTGAGTTACTAAGCGGGCAGAAGCGACGGCTCTATGATGTTGATGTTTGGTCCGGCATAGAAACGGTTATAGAGCAATCAGCGATTCGACCGAAGCATCGCTTACAGTTATGGCTGTTTGCGGCTCTCGGTCTTATCCTTTTTGCTTATAAAATTATCGAAGTGCTGCCTGTTTTCGCACCCGGCGTAATTTTCAAGCTGATGTCACTGGCGGTTGTATTTGTGTTCTTTATTTTGCTCGGGCAAAATCCGTTTATTATAAATCAGAATTTAACCATAAAGGGAGATGTGAAATGAATGATAAAAATTTAAATCAAGGTGTTGTTTTAGGACAGAAATATGCGTATGCCACCTCTGCGTTGCTGGTGGGTATAGCCAGTTATATTCAGCTTCTCGGTATTGAAAGAGCTTTGTTGGCGATAATTTTTGCCTGGCTTGCTTTGAGAAAGACGCCGGAACCATCTCTGGATAACAGGAGGCTCTGGGCCAAGGTCGGCCTTGCTTTGGGAGTGGTTATGCTAATCATTGTCCCGACGATTGTTATTTTCAAGTTCGATGCTTTAAAGGAGCTTATTATCGTCCTTGAAAATCTGCAGTAGCCAAAATCTGCAGGATATTTTTTTAAACCTCAAGCGTATAGCGGTCGGCTTATAGTTTTTCGCACCCTATACGCTTTCTTTTTAATCTTGAGTCTTGATTTCTTGTTTTCATTTGTGCATACTGTGCTTATAAAATGTTTTCGTGGAATATTTTTTTAGGAAACAGTTTTGCTTAAAGTTGAGTTGAAAAAATTTACAATAAAAAAATTAGCTGAAATAGTAAAAGCGCAAATTATATTTAATTCGCCTCAGGATGAGTTTTTTTCCGGAGTCAGTACCGATTCAAGGGCAACTCAGGCAGGCGAATGTTTTTTTGCAATAACAGGCGAAAATTTCGATGGCCATGATTATGTTGGAAATGCGTTCACCAAAGGCGCGGTTTGTGTCGTAGTTGAGAAGGATATAGGTTGTGAGGATTTAGAAGATAAGTGTATCTTAAGAGTTAGTGACACAGTTCAGGCTCTTGGCGATTTAGCCGCTGCTTACAGAAAAGAGACGGGGTATAAAGTCGTCGCGATAACCGGCTCGGTCGGCAAGACTACTACGCGGGAAATGATTTATCATGTCTTAAGTCGGCACTTTGAAATCCATCAATCACCGAAGAGCTTTAACAATAAAATCGGTTTGCCTTTGACACTGCTCGGCGCCGGGCAGGGCGTTGAAATTGTTATCGCCGAACTCGGCAGTAATCATCCGGGCGAAATAGGATATTTGACAGAAATAGCAGCTCCTGATATCGCGGTTGTGATCAATGTTCATCCCGCCCACCTTGAGGGATTTGGTGATTTGCATACTATCGCGCGGGAGAAATTATCCATATCCGAGGGACTTATGCCCAGCGGTGTTTTTATAATCAATGGTGATTTTGGGCAGTTGGTTAGTTTCTGCATGGACAGGAACATAGCATTCCGTAGTTTCGGGAAAACTGCCGGTCTGGATTATCGGGCTGAAAATATTCACTTCGAGAGTTCGAGCAGCAAATTCGCTATTGAAGGTGTGGAAGTTGAGTTGCCTTTGCCGGGAGCCGGTAATATTGAAAATGCTTTAGCGGCTTATGCGGTATGCAGGCAGTTTGATTTAACCGCCGCTGATTTTGCCAAAGCTGTCAGGACTTTTTCAGGAGCTTCCATGCGGGCTCAAATGCTGCAGGTCGGAACATTGACGGTTTTGAACGATTGCTATAACGCCAATCCCGCGTCGATGGAAAACGCACTGGAGATTTTAGCCGGTATGGATTCGGACGAGCAGCGAAGATTGGTTTTCATTTGCGGCGATATGGCTGAATTAGGGCAACAGACTGAGAGTTTGCATGTTGAGTTGGGCCGGCATATCGCTGAGGCTAAGGTAGGTTTGGTAATAGCTGTTGGTGAGCTTGCGAAGATAGCCGCCGAGGCCGCACAGGAAAATGCCGGATATGATTTGAAAATAAAATGTTTCAATGATACGGTTTCAGCCTGTAATAATCTGCACGAAATTATCAAAGATTACGATATAATATTAGTGAAAGGTTCTCGAACAGCTAAACTGGAATCAGCCATCGAGAAACTTAAGGAAATTTTTTCGTGATGTATCTCCATCTGCGGGATACTCAGGGACGAGACTTCGGATGATATACCACCTGTTATGGTATTTGCGTGCCGGTGAGCGGTTTGGCTTTTACGCTTATCAGAATGTGATATTCCGCTCGGTATCGGCGACGTTGACCAGCTTGTTGATAGCTCTTTTGATTGGTCCGAGAATTATCCGCTGGCTGATGAAGAAGAAAATCGGCGACCGGCCGGAATTCCATCACGCCACACTTAACGAGCTGACCAAGGAAAAAGCCAATACCCCCACGATGGGCGGCCTGATTATTATTATTTCCGTTATCACGAGCACGCTGTTATGGGCAAGGCTGTACAATCCTGAGCAGGGCGTTTTCAATCCTTATATCGCCAAGGCGATTTTTGTTTTTATCTGGTTTGGCGGTATCGGCGGCGCCGACGACTGGCTGAAACTGACCAGCGGGATCCGGCATCGCAGCAGGGACGGCCTCGTAGTCTGGGAGAAGCTGATTTTTCAAATCGGCGGTGCTGTATTGATAGCTTCTTTTCTATATATCGATTTCGCCGCGGTGGATGGTAACGGCAATCCTAAAGTGCCGGACGGTATCAGGTTCTGGCTGCCGTTTTATAGTAACAGCCTGCCACTGGCGAACTGGGTGTTCATTCTTATTTCTGTTTTCTATCTCACCGCTACCAGTAACGCCGTCAATCTTACCGACGGCATGGATGGACTGGCCGCCGGCTGCGTTGGAATGGTTAGCCTGGTCCTTGTCCTGCTGTGCTACGTTGCCTCAGAGACAATGGGAGGGGCAACGGCGGTAACATGGTCAAGCTATCTTCTATTGCCTGCAATACCGGCGGGGGAGCTGAGCATCTTTTTCTCGGCAATCCTTGGCGCGGTTCTCGGCTTCTTATGGTTCAACTGTCACCCCGCACAGACCTTCATGGGTGATGTCGGCTCGCTGCCTTTGGGAGCGGCTATGGGTTACGGCGCGCTGGTAACACGAAATGAGATTCTGCTATTGGTTATCGGCGGCGTCTTTGTTATTGAATTATCCAGCGTCGTATTGCAGGTTGTCTATTTCAGATACACGGGAGGCAAACGGCTGTTTAGATGCGCACCGATTCATCATCATTTTCATCTTGTCGGCTGGAGCGAGCCGCAGGTGGTAGTGCGTTTCTGGCTGATAGCCGCCGCCTTCGCCGCACTTGCCCTTGCCACCTTGAAAATCCGCTAATTGGCTTTGTTTTTCATTTTTTACTCATATACTCATCAACTCTTCTACTCATTCACTCCGGCCTATGGCCGGAATTGGCTTTGTTTTTCAAATTAATCCAAATCGAACTCGATTTGGAAGGCACATAGGTACATAGGCACACAGGCACATAGATACTTTGTGGCTTTGCCACTTTGAGCCTTTGTTACTTTCACTTTTCCTTTCTCGCTTTTTTACCCCGTGAGATGGCGTCTTTTGCCTATCTCATGGGGTGAACCCACCAATATCATTGATGGGCTAAATATTTTTAACTATCCGCTTCACGCAATACGCCATACGCTATTCATTATTTTACCAGTAAAATAATGAGATCGCTGGCGAAAAATCATGATTTTTCCGGAATTTTTTTTTGCCACAGAGGCCACCGAGACCACAGAGATTAGCCGCAGTACCTGTGACTGCGGGCATCACAATAGTTTAGCCGTAGCCGGCACGGCCACGGGCTTTAAGATTTACCAATCAACTAATTCACCTAAAGTTATTTATATCCCGCTGAGGTCGCGGAGCACGCAGCTAACAATTGTCATTCCCGCGCAAGCGGGAATCCATTTAAAGTTTAGCCGTAGCCGGCACGGCCACGGGCTTTAAGATTTACCAATTAACCAATCCACCACAAAAAACGAATATATAGCCACAGAGACCACCGAGGTGCACAGAGAAATGAAAAATACTCTGCGTTCTCAGCGTTCTCCGCGGTTAAAAATATAAAAACTTGGCGTCTTGGCGACTTGGCGGGAAAAAAATTGACTCAAATAAACGAAAATCTGCGAAAATCCGCGTAATCTGTGGTTAAAAATGCAAAAAAGAACAAAAATTTCGATTTTTTTGTCCACAAATCACCTTCGAGAAACGCTTATATTTATAGATTGGCTGTTAGCCCGCAGCATAGTTGTGGGTTTGGGTAAGAGATGCACACGCCCCCACGCTTTGCTTCGCATAGCGAAACAGTGGGGTGCAGAGAAATAAATAAAATTCTTAGTGAAACTTCGTGAGCTTCGTGTTAAAATTTATACAGAAGCGATTTATGCCGTGGCTGAAGGCTGATAGCTATTTAACAGGAAAGCAACTCCGGATTTTCTACGGTTGAACAATACAAAAAGTAATATAAATAACTATTTAGAGATTAATATTGAGTACTGAACAAATAAAAACAATAACTGAAAATGTAAAATTATCTTTTTCTGGTTATGATACAGACAAAGGTATGATTGATATACAGGACTTGGAAGTTGCTTTATATGGTTGGAGAGAATTTTATCAAATAAGCACATCGGCTTATCTCAATAAAGAACTTTCAATCAAACCAATATCCCAGGATATTCGTCCTAGAATTAAAATACAAGCATTTGAAAAAAAATCATTTGATGTAATCACAACCATAGCAATACCTCTAGGACTAATGATAACATATGATATCGTAAAATCTATTTGGAAATGGCGCATTTCATTAATAAAAAAGCACATAAAAAATAAAAAAGGATTTCTAACAAGAGAAGAATCTATTGATTCAATTAAGTTATTAGCAACAAGCTTTGAGATAAAAACTAGCGTTAATATAGAAGCTGTTAAGTTTCTTGATATTATTGATGATGCACTAATCAATCTTATGGAGCCAGTAGATCATTCTGCACAAAGGATTGTTATCTCTAGTAATTCAACTCCATCAAAGATCACTCTTACATCAATAGATAAACGTGCATTAGAGAGTGGATATCATGTTGATGTTGGTTTGAGAGCAAAAGGTTTTGAAAAACATACTGTCAAATTCATTAGAATTAATACAGAAACAGGATATTCCATAATAACATTTAAAAATCAAAGTAGCTCCCATCAAATGGGCCATGTATTTGCAAAAATAATTGATATAAATGTAAGTAGCCCAAAGAATGTTTATACACGCGCAATGTATGAGGGCACAGGCTTAGATGTTTGGGGAAGAATGGTAAGAAGCCGAAGTAGCAATAAGTTTATGAGATGGGAAATTACCGTAAATCTCCCCTCAGATGACGCTCCATTATTTAAAGAAGAGAAATAAAGAATGTTAAAGATAAAAATAAAAATTTAGAGTCACACAAGAATTTCGTAAATATTTAAAAGAAAGACAAAATTATTATGAGCAAAAAATACAAAAAAACCTTTTTAAAACAAGTTTTGGTACGAGTAGATTTTCAAAATTCTTTATCAAACTATGAAAAAGGATTATTACCTGCAGTAAAGAAAAAATTAGAGAAATACTTTCCAATTTTTATTGAGCATAAAAACAAACATACAAACGTTAGAATCGAAAATATGCAGCAATATATATCAACTATAGAACAGAAATTGTGGACTTATTACTCTAAAGACAAAAAAAAGCATACAAGAATTGAGCCTGCAGATTTTTACATTCAATATGATAAATATAATACTTTTAAACAATTGAAAAATGATTTTTTTCTAGTTTTCAACTCTCTTGTAAAAAATTATGGAGAATTAAATATTATACGAATTGGTTTAAGATACATAGATGAAATAGATATGAAGGATGAAGATGATGTATTTGATTGGAAGAAATATCTTAATCCTAAAATGTTTTCCTCTTTATCTATACCTCTTAAAAAAGATATCAAATTTATTTCAAGAGCTTTCTCGAATCTGGAATTTAATTTTGAAACTCATAATCTGGTATTAAAATATGGAATGTTTAATCCAGATTACCCTTCGCCAATTAAGAAGAAAGTTTTTATCTTAGATTCTGATGCCTATAAAGTTGATAATATACAAAGTGAAGATGTCGAAGAAGTCTTGATTCAATTACATGATAAAATTTCAGATATATTTGAAAACAGATTAATAAAAGATGGACTTCGGGAGATTATGGATGGGTAATAAACAATCCAAAACTAGTGGAAAAGCAAATTATGAACAATATCTCCATGATATCCCAGAAACTACTCCTTCAGAAGAGCAGAGATTTCAAGATAAAACGGCCAATAGTTTTGAGCCTAAAGATCTTAATAGATATGAAATTAACAAACCTAAAAAAGATACTATTTACGCTATAATTATTAGACATGAGCCAAAAAAATCATGCATAACTTCAAAAGAAACCAAAACAACAGAATAAATCAGGGTGATATATTTAAAAATATCATACATATTGAGAGCTGGGACGAAAACAATAATGAATTAAAAATATCTCGAATTTTTTACCCATATATAGTTATTTTATCACAAGATTGTGATTTGAGAGAAGATCACTCAATTATTGAAAAAAGTGACAAATCACTTGTTTCCGTCCTTGTTGCTCCTCTTTACAATTTCGACCAATTTCTTTGTGGTGAACATCTTCAAGACTTAGAAATCAAATCAAGACAGATTAATAAAGAAAGCAAAAAAGGAAAACTTACTACCGAGTTTAAAAATCTTATAAATAATGAAATACCTCGTTTTCATGTGATTGAATTCCCACCAAAATCTAAATTGGTTAAATCTGTTGTAGATTTCAAGCATTATTTTTCTGTAAGTATTGAATATTTAAACAAAATTAAGGCGAAAAATTTCGAATACCCTCTTCCCTTTCTTTATCGTGAAAGGTTATGTCAGAGATTTTCTAATTATTTATCAAGAATAGGATTACCTGAAAGTACAAATACTAAGGATTAATAGTGGCATGAAGGAGAAAACCTAGCACGTATACCTTATAAAGTAATTAAAGTTGCAAATTGACTCCCCACTGCTTCTCAAAGCGAAGCAAAACGTGGGGATGTAAAAGTGAATTAAAGTGAACTAAATAAATAACGGAAAGAAAAACTTAGCGTCTTGGCACCCCACTGTTTCGCTTTGCTAAACAAAGCGTGGGGGCGGGCGACTTTGCGGGATATATTCGTTTCTTGTTTCTCGTGGCTCGTGACTCGTGCTCTGTGGATAATGATAAATGTTTTTCCCGCGGCCGTACCGGCCTTCGGCTAAACAAAGTAGAACCCGTTAATAAATTAACGGGCTAAATATTTTCTCGGTGTGCTCGGTGACCTCTGTGGCTAAAAAAGAAAACAGAAGACAGGAGACAGAAAACAGTTTATAGCGTTTAGCGGATATGATTTGTGGATTCCTTTTTTCAAAGGAATGACAAGTAACCTGTGGATAATGATAAAGTTTTTTCCCGCGGCCGTACCGGCCTGCGGCTAAACTAAGTAGAACCCGTTAATAAATTAACGGGCTAAATATTTTCTCGGTGAACTCGGTGGCTAACGATAAAAGTTTTTTCCCGCGGCCGTACCGGCCTGCGGCTAAACAATTGTGAGGCCCGCAGCCACAGGTGGTGCGGCTAATCTTCGTGTTCCTTCTTTTCCCATTCGACTTCGCTCAGGACATGCTTCGTGGTGAATTCATGGAAGATTGCCGCGTCGCTGCGCTCCTCGCAATGACATCTATTTATTTTTTGGGTAAAAATTCAATATTTCCTGCTGAATGCGGGCATTTGACGCTTTTTTAAAAAAATCAGGAAAATTTCAAAAGAAACGTTACATTTATAGGACCTGCGAGCACTATATAACAGCAATTGTAATTAAACTTTTTTTCATTATCGTAGTTTTGGCAGGAAAAATGCAAAAAGCAGACTTTAGTGGAGATTCGGAGCCGGGCGGAAGGCTCCGAAGGGGAATCCGGCGGCGAAGGGCTGTTTAAATCCGATTGGAGTTCAGATTTCTATTCCAGATTTGTACGCTTTGTTCCGTATCTCTAAAGAAACGGCCGGAAAAAATTTTTAATTGCAACTGGTATAACAGCACAGTTATGGAGGATGGAGCTTAATCATTGTGTATTGGTGCAGTTTTTTTAAGATAAATCATGAAAAAGCTGTAACATCTTATTGTTAAGTGCGTCTTATATAGTAAGGCACAATGCGGTTCTGGTCTGTCTGAACATTGATGTTTCATCAGAAATCCGGAAAACTATGGAAGCAGTTTTTCCTTTTTTCGTGTGTTTTTCATTAAAAGTTGATATATAAAAAATGTGAGAAGGTGATTTTATTTAACTCAGAGTAAATAAAATTAAGGTATTGTTAGAATGACTAATAAAAAAGTGGAAAAGCAGAATCAAAAAATCAAGCGCAAATCAAAATCTTCCTGGAGAATTCTTGTAATTTTTCTCCTTATAATAATAGCGATCTTCGGCTTTTCATATTACCGGCCCGACTCAGGAAGTGTAAACTCAAATGTCGAGCTTTTCCAGGTAAAACGTGGTGATATGAGAGTCAGTGTCGTTGAAAACGGCAGTATAGCACCGGTAAAGTCGGTGACAATAAACGCTCCTGCTCTTAATGATTACTATTCAAACATTGTTTCTGTAGTACCTGAAGGAACTATGATCAAACCCGAGGATGTTAATAATATGGTGTTGGTTGAAGTGGACTCTTCAAGTATGGTCGAGCAGTTACCTCAGAGGGAAATAGATGTAACAAGCGCAGAAGCAAGTTTTGCCGAGGCGAAAGAGAACTGTGAGATCCAAAAGAAACAAAATGAAAGCGATATTATTTCAGCCGAGATAAAAGTTAAATTCGCGAAAATGGATATTGAAAAATATCTTGGCGGTGAAGCTTTAGAAGAATTGTTCGAGACGGTCAGCCTTGAATCGCTTTCCGATATCGATATGGATTCCCTGCTTAAGAAAATAGAGGATTCTAATTCTTTATGTGAGGCCTCTCAGAAAATACTTGATTTATCGAACAGCATCACGATGGCCGAGGAGAACCTGGAAAAATCGAAGTATAATTTAGCCGGTGTTCAAAAACTTTATGATAATAAATTTACTTCGGAAACCCAGCTCAGAGAATCTACACTTCAGGTTAAGCGTCAGGAAGTGGAAATAGAAAAAGTTCGAATTAACCTGGCACTTTTCAAGAAATTCGAATTTCCTAAACAGGTTGAGCAGTTATTAAGCAGTTACTTTGAGGCGAAACTGGCGCTGGAGCGAACAGAAAGCCGCGCCCGCTCTCAGCTTGCCCAGGCAAATGCGAGACTGGCCAGTGCGGAATCATCGCTTAATACCCGAAAGGAACGTTTGAAAACTACCAAAGAACAAATCGAGTCTTGTTTGATCAAGGCCACATCTCCCGGCCAGGTTGTATATTATTCGAGTTTACAGCAATATGTTCAATATCCGATAGAGCGGGGGTCGCAGATACCTCGTGGTTATCCGATGATAGTGATTCCCGATACAACCCAGTTGAAAGTCGATATCAAGATCCAGGAAACATGGATAAATAGAATTGAAGCAGGCCAAAAAGCAAAGATAACTACACCGGCATTTCCTGATAAAGTCTTCTACGGCAAGGTACTTAAAAAAGCGCCTATGGCCGCTTCACAATCAAGCTCTTTAATGGCCGATGTGAAAGTTTATACGACCGAGGTCAGCATTGATGGAATGTATGATTATTTAAGGACAGGCATGACCGCGAAAGTTGAAATCATTATTGATGAACTGAAAGATGTTCTTTTTGTTCCAATACAATCGGTTGTTTCGGAGCAAGCAAGTGAGAATAAAATATGTTATGTGATGACCGAAAATGGATCTGAACGTCGGCCGGTTGAGATAGGATTATTTAATAACGATTTTGTCGAAATCAAAAATGAGTTAGCTGAAGGAGAACAGGTCCTGTTTAATCCGCCTCGCTGGGATGCCCCTGAGAAGGAAGAAGGAAAAGATGAGCAGGCGGAAAGTTCTCAGGAAGCCGAAGAGATGAGAGATGTTGATGGTACTGAAAAGGAGCAGGAAATTCAGACAGAGTTATTGGATAAGACACCTGAAAATGAAGTTATTGATGAGATTTTATTAAACGAAATAAAGAAACAAATAGAAAATAAAGAAAAATCAGACGAAGTAAAAAAATCTGTAGTGACAGATGAGCTTCAGTCTGATTAATAAGTGACATCTGCAATGCGTCTATCGGGGATTAAACGAACACTTAAGCTGGGGATTAAGAGCCTGTGGCTGCATCGGCTCCGGACTACACTGACTATGCTTGGAATTATTTTCGGTGTCAGCTCAGTAATTGCTATGCTTGCTATAGGCGAAGGAGCCAGCCGGGCGGCTCAGGAAGCTATCGCCAGGCTCGGCAGCACCAACCTGATTATCGAGACCGTCGAACCTCCTGTCGAACGCAACGAAACCACCGGACAGGGAAGAAATATTATGAAGCAATACGGCTTAACTTATCGAGACGCCGAATCGATTCGCAATACTATTCCAGATGTCGAAGTTATTGTTCCTGTTCGTGAAATTGATGGCCAGGCTTATTATAAGAGCCGTAAAGGAACGGTCAAAATCTTAGGCACGATTCCGTGGTATCCGATAACTTCTACTGTCGATGTGATATGCGGGCGGTTTATCAGCAGTATTGATTTGCACCAGGAAAGCGCTATTTGCGTTATAGATGAGAATGTTGTCAGGGCTATTTTCGGATTCGACCATCCAATCGGAAAGGATATTAACATTCAGGGAAACGCCTATCGGGTTGTCGGTGTCGTCGGAGTTGCATCTTTGATAGACTTGAATGGTAACGGGATTGAATCTAATAATGTTCAGAGTGACACGAACAGTGAAAAGGTGGGATCTATATATATACCAATTTCTACCGCCAGGAGCCGTTTTTCTGAAATAGTTTACACTTATAGCGGCGGCTCCAGAAGTTATGAAAAGGTGGAGCTGCAAAAAATTACCGTCAAAGTCGGTTCCATTGATAACGTGGTGCCGATGCGAAATATTATCGATACGCTGCTAAGAAGGCTGCATGAAGACAAGCAGGATTATCGTATCCTGGTCCCGCTCGAATTAATGCGTCAGGCGAAAAGTACACAGCAGATTTTCAATATAGTTCTCGGTTCAATCGCAGCGATTTCACTGATTGTCGGCGGAATCGGGATTATGAATATTATGCTCGCAACGGTTAGCGAGCGAACACGCGAGATTGGAATCCGAAGAGCGCTTGGTGCAAAGAAGAAGGACATCATAGTACAGTTCCTTTCTGAGAGTCTCATCATTACTTTGTTCGGAGGAATTCTTGGAATAGTTCTTGGTTTTCTTCTTCCGATGCTCGTTCAGTATTTCGCCAATATGCCTACAATCATTACTTACAAATCACTGATAATGGCTTTTGGAATAAGCGGCGCTGTTGGTATCATATTCGGTTTGTATCCGGCCTATAGAGCGGCGAGTATGGATCCGATCGAGTCACTGCGTCATGAATGATTTCTTATTAACACGAATTAACATACCAAGATAGATGGGAAAAATTGTGATTACCGGGAAATTTTACATAAATAGAGAGAATGATAGAATTATGAATTAATTGAGGGTAATTGTTATGCAATGGAAATGGACATCAGTTTTATTTCTTGGACTTCTGTTTTATTTCACAAATTACTCAGCTGCCCAGGAAAGCAAACGAGTAACCTGTAAGGGC
>Ga0272443_10003651_pt1 | contig 17852 bp, 20 predicted proteins | sample SSMAcet12_FD_193581 | JGI IMG/M metagenome (GOLD analysis project Ga0272443, IMG submission 193581) | Marine sediment archaeal communities from Little Sippewissett salt marsh, Falmouth, MA, United States - SSM-Acet-12 | ecosystem: Environmental > Aquatic > Marine > Wetlands > Sediment ... | reverse complement strand
TAAAGGTTTGATTTTCTATCCCGGAGCCAGAGTGGCACCGGAGGCGTATGCTCCCATTGCACTTGAATTGGCAAAAGAAGGGATACTAACCGTTATTATTCGCATGCCCCTGAATTTGGCATTGTTTGGTTCCGACAAGGCTTTAAAAGTAATGGAGAAATATCCTCAGGTGGAACATTGGTCCATTGCGGGACATTCTTTGGGGGGAGCAATGGCTTGTAAATTCATAGTGGATCATCCTTCAGCAGTTAAAAAGTTGATTTTATTGGCTGCTTATACAACAATAAGTTTTGATTTGTCGGAAAGAACTATTTCGGTATTATCTATAACAGCCTCAAATGATGGCTTAACTACGTCTGAAAAAATTAAAAACAACAAAGTTTTTCTTCCTTCTAATACGCAATATTATGAGATTGAAGGAGGGAATCATGCACAGTTCGGAGATTATGGAACACAATTTGGGGATGGAGAAGCTCAAATAAGCACAACAGAACAGATAGAGATGATTATTGAGCAAATGCATACATTTTTGGAGGGATAATGATGGATAAGAATTCAAAGAAAACACAAATACTGTGTGCCGGAGAAGTCCTCTTCGACATGATTTCCATTGATAAAGGCAAAAGTGTTGGCGAAAGTACTGCTTTTAGGAAACGAATAGGGGGATCTCCCTTTAACATCTGTTGTGGGTTATCGGCTCTAGGTGAAAGTAGCTCCTTTTTTACACAGGTTGGAGACGACAGTTTTGCAAGAGCTATAAAGGATTATCTTGAACTTAAAGGGATTGATACACAATATGCATTTGTTAAAAAGGGGGGGAAAACCTCTTTAGCTTTTGCCGGAGTTGATGAATTGGGGAAGGCGGACTATGAGTTTTACCGGGAAAATACCGCTGATGTTTCCATAAATGAAGAGACTGTGGAACAAGTTCATTTTGACAACATCTCCATATTCCATTTTGGATCTTTGGCGATTGTAGATGAACCGGGAGATAAAACATATTTGAAATTATTCAAAAAAGCAAAAAACAATTATATACTAACGGCATTTGATCCCAACATCAGACCGTTTTGTATTAAAGATAGAGAAAAATACCAACGTTTAGCGATGGAAATCATTAAAACGGTAGATGTTTTAAAATGTTCGGATGAGGATTTGCAGTATATCACAGGAGAGGCTGATCCTGAAAGAGCCTTAAAATTTTTACCTGAAAACCCCCAGCGAATGGATTTCTTAACCATGGGAAAGGCAGGTTGCCTGATGCACAAAGAAGGAGTCATAAAATTCATAAAGGGATACAAGGTGGACGTTGTCGATACCGTAGGATGTGGAGATTCCTTTATGTCCGGGATATTGAAAGTCATCAATAACAGTTTTTTAAGTGATGATACAGATCGCTTTGTTCTTATGGAAGAAGCAGCCAATTTTGCAGTTGCCTGTGCTGCTATCGTTGCCTCACGCGAAGGAGCAGCGGACGCCATGCCGTCTGAAAAAGAAGTATATGAATTTATAGCAGAAAAGACGAACTAAAAAAACAAGGTTTTTTACAGTGTCAAATTGAAAAACAATCAGTTTTTCTAGAGAATGTTTATCCGCTGAATACGCGACGTTTTCTTCTGATATGGTATAATTAAGGGGTATATTCGGGAGGTTTTTATGGAAGAAACGTCTAATTCGATCAACAGATTTTTAATCATTATTGCGTCTTTTGCCAGAGAATTGAACACGGCAAAAAATACAGTGGATATTTCAAAGGCAATTGAAAAAGTAATGGGACGTTTTTTCTCAATAGAATCTAGTTTAACTGCCATATATAAAGATGATGACTGGGAAGTCATCAGGCTTGATGACGGTTTTCCACTTGGTAAAGAAGAGATGGAAAATTATTATTCCCTTGCCCTTGAAAGAAAATCCCCCAGTTTTTTTCCTCTGAACGATTCTGATTATCTGGTTATACTTCCTTCAGTAAAATCCGGAAAACTTTTGTCAACATTTTTTGGGTATGTGGGAGAAAATGAAAAGGGCTTTACCCAAGAATTTGAAACCATGTTTGGTTTCTTTAGCTTTTATTCCGGTATTGTCCTGGAAAATTTGGATCTTCTGAACGAAGTGAAAGATTCAGCCCAAATACAGGAACGTTTAAGGGTTTACTTTGAGATGATGTTGAATTCTTTGGATGAGGGAATTTGTGTGGTGGATTCCTCCGGAGATTTTGTTTTTAAAAATAAAAAATATCATGAGATCGATCCTGGAGAGGTGGTTGTAGAACAGATAAAAAAAATAGCAGACAGCACCTTTTCCCAGCAAACCGGACAAGCCGTTGAAGTGGAATTTGAAGAAGTGTTTTTTTCGTTTAATTCTGTTATTTTAACTGATGATGAACAGGTTTTAATCAGGCTTGAGGATATTACCAACACCAAAGAGCTTGAGAGGATGAAGAAAATCGACCAGATGAAAACCGAGTTTATTGCCAACATATCTCATGAACTGCGAACACCACTTTCTGCAATAAAGGCTTATTCCGAAACGATTAACGACTCGGTAGATTCGCTGGATCCTGAAATGCTTAAAGAGTTTATGGGAACAATTATAGACCAGAGTGACCATTTAACATTTTTACTGGATCAACTGTTGGATTTTTCAAAGATGGAGAGAAAGGATCTTAGCCTTGAAAAAAGCAATTTCAATATCATTGACTTGATTAAAAAAGCAAAAGAAAGTAATAAAGAAAAATACGAACAGCATTCTGTGCAAGTTGAGCTGGATTTACCGGAAGAACCGGTCATGGTCAGTGCTGACGAAAAGAGAATTAAACAGGTTTTGATTAATCTCATTTCGAATGCCATTAAATATTCCGACAAGGAAAAGGACGAAAAGAAAGTCATCGTTTCACTGTCAGCAGAAGGAGATGAAGTAACCGTTGCAGTGAAAGACAACGGAGTAGGGATCCCGGAAACTGAGGAAGACAAGATTTTCAACAAATTCTACAGAATTGACAGTTCTTTGACCTATGAAGTGGAAGGGACTGGCCTGGGATTGGCTATTTGTCGAGAGATCATTCAGGAGCACGGTAAAGAAATCACAGTAGTCAGCACTCCTGGTGAAGGGTCCATATTCATGTTTAAACTAGATAATGCAAAGGACTAGAGTATTATGGACTTAAAAAAAACTATTCAGGAAATCGAAAGTCTCCCTTCACCGGATTTTATATTACAGAAAATTGTCGATACCGCCAACAATCCTGGAGCTTCTGCAAAGGATTTAAACGAAGTGGCATCAAAAGATCCGGCGTTTGTGGCAAAAATTCTAAAACTGGCAAATTCGGCTTATTATGGATTACCCCGTAATGTTACAAAACTGACCGAAGCCATTATGATTTTGGGATTCAAAACGGTGAGGAATATGGCTATGAGTATTTTTACCGGTAAGGAATTTTTCAGTTTTGAGTCAGAAAAACTGGATATGAAGGAATTTTGGAAACACGCAGTAGTTGTTGCTACAGTTGGAGAATTGGCCGCTGAAATTATCGGTTATTCCAATAAGGAAGAATTGTTTATGTGCGGGTTGCTCCATGATTTGGGAAAATCGGTTCAAGGTGTTCTTTTTCCAAATTTATTTGATTCAATCATTGGTTTATCACGGGCTAAAAGGATCAGTTATTATCAAACAGAGCAGCTTATGGAAATTCCTACTCATGAAATTTTTGCCGAATTATTGCTTGAAAAATGGAATTTTCCTGAACTTGTTTTGATTACATCCTCAAGACATCATCGACCTCAAACCATTCAAAATTCAATCTATTCAGATCCGGTTAATATCATTACTTTGGCCACATTTATTGCTGAACGAATGGGAATGGGAGATAACGGATCGGGTAAACCGATAGAATTACCAAAGTATTGTTGGGATGAATTGGGTTTGACCCCTGTTATTTTTGATGATTTATTGAGTTCGGTAGAGAAAAAAGTTGAAAAGATCGATGAATTTATGAATATATAAGGAGGAATAAGATGAGAATTGGAATTTTAACTGGTGGTGGAGATTGTCCCGGACTGAATGCGGTTGTGAGAGGTATTGTTTCTTCCAAACGATCAGATATGGAAATATTTGGGTTTATGAGAGGATGGAACGGTCCTCTTGAAGCCGATTATATACCATTGAACAAAGAAGACGTGGAAGGGATTCATATATTGGGAGGAACGATCCTGGGAACTTCCAGAACCAATCCGTTTAAAAAAGAAGAAGATACTAAAAAGTTATTCGAGAATCTCGAAAAATTAAAGATCGATGCCATCATAGCCATTGGAGGAGATGACACCTTAAGTGTGGCTGCTAAATTGTCATCTTTCCATTTTCCGGTAGTTGGCGTTCCGAAAACCATAGACAACGATGTATCCAACACAGATTATACATTTGGGTTCCATACAGCAGTTAACGTAGGCGCTGATGCCATTGACCGTTTACATTCTACGGCCAAATCACATAACCGCGTGTTTTACGTTGAGATCATGGGAAGAGAAGCAGGGTGGATAGCCCTTGAAGCCGGCCTTGCATCCGGAGCACATTTGGTGCTAATCCCGGAATATCCTATGACCTTGGATGAAATTATGTCCGTTGTGGACAAACGAATGGAACGTGGGGGATATTGTATTGTAGCAGTTGCAGAAGGATTCAAACCCACTGAGTTTGAAGATGAAGTGAACAAGCACAAAGCGGTAGATGCATTTGGGCACGTTCAACTGGGCGGCATTGCTGAATTTTTAACTGAGATTACCAAAGAAAGACGTTCTTATGAAACGAGATCCGTCGTTCTTGGCCATCTTTTAAGAGGAGGTACACCCACTGCATTTGATAGGATTTTGGGAACCAGATACGGTGTTCATGCCATGGACTTGATCAAAAAACAGGATTACGGCAGAATGGTAGCCCTTTCAGGAAACGATATTGTTTCCGTACCAATAGAATACGGTGTTGCAACAAAGAAATTGGTTCCCTATGATTATTACAAACTGTGTACGCTTTTTTTCGGATAAGGAGGAGATAATTTGAAAGGAAGTCATGCTTATGTCCTATGGGCGATTGAAGTCATTGAGAATTATGTATTAAACGGTAAAATCATTGATATTCCAGAATATATTCCTCATCAGCTGCTTGAGATGCAAGCAGGTGCTTTCGTGACGTTACACAATGAAGATAAGACCTTGAGGGGGTGTATTGGAACCTTTATGCCCACCCAGAGAAATTTGGCGTTGGAAATTCGTGAAAATGCCATAGCGGCAGCTACAAGAGATCCTAGATTTAACGCCGTTTCTCCTGATGAGTTGGATCAGATTGTCGTGTCTGTTGATGTTTTATCTCAACCGGTTGAATGCAAAAACCTTGATGAGTTGAATCCGAAAATCTATGGAGTAATCGTGGAAAGCGGTTATAAAAGGGGATTGTTATTGCCTGATCTTGACGGGGTAGATACAATTCAAAAACAGATTGAAATCGCCAAAAGGAAAGCCGGTATCGGTATTCACGAAACAGTCAAAATTTACAAATTTGAAGTGAATAGATACCATTAAGGAGGAATTACTATGAGAGAAGCCCTCTTTTATGAAGAAATTGGAGGGTCTAAGGTAAGATGCAATCTTTGTCCTCACCATTGTGAAATTGAGGACGGCCATTCAGGTTTATGTCGGGTTCGAATCAATAAAGGCGGCGTGCTATATACATTGACCTATGGAACATTGTCATCCATTTCAAATGATCCGATTGAAAAAAAACCGCTTTATCATTTTCATCCCGGTACAATGATACTTTCGGTAGGGTCTTGGGGTTGCAATATGACTTGCCCCTGGTGTCAAAATTGGGAGATTGCTCATGAAAAACCGCAAGTACAGCGGGTTAACCCGGACAGACTGATTGATCTGACTCTTGACAGAGAACTTGAAGGGATTGCTTATACTTATAATGAGCCAATCGTGTCCTTTGAATTTGTATTGGATACGTCCAGGATGGCAAGCGCTGATGGTTTGTATAATGTAATGGTGACAAACGGTTATATCGAAGAAGCTCCTTTGAAACTTCTGTTGCAGACGATTCAAGCCATGAATATAGATTTAAAGGGGTTCAATTCCAAATTCTACAAAAAGAGAACATCTGCTGATCTTGAGACAGTCAAAAAGAACATTAAAACCATCAGCGATGAAGGATTACATTTGGAGTTGACTACTTTGATTATACCCGGTGAAAATGATTCTGAAGCCGAAATGGAAGAAGAGGCAGCTTGGATTGCATCAGTTAGTGATGAAATCCCCCTTCATTTGTCAAAATATTATCCGGCTTACAAATTTAACAAACCGCCAACATCCGATGAGACTTTGTTAAAATTATTCTCAATTGCAAAAAAGCACTTGAAATATGTGTATCTGGGTAATACAACTCTAAAGGAAGGTAGGGACACTCATTGTCCTGTTTGTGATAATCTACTCATAAAGCGAAACGGCGTCAGTGTTGAAATAGTGGGTATTCAGGATAAAAAATGCGCAAAATGTCAAACGGATCTCAAAATCAAACTATGAAGTTATCGAAAAACAGTTGGATACTCATTCTCATCTTCATTGTTCTTCTACTGTTTTTTTCGGTTTTGTTTTTTTTTAGAAGTAAGCCGGAATATGTTTCAAAGGTTGAAATAGCACTTGGAACAACCATTAAAGTAGTCGTATCGTCAGAAAAAGATCCCGGACTAATTGTAGATGCAATTTTACGCGAGTTTCACAGGATAGATAATAAGTTTTCTGTTACCGATCCTAAAAGCGTGATATCACGTATTAATAACAGCGATAATCCTTTTGAGATTGATGAAGAAACCGCTTTTGTGATTGAACGTTCGCTTGCGCTTGCCAGGGCTACTGAAGGAGCATTTGATCCTGCTTTGGGAAATCTCATAACCCTTTGGGGATTTGATAAAATAAATGACAGTGCATTTGAGCCTTACATTCCATCGGATGATGAGATTGAAGAAGTATTAAAAAAATGCGGTTATGAAAATGTCATCTTGGAAAACGATGTGGTGATTCTTCAAAATTCAGTGAAGTTGGATCTTGGCGGGATTGTAAAAGGATATGCCATTGACAGAGGAATTTCCATTGCGAAAGAAATGGATCCGGATGCTAACGGGTATATTGATGCCGGCAGGGATATTGGAATCATTGGGCCAAAATTTGGTGGAGAGTATTGGTCAATCGCTGTTAAGGACCCAAGGGGAGAAGGCAGCGAGTACATCGATCTTGTTTATCTAAAAAAAGGAACAATAGTAACTTCTGGCGATTATGAGCGTTTTTTTCTTGTAGATGGTGTCCGGTATCATCATATTCTTAATCCAAAAACAGGGTACCCCGTTAGAGAAACCATCTCTACTACGATTATCGCGCCGGATGCCATGGATGCAGATGCCTTTTCCACTGCTGCTTTTGTATTGGGTTCAGAGTTCTCTGCTGTTCTGATTCCGGTTTTGGGAGGCCAAGGTCTTTTTGTAAATGCTCAAAACGAGCAAACGCGTACAGAGGGTTGGGCATTTTTCAAGGAAAAACATTAATGCGTCGTCTCAAAACACGCTACAAAGAAAATCAATGGGTTCTTTTTAAAAAACGCGATGTCTTTATTTATGCATTGCTATGTTTTTTTTTGATTGTTGCCATTTATTATGGATATAATTCTTTGAACGGGAGTATGATTGAAGTCAGGATAAATGGTAGTATTCATTATCGATTTTCACTTGAAGAGGATGGAATAAAAAAAATAGAGACTAACGGCAAAAAGCTGATGGAATTGCTAATAGACCAGGGTGATGCCAAAATCATTAACTCACAGTGTCCTTTGCATTTATGCGAAAGGGGAAGTTTGAAACAATCCGGTGTTCTGGTCTGTGTTCCTCAGAAAGTGATTATTACAATAGCCAACCAAAATGACCCGGTTCAAAATTCTGACGGTATAGACTTGATTACCGGATAGAAGGAGAATGAGTATCGGTAAAGAAGAAAAGTCGTTTTTATCTTTGAAATTAACTTATTTATCCGTTTTAACAGCGGTTGCCATTACTATTGGTATTCTAGAGACTGTTATACCTCCCCCCGTTCCATTGGGAGGGTTTAAGTGGGGTTTCTCCAATAGTATTATCTTAATGATATTAATCATCATGGGTGAAAAAGAGGGTTTTACAGCTGCTGTGTTAAAGGTTGTTGTCTCAAACTTGTTAACCGGAAGGTTTTTGGGTCCGTCTTTTTTTTTGGGACTTGGTGGATCGCTGAGTTCTGTTTATATGATGTCAATGCTGATGAAAAGTAAATTTGGTTTAATAGCAGTGAGTGTATTCGGTTCGTTTACAAGCAACCTGGTTCAGATATTGTTGGCAGCAATGCTTTTTATAGGCTCATTAAAGGTCTTTTATCTGTCGGGATACATTATCGGGGTTGGTGTTTTTACAGGGTTTTTAAATGCCATCATCGCTTATGGGGGGATAAAATGGATGAAACAAATCGATATATTGTCATAATGGCTTCAGGGTCACCAAGAAGAAAGGAATTGATGAAGCGTTTTCCATTAAATGTGATTTATGAGTCTCATAGACTGGATCATGAGAAAGCGGATGAAGTTGAAAGCAAATATGAACAGGAAATTGTGGTGGATATTGCTTTAAAAAAACTGCGATCCATGTATAATTTGTTTAAAAAACCTAATACAGTTATTATCGCTGCGGATACAATGGTTTTTTACAAAGGAAGAATATTGGGAAAACCAAAATCAATTGAAGAAGCAGAGCGAATGTTGCGTATGCTCTCAGGTCAATGGCATGAGGTTTACACGGGTTGTGCTCTTTCCATTACAGAAAAAACAGGCAAAGAACATGAGATAAAATTTTGGGAAAAAACCAGGGTAAAATTCAGAAAAGTTCCTCTGTCATTCATCAGTCATTATTGTGCAACAGAAAAGCCTTTGGATAAAGCAGGGGCTTACGGCATACAGGATGAAGGTGCCTTTTTGGTTGAAAAGATAGCTGGTGATTATTACAACGTCATGGGATTACCTATTGGAAGACTTTGGGAATTATTTTTGGATTTTGAGGTTATCAGTCTATGATCATGCCCCGCGAAAAACTCTTGAAATATGGAGCGGGGAGTTTAAGTGTGGATGAGTTGATAGCCATCCTTTTGAGAACGGGTACTTCTCACATGAATGTTTTAAAAGTCTCTGAATCCTTATATTCAAATATGGATCAGTCCTTGTACAAATTACAACAGGCCCCTCTTGAAGACATAAAGAAAATCAAGGGAATGGGTGAAGTAAAGGCGATTACCATAAAGGCCTCGCTGGAACTGGGTGTAAGATTATATCGGGAATTGGTTTTGGAAAAGAGTAAAATCAAAAAGCCTTCGGATATATTCAGAATGTGTTTGGATATGTCTTTTTTTGATCAGGAGACGGTGAGAATTATTTCCGTGGATTCTAAGTCCAACGTTATCTCGGTGGAGGATATTACCCGAGGAACTGCTAATGCCTCTTTAATTCATCCGAGAGAGGTTTTTAAGCCTGTCATTTCAAATTCAGCGGTCGGCTTTGCAGTTGTTCATAATCATCCCTCCGGGGACCCCACCCCAAGTGAGGCAGATCGGGATATAACAGGCAGACTTAAGGACTGTTCAAAGATAATGGGAATTGATATAATCGATCATATTATTATCGGTAAAGGAAAATTTTACAGCTTTACCTTGAAAAAAGAGTTGCATGGAGGTGTATCCGAAAATGACGGACAACAATCAGGGCTTAGAAAAATTGCGGAAGCTTAAAAGGGAAATAGAAAAAGATTTGGAGAAAAAGACTGGTAAAAAGAGACAAAGTGATGCAACAAGGAAAAAGATATCCCTTTCGGATGATCTGAGAAAACGGTTGACGGAGAGTAAATCGTCAACGGTTGCTGTTGAAGAGATCAAGACAGTCATTGATATCGAAAGATATTTATCAGACCTTTCATTAACTGATTTAAAAGGGTTGATAAGAAATAACATAGAAAAAGATAGAAACATTGGGGCAAAAGAGAATTTAAAAGGGCTACTGGATATTCTCGGAAAAAACTTGAAGGGTGCTGATGAGAAATTTACCATATTGGTCAAAAATGTAAAAAAAGATTACACCTTTTTCAATTACTTTTTGACAAAAGTGCTTTTGGGGAAAGACATCAATCTGGAAATGAAGGCTTTTTACAAAAATTTTCAGGATTCTGTTTATCCGTTTTTGTTAATCATCTTTTTTACCATTTTTAAAACCGGTTCCTATGCCTCTTTAAAGAGTATACTTCGGGTTGTGGAAAAGAATGAGCAAAATTTGCTTCCCGAACTAATAGCAGCAATGATCAAACACGATTATATGAATATTTCAAAGGCAACGGGCGCCATTTACAGACAGAACCAATTCAAAGATTTTCAGAACATTGCCAGTGCTTTACCTTATCTTTTGAATTCTGATGATGAATCTCATAAACGAGTTGTCAACGCATTGGAAAAGAAAAAGCATCACAGATGTTCCAAAATCTATCGTGAATATTTAACAAAAGAGGAGATTAATACTGATAAAACGCTTTCTGAATGTCCCATGGGGATGTTCATACTTGCTAAGAAATTATTGAGGAATGGTCAAATACAGGAAGCCAAGGATATCTCAAAAGAATTGGTCAGAATGAAAGATCCCCATGGTATCCTGCTGCAATCCAGTATGATCTATGCCTCAAAAGATGAGGCAACAGCGTATAGAGTTTGGTATGAGCTGCTTAAAACTTATCAAACGGTCATACTTGCTTGGGAATCAGGGGTACAAACTCCATTTAAAGGTCTGGGACTTGAAAGAGGCTCCAGAAGCATCAGATTGGAATCATTTCAAATACCTGATAATATCGCAACTTTCAAAGCGCAGATTGGGAAAAGACTTAATCAGAATACCGATTTTGAAATATTCCTATACCCCCTTGAAGAATTAAGAACTCTTTTTTCTCCTTATTCTTGTCAGCTTTATTATAGTATAAATTAATGGAAGGCGGTGCTGAAAGTGAGCATACTGCAACCGATGGAATCTATGATTCAGGATATGGATGAATGGGAATTGATTATCAAAAATCAGGCACCCATCGTTTTTTCCGGAACTTCTTTTTTAGAAGATTGTTCTGATAATCTTGAATTGGACATTTTAACTGCATATACTCCCGGAGATTTTTTAGTTAATGAGACGGAAATTTTAAAATTAAAGGGATTTTTAAGTTCTGTCATGGTGTTCAAAGAGGAATTGTTAAACCAATGGTCTAATTTATTGAATATAAGTACTATTTTGTACCGGATGAAAATGGCTGTAGCAAAAAACTCACCCGGTATGAAGATCGTTGTCCGTAATTTACCCGATATGATATACAATACGGTGTATTTGAACGAAACAATAGAGGATGCTGCTTGTATTTGTTGGCCTATGGCAGTAACCGACGGGATCATCCATCAACCTGTTTGGAAGCGTTATGTCGATATCAAACAGGCTATCGATTCCTTTAAAAAAAGATTGTATCCCGGTCTGAAAATTTTATTAGAATGTGATAATATATCCGACAGTATTGAGGCAATGAAAAATGGTGCGGATGGCATAATACTCAGAAACATGAGAGAAGATATTGTAACCGAGATTTCCAAGACCATCAGGGAACGGTTTAAAAAAGTGTATATTGAGTATATGGGAGATGTCAGACTTTCAAACATTGAAGGTTACGGTAAAAGTGGAATTGATGCCATTGGAATCGATGATATGACCTATTTGTTTGGAAGGGCGAATCTGAAAGTCGAAATCAAACGTATAAGCAATCTGAGGCATAATGAATAATCAAAATCAGAAACCATTGGTTTTGTTTGTTGATGCCGCAACGCCTTTGTTTTATATTGCTATAAAACATCAGGAAAATGGAATTTTATGTGAACAGCAATACAACCATACACAGTTAAAGGGTGAAGCCCTAATCTCAGAAATAAAAAAGATGCTGGTAAAAAACAGGCATAATGTAAATGAGGTAGGCTATTTATGTACAACAAAGGGTCCCGGTTCTTTGACCGGGTTAAGAATTTCAATGAGTTTGGTCAAAACAATGGGGCAGATTTTAAACATTCCAATTGTTTGTATTCCAACCCTCTACGCTTTGGAATGTTCTTACCTATTTAGTCAAAAAAGTGAACAAGCAGATATTATGACTTGTTTGACAGCAAGAAAAAACAGTTTTTACGTAAGATTCTCAGGTAATAAAGAAGACGTTTTTAAACAGTTTTCTACTGAAACACTTTGTGAAAAGGCGAAAGATGTTAATATAGTACTGTGGCCATCGGGGTCTGTACCGTTAGATGTTTGTGATAAACAACAAGCGAATTCCGTCATAGTTAAGCTAAGCCCAGATGTAATATTTGGATTGTGTTCAATCAAATACCAGAACAAAGAATATGTGAACTATAAAGAATGCCAACCGGAATATGCTGGTAAATCGGTTGCAGAAAAGAATTTTGAAAGCAAGTAAAAAAGTTGGATATGATATAATTTTTTATCTTGGAGAAGAAAATCATTTAACCGAGAGGGAGGGTCTAAATGAAAATAGTAAATCCCCTGGGAGAAATTACTGTACATATAAACGTTTTAAAACACCTTGTCTATCAATCTCTGCTTGAGTGTTACGGGTTAGTCAAAATGGATGATGTCAACATTATCTCCAAATACCTTGGTGGGGAAGAAAAGGGAATTCATATCAGAGATGATGAAGAGGGCATATTCATAGATGTTTATCCTGTTATCTCCTATGGAATGAAAATTGATCAGGTTGCATTGAATGTACAGGAATATGTGAGTTATAAATTTGATGAGATGCTTGGGATGAAACCGGTGGAGATCAACATTCACATATTGGGGATAAAACTCGATTAGATTGAATTTTCCTTGGAGAAAGAGGTGTTAAAATTGGATAATAAGCCTTCGAAGGTAGATGCTTTGTTTTTAAAGAATGGATTTAAAAAAGCCTCCGAAGTATTAGTGGCCCATAGAGATGAATTAAACGCTTTAAATGTCTTTCCTGTGCCTGATGGAGATACGGGTCATAATATGTCCGCATGTGTTTTGGAAGCTTGCAGAGAGTTGGATAAGATAAAATATGATTCTATTAAAACCGTTTCCAATGCCATCAAAAATGGTACATTAATGGGTGCGAGAGGGAATTCGGGTGTTATTTTATCTCAGATATTCAGTGGTTTTTTTGAAGTTGTTCTAAAGAATGACAGGATAGATATTCCGATTTTTGTCAAAGCTATGAAAAGGGCGAATGAAGTGGCCACGGGAGCAGTTATGAAACCCGTTAAAGGAACAATTCTAACTTTGATAGAAGATTTAGCCAATTACGCATCCAAACATCAGGATGATTTTCTGGACTACAAGCATTTATTGGATATGCTGACGAAAAGGGCTTTCAAAGTGGTTGATAAGACTCGAGAAATGATGCCAAAATTAAAACAGGCCGGGGTTGTAGATGCTGGTGCAAAAGGACTAGCGTACATCTTTGAAGGATACTATAAATATGCTTCCGGAGATACAAAAATTACGATTGAAAAGAAGGGTGAAGTGGCACAAATAAAAACTGAGGCGGAAATCGTTGCTGAAGAATTGACGTATCAATATTGTACTGAATTTATGGCCAGGCTTTTTTCCGGAGTCGAAGAAGATGAAATTGAATCTCTGAAAAAAAACCTGAATCGAATGGGAGATTCAATGGTTTTAGTTCATAATTCTGATATATTAAAGGGGCATATTCACACCGATCATCCAGGCAAAGTCTTTGAGTATGCACTTAAGTATGGTGAGCTGATAAAAGTCAAAGTGGATAATATGAAAGAGCAGCATAAAGAAGTTTTATTCAACAAGCAGACTCAAGAAGAGGAATCCGTAGATGAACTGGAAGCATTTGATGAAACAGAATTCATGCCTGAAGAAAAAGACCTTTCCATTGAACCAACTTCCGTTAAAAAGAGTTATGCCTTTGTAGCTGTTTCGCCGGGTGAAGGGATCTCAAAAATCCTTCACGAGATGAATGTGGATAATATCGTATTTGGCGGACAAACTATGAACCCGTCAACGGCCGACATTGCCAATGCCATTGACAAGATAGAAGCGGAAAATGTATTCATACTACCCAATAACACAAATATTATAATGGCTGCGGAAAGTGCCGCAAAAATGAAAGAAAGCGATATAAAACATATAGAAGTACTTCCTACAAAATCAGTACAGGAAGGTTTGGCTTGCATCATAGCGTTTGTTGAAAGCGCATCTCTAGAGGAAAATCTGGAGTCTATGGAAGATGCCTTGAAAGAAATTCTTTCGATTTCAGTTACACATGCAGTAAGAGATTCCGAGATTAACAGTGAAAAAATAAAAGAAGGAGAATTTTTGTTTTTTGCAGGTAAAGATTTACTTGCTCATACAGATACTCTGGAAGAAGCTGTTTATAAAGGTATGGAACAAATTGATATGGAAGATTATGAAATCATGACCATTTTTTATGGCGAAGATGTACGGGAAGATTTTGTCAATCAATTGAGTGAGACGTTGCAAGAAAAATATGAAGATCTCGAAATTAGTATATACAATGGAGGTCAAGCGCATTACCCGTTTTATATTTCACTTGAATGAGGACTTGACACATGAACAAAAAAGAAAAACTGGTTCTGATTGCATTATCTTGTGTATTTGTTCTGGGTGTGGTATTCAGTATTAGGGATTTAAACGTTCCGGTTATGAATACACAGGAAAGGCAAGAATATCAGCAACAAACTGAAGCGTTAAAAACCGGCCTAATCGATATTAACACAGCCAACAGTATGGAGTTACAACTTTTAAAGGGAATCGGTTCTACCAAAGCGGATGCGATTGTCAATTACAGAGAGACAAGGGGTTTTTTTTCAAAAAAAGAAGAAATCATGAACGTTCCCGGGATAGGGCCAATGACTTTTGAAAAGATAAAAGACAGACTCCAAATTACTGAAGATTATTCAGAAATCGGCAAACAGCAGAAAAGTCTTTGCAATGAGGATTTGATTGATATCAATCGAGCCTCTCAGTTACAGTTGGAAAGCCTGCCCGGGATAGGACCCGTTAAGGCCAAAAGTATTTTGGAATATCGTAATTCAAATGGCGATTTTCAGGATATATCTGATTTGCTCCTGGTGAATGGAATTGGAGAAAAGACGCTTGCAACAATGAAGTCTATGATAATCATAAGTCATTAAAAAGAAGAAATCATCTTTAGGAGGGCTATAAATGAAAAAAAGAACCATTATCACAACTTTTTTGACAATGTTCTTACTCAGCGCGATTATTTTTGCGGGAACACCATTTTCTGCGAGTTCCAGACAACCTGTTATGGGTTTTATCGATTTCGATATTGCCGGACAGCAGTTCCTGGAATCTAAGAATCTAATGGAAGAGTATCAAGCGGATGCGGAATACTATAACAGTCTCTTAAAACCGCTGGAAGATGAAATTATCAGAATGAGAAATGCAGGTGAAGAAAACTCAAAATCTTATCAGTTAAAGGTTAACGAGTATTCTCTTCAAAAAGACAAATTTACCACACAATTACAGGAAAAATATACTGTTCAATTTGAGAAAGTTAATGAAAAACTCCTAAAACTGGCGGAAGAATACGCCAAGATCAATAACATCGATGTTCTTATCACAAATAAAGTTGCCGTTTATATCGCAGATGACTTTGATTTGACGCAAGATTTCATTGAATTCGCAAATTCAAGGGCGGAATTTTAACATACATTGAAAAACCAACTCACATGCACCCAGCTAATAAAAAAATACGGTAGACGAGAAGTAGTTAAAGGGGCATCTTTAGAAGTTAATTCCAACGAAATTGTTGGATTGCTCGGTCCCAATGGGGCCGGAAAAACAACTATCTTCAGGATGATGCTGGGGATTGTTATTCCGACAAAAGGAACCATTCATTTAAATGATGAGGACATTACCCATATACCTATACATCTTAGGGCAAAGCTGGGTATTACCTATTTGCCTCAAGAAGTGTCTGTGTTTACCGGATTAACGGTCAGAAAAAATGTTTCAGTTATCTTTGAAAATATGAAAATGCCAAAAAGGGAAATCAGAAAAAGAACCCAACAGCTGATTGAGGATTTTGGCATATCACACTTGGAAAATCAAAAGGCTTCTAATCTTTCCGGTGGTGAAAAAAGAAGACTTGAGTTGGCAAGAATGATGACGCTTGAACCGAAATTTATACTGCTCGACGAACCTTTCAGTGGCATTGATCCCATGACTGTTAAGGATATTCAAAGGATGAGCATTCGACTTAAAGAAATGGGAATAGGTGTAATTGTTACCGATCATAATGTAGACGACATCAGGCGCATTGTCGACCGGCTTTACGTTATTCACAAAGGAACCATATTGGCTGAAGGGGATCCTGAATTTGTTTTCAGTGACAGAAAAGTTATAGAAAACTATCTTGGAGAATAATATGAATATATGTGTAATAGGTTATTCGGGCAAGATTAATAAAACTCCTGTGAAGGAGCTTTATGATTTTACTTATCGATTAGGTTATACCATTGCTGTTAGGGGGCATACCTTGTGGTCAGGTGGTAGAGACGGTATCATGGATATTGTATCGAAAGGAGCTCATGAAGGTGGGGGAGAGATTGTGGGTGTTTTACCCTGGGACAAAGGAAACTCCATGTCAAGACCTTCAGATTATATACAAAACGTTGTCTTTACCGGCCTGGATTTCACCATGAGGAGTTGTATTTTGGTGAATAACGCTGATCTGGTCATCTCGGTAGGTGGGGGTTCAGGAACTGCAACAGAGATTTTTGCGGCTTATTCTTACGGTAAACCTATTTTGTTATGCTCAAAAAGCGGCGGTTGGACACAGAAGATAGCAGAAACTTTCAAAGATAAATCAAGTCCGGTATTATTGGACTCCAGAGAAACCGCCCCCGTCTTTTTAGTTAATACCATCGATGATATAGAACGACATTTGTAAAACGATGAAAGAGCATAATATGTTTGGCCAAATAAGACAGCAACCTTGAAGCATTATACTGCAATTATATTGCTTCAAGGTTTGATCTGTGTGCTGTCAGGCAAGCCTGACCTGGAAGTTTTTGTTCACGACAAAAACTCCATAGCTCCCTCGATTTAGCGATATATTTTCAAAAAAACATTGTTGAAGAATAAACTTACCTTCTATGCCTCAAAAAATCAAGACACACATACGCAAAATCCACCGGATTTTCAAAAATCAAATAATGAGTATTACCTCTGAAAAAAACCAGCCAGCAATTTTCAAAAACCGAAGCTAGTATTAATGAATCCTCAGGATCAAGAATATTGTCTGAACGTCCGTGAATGAGCAGTACCTCATTTTTAACTGATTCAAAAACTACCGGGTCAATCTGCCAATCCACTACGCTGTCCAGTTGCTTTTTCACAGGTCCCTCTGTTGGTAATTGGGCGTTGGCGTAGTTGTGTAAGTTTTCCAATGTTTGTGTTGTATCAATAGCGGTAGCATTCAAGATTGCACGGTCAATTCTTTCAGGATGATGTAAAAATATATATTGAATAAATATCGTTCCCATTGAATAGCCCAACATATGGGCTTTTTCAAGTTGAATGGCATCCATGAATGTGATGACATCTTCCGAAAGCATTTCATAGGTAAAGGGTTTGTCCGTATCTGTTGAATAACCCATGCCCCGATTGTCCATGAGAATCACCTGGTATTCATA
>Ga0272443_10003650_pt1 | contig 17872 bp, 18 predicted proteins | sample SSMAcet12_FD_193581 | JGI IMG/M metagenome (GOLD analysis project Ga0272443, IMG submission 193581) | Marine sediment archaeal communities from Little Sippewissett salt marsh, Falmouth, MA, United States - SSM-Acet-12 | ecosystem: Environmental > Aquatic > Marine > Wetlands > Sediment ... | reverse complement strand
CATTCACCAGAAGGTTCAGAAAAACCTGATTCAGTTGCTGTGGATTGGATGAAACTGGCGGAACATTGCCATACTCTTTCTCTACCGTGGCATTATACTTGATCTCGTTCCAAACGATGTTCAGCGTGCTATCCAAACCAGCTTCAAGGCTCGCGTCTTGAATCTGGGCGCGGTCAATATTGCTGAAATTCTTCAGGTCACTGACAATCGTTCTCACTCGCTGAGTTCCATCCATGGATTCGGAGATCATCGTTTCGAGCTCAGGCAGAAGCCTTTCCACTTTGGATTCACTCCAAATTTTGCCGAAGGCCTCCCCGGTCAACCCGGCAGCATTTCCAGATTCTTTTTTCAGTGTATCGAGAAGCGCTACTACTCTGCTGTTAAATTTACGCATCGTATTCAGATTCGAATGAACGAACCCAATCGGGTTGTTGATCTCGTGCGCCACGCCTGCGGCTAGTTGACCAATGCTCGCCATTTTTTCTGATTGCAGCAACTGCTGTTGTGCATCGCTCAATTCGTGGAGAGTTTTTTCCAATTCAGCATTCTGCTTTTCGAGCTCCTCTGTCCTCTCTTTGACGAGGTGTTCGAGATTCTCTGTGTACTTCTTCAACTCAAGTTCAAGCTCTTTCTGCTCAGTGATGTCTTTTGCGATATACAGCGTTCCAACCATTTTGCCGTTCTGGTTCGTAAGTGCAGCGATCGACATCGAGACGTTTACTTCATCCTCATCCGATTTTACAAGAATGCACTCTGTCTCCTTCGTCTTTCCCTTTTCAGGCTTAAGCGAATCGCTGGCACTATCTGATTCGTCGGACCAGCCTGGGATGAAGTCTTCGATCTTTTTCTTCCCAATAACCTGCGCCTCTTTCGTCCCGGTCAGCCGCTCAGAACCCCTATTGAAAAGGGTTACAAATCCCTCTGGATCTGTAGTAACGATTGAATAGTCGAGAGAAGAATCCAGAACGTTTTGTAGAAAATTCTTAGTCTCGCTCAGTTCACGAGTTCTATCCCTTACGAGGCGTTCAAGATTTTTCTGATACTCCCGGTTTTCTACAGATAGACGCCTTCTTTCAAAAGCCTTCTTAACCGTGATGAAGAGTTCTTCCACGTTTGTAGGCTTCTGAAGGTAATCGTAGGCCCCCTTTTTCATCGCCTCAATCGCAGAATCCTGCCCACCGAAACCGGTCAGCATGATCAGCTCAACATCAGGATCATGTTTTTTTGCCTGCTCCAAGACTTCCATTCCGTTGACCTTCGGCATCATCAGGTCGGTCAGGATAACCCCAAAGGTGGTGTCGCCACGAAAGATGTCCAAGCCCTCTTGTCCATCTCCCGCTGACTCCACCTCAAACCCTGCTATTTCCAAGGCTTGCTGGAGCATCATGCGAATGCTTTCCTCGTCGTCGATGACGAGAATTCTTCCGACGTTTTCCTCGGTCAACGGTTCAATCTCCATCAGTGCACTTGTGAGACAAAATCCATCACTCGATGGAAGAATCCGGTCACAAGACCAATCATCCAGGGAGCGAATAAAATCATTACCGTCACTACAGCAACGATCTTGGGGATAAAGGTGAGGGTCATCTCCTGCAGCTGCGTCATCGACTGGATCAGGCTGATCGTTACACCAACGACTAGTCCAGCGAGAAGCATTGGTGCTGCGAGCATAAGCGCCGTGACTAATGTCTCGCGCATGATGAAGATTGCGAATTCCTGTGTCATCTGAAACTCTCCACCAGAGATTGTACCACGAGGTACCAGCCGTCCACGAGAACGAAGAGAAGAAGTTTAAATGGCATGCTGATCATGATAGGCGGCAGCATCATCATACCCATGGACATCAGAACCGCCGCCACAACCATATCAACAATCAGCATGGGCAAATAGATTAGAAATCCGATCTGGAATCCTACTCGCAGTTCACTGATGATGAAGCCGGGTATGACAACTTGCATTGGCAAGTCGTTTACAGTCTCAGGCTGCTCGATTTGAGACAACTCTACAAAGAGTTGTAAATCTTTATCTCGAGTGTGGCTAAGCATGAACGCTCGCAGCGGAACCTGCGCTCTTGTCCACCCCTGCTCGAGGGTAATCTGTTGCTCTGAATAGGGAACCCAAGCATTTTCGTAGATATCGGAGAAGACTGGCTGCATGATGGCAATTGTCATAAACAGGGATAACGCTACAATGATCTGGTTAGGTGGTAAGGATTGGGTGCTCAGCGATTGCCTTACGAAGTGAAACGCGATCACCAGCCTGATGAAACTGGTCATCATGATCAGGATTGATGGAGCCAACGTCAGGATGGTGAGCAGCAGCATCACCTGCAACGTTACTGCGATATCCTGAGGAGTATTGGACTGTCCGACGCTGATGTTGACATTTGGAATGGGTGTTTGCGCCGTTGCATCGCCAGTGACCAGAAGGGGCAAAAGCAACATCAATCCCAGGAAAAGCGAACGTATCAGCACTCTCCTGTTTGGCAGTTTAAGCCTCGAACACTTACTATTTTTTTCTCTTCGCCCCCTCATTTCCCCTCGCCCTCATATGGCTTGAATTCATCCCCAATAGGCCTGAGCGCGGTAAGCACCCTGTCCTTTATCCTGAAAGAAACCGCGTTAAAATCTTTGTCAAGTTTACGTTGAAGCTCACCAACGGACACATGTACTCCCGGAAAAGCCCTTTGATCAGCTGTGACATAGGCGTGTTTATCCAGCCGGTTCCGCTCCTGGACCAGGTCGTTGTGCTTGGCGACTAAAAATTCCGACCATTCATCAAAATGAGCCATGACATGATAGAGGTACTTCAGATGTTCATCCTGTTCGGGAGTCAGACCACCATGCTCGCCAGTATATTTCATCTCGACATATTTGTTGATTGCCTCTTGAACTCGAGTTTTCACAAGACCTTTGTTCTCAACAATAGTGTCCAACTTCTTGATATGCTCATCAAGGCCGGGATCAATCCCCGCCCGAACTTTCGTATGGATGTAGTGAATGTTCCCAATGATTTTTGCCTGAACCCCTTCGCGCGCAACGATCGTACCACCGATAACCGCCCCTTTGCCGAATTTTACGAGGACTTTTCCGCCCGAGATTACGTGCGCATGGATGATTTCTTCAGCAATGTAAACATCCCCATTCCCATGTACTGTTTGGTTTTCCAAGAACTTAATGTGGGTTTCGCCGAAGACTCTTGCAATGCCTTTCCCTTGCCCGATAAAACCACCACGAACCAATAGATTGCCGCCACAGTGAATTGTCGCATCCTCGATGATTCCGTTCACTTCAACGTCACCAGTCGCGACAACCTCGAATCCTGAAAGCACGTTTCCTTTAATAATTACAGTTCCGTTAAACCTTATGTTGCCTGTTTCAAAATCTACATCTCCATCTATTACGTGCCGTTCGCTGACTTCAACTTCTCCATTCCCGCGCAATTTCGCGCTTCCGGAGATTTCTGCTACGAGCCGCAGTTTATCCGGATCCTCAAAACGCGTCCCTGTTCCCCGCAGAAGAGGGACATCCATCCCGATTTTTCCGCTGATCGGTGCGCCTGTTACTGTTATGCCGGATTCACCAGGCAAGGGAGGGGTTTTAACGGCAAGGAGTTGTCCAGCTTCTACCTGTTGGATTATACTCGATTCCCGGAAATCAACCCTACCATCCTTCTCGACCATCACCTTGGGCTTGGGCGCAGTTTCAAAGAAATATTCGACAGTAGCCTCGTTTCCCATTTTTGGCAAAGTTCCTTTGGCAACCAGTACAGGAACTCCCCTTTTACCTTTGGGCTTAACGAGATCGTCAATGACATCTTCAAGAATACCGTTGGTCACAGTTTCGCGGTTGAGCGCTTCCATGATCAGCTCTCGCGGCACGGATGTATTCGGAGGGGTTCTTATGGAGATATAGGCTTCCACTGCATTTGTCGAGAGTGAGCATACGACCCGGATGTTCCCAGAGGTAATGGGTTCACCATCACGGAGCTTCTGCTTGATGGCAGGAGCACTGTTTCCCTGTTCTACAGGCGCACTCGCTTCCTCTGGCTGTGGTGGTTTGCCACTATTTGAGCTCAACTCGTTCAACGATGGCCTCTCTGTCTCCCCCTAGAATCGCTAAAGTAACATTAAAGAGTCGGAAATTGTGATTTAACCGCCCTTTGAAGTCGATTCATTGTGGGTACCTGGTTCCGGAGGAGCATCGTCCTCTATCTCCCATTCCCCCAATGGAGTCATCCCTTGATCCCCTACTCCAATCAGGAATTCCCGATGTCCAACCCGAACGACGTGAAGGAAACGCTTTGGTCCCAGCTGTCGGGTTGCCATTACGTCAATTTTGGAGGGAGAGTCCGGGGAGTTTTTTGTCGGGGTAAAAGCTCCCGGCAAAAACCTTTTCATAACGTAGACGAGAAGAAAGAACAAGCCGAGAATAAGCAGCAACGCGGCACCCGATCGAACGAGGGCCGCGCCGAGATCATCCGCGGGACGTGGCATATCCTGTGCGGCGGCTGAAATACCGGGTATCAGCAGCACCAATGACACAAGGAGATATGCACTACGAAAAACGTTTCGACGGCTTAGCGTCATTTCAGCGCCTTAATCCTGTCTTCAACGCTCAGCAGTTCAGTGATCCTGATTCCGAAGTTTTCGTCAATTACGACCACCTCGCCGAGAGCAAATCGTTTTTCGTTAATGTAAAGGTCCACCGGTTCGCCGGAAAGCTTCTGGAGTTCGATTACTGAACCCGGTCCGATCTCCAGAACATCCTTGATGAGCATCTGCGTCCGGCCGAGCTCAATCGTGACCGGAAGGGAAATGTCCATCAACAAATCGAGGTTTTTCGGGTCGTTTTCAGAACCAATGTAGGTACGGCCACCCTCAAACTCATCGAATTGTACTGAACGAGCGGTCTGCTGTGGTGCCTGTGAACCGCCGCTTTGTGGCATGCCAATATCATGGCTGGGTGCAGAGGAGCCTCCACCCATTGCTGCGTTAAAGCCAGCCTGGGCCATCTCCTGCTCTACGGAACCTTCACCACCAGATGCGCTGCTGATCAGCTCCAGCACACCTTTCGGGATCAGCTTCACCAGAGGTTCCTCGCCCCAATCGGAGATGCTCATGTTGTACTTCACTTCGATCATCTCGCCAAGCGGAGCATCAAAGTCAGCAAGTTCCTGCAAACGGCCCTGTGCATTGCCGAAGGAGATCGAAACTTGTAGCTCTTCGGTCCAGAATGTGGACTGTGCGCCGACAATCTGGTTGGTAGCCTCAGCCACACCATCCAGTGATTCATGCTCGTCGAAATCGGCAGTACCATCGCCCATCACCATCAGATCGGTAATGGCCGCAGCCAGTTTTTGCGAGCAGAAAAAATAGAGCGAACCCTCTGTAGTACTCTCGATCGGGATCTCAATTACGACGGGCAGCTCCGGGAAGGTGGCTTGAAGGCTATCCGCACTTGCCTCTTCCATTTCTTCGATAGAGATCTCAACATCACGGTTCAGGACAGGTCCGAAGACGTCCTTCATGATGGAGATTGTCTGTTCTTCGACGTTGCGATATGTGCTGTCGATCGCCATGATTGTCACCTCTCCAGGGCCAGCTCTTCCTCGAAACTGATCACACGCGTAATTCGAACCGCGAGCTTTCTGCCCGAGCGACCTGGCACCCCGAAATACTTTACCCTGTTCCCGACACGAATTTTCAATTCATCGTCAATTTCTTTATCCAACTGAAGAAGGTCCCCACGGCGCAGGGTCAGGAATTCCTGCACAGTCAGGGAGGTCTCATCGAAGATGGCGTTGAAGCTGACATTCGAGGAACGAACACGATCCTCGATAAGCTTCTGTTCCTCTTCCCCGACCTTCTTGACGTTCACAAAAAAGGTTTGAGTAGACAGTTTTTGAAGAATCGGTTCCAGCACGAAGTAGGGGAATCCGATATTCATCGGATACACCGCACCACGAACCTTGATCTCGAAAAAGATGATCGCAATCGTCTCTGATGAACGGGCGATTTGGACGAATTGCGGATCAGTTTCGAAACTGTCGAACTGTGCGTTTAACGGGAATATCTGACTCCAGACTTCGTTCAGGGTATTGATCAAATTGTTGATGATCCTCTGAACGATGTTCTGTTCAATGAGCGTGATTTCCCGAATCTCAATTTCCGTTTCGCCAGTTCCTCCCAACAACCTGTCCACAACGAACAACAGGAATTGTGGGCTGATTTCCACTACCGCCTTGCCTTCCATATCAGGAAGCCTGAGCAAATAGAGGGATGACGGCATCGAGAGTGACATGGTGTATTCGCTGTACGTGACCTGATCAATCGAAATCACGTTTACGTCCACCAAGGCTCTCAAATTCGTCGAGAGGAACGTTGCAAAGAGACGGGCGTAGTTCTCGTGGATCGTCCGCATCGTTCGGATCTGTTCCTTCGAAATGCGGTCCGGGTGCTTGAAGTCATAGACCGTTACGGCCTTCTTCGGCTCCCGCTCGATCGTCTCGTAACTTTTGCCCTTTGATACACTGCTAAGCAGCGCATCGATCTCATCCTGGCTGAGGATCCTGTTCATCTGGGCCTCAGATGCTTACTGGAGCACATACTGGATGAAAAAGACTTCATCCACCGTGCCTTCAGTTAAATGATAGTTCACTATTTCCTGAACTCGCTTCCGCAATTTTTCGCGGTATGAAATGTCTTGCAAAACGGCCAATCTTTGCGCAGAGAAGAAGGTGTTCAGGTTGTCCCTGAGCATCGGATCAATCTTTTCTAGTTCTGAAATAACATTTGCTTCCTGAGTCTCAAGTCCAATTTCGAGGAGAAGGTGTTTGCTCCCACGGGATTCACTTGGATTGATGATCAGGCCACTCAGCCTGAAAATCATACCCATCTCCTTCGCGTCTTCCGTCTTCTCTACCTTTTTCGATTGCGGCGGTTTCGAGAAGAACATTTGCTTCACAATGAAGTGGGATGAAACAGCCTGAAACGCCAGAATCAGCACAACGGCCACAATGAAGACCATGCTTCCGCCTCCACCTTTGCCACCAGATGACTCAGGAGAAAGTCCCTCACCCCCTTCAACATCTACGTCGGGAAGTTCTACCCCTACTGCGCCGCCTTCGACTTCTTCAAACTCGTTCATCTTAACCTCAGAGATTTTTAGTTCTGCTGATCCCGATACTCTATCCAGATTTCTACACGACGATTAAGTCCACGTCCCTCGGCCGTGTCATTGGATGCACGTGGGCGAAATTCGCCATATCCGACACCACTGAGTTTCGCAGGATTCAACCCCCCGTTGAACGCCATCACTTTGACAACGTTTAAGGCTCGTATGGCGCTCAACTCCCAGTTGCTCGGGAACTGGTCGGTTTCTATCGGCACGTTGTCCGTATGACCTTCTACCCGAACTTCACTGTATTCACGCCTGTCAATGATCTCTGCTATGTTCACAAGCAGATCACGAAACTCCGGACGAATTTCTGCGCGACCAGTCCTGAACAGCACGGGATCCGAAATAATCAGCCTGATGCCTGCCGGTGTGTTGTAGATCTCCACCTGATCGATGGCATTCTCTTCCAACGCCTTGGCGACATCCTCGACCATCTCGGCAGCCTCTTTGGCCTGCTCCGGGGAAGTCTCGAAAAGAACCATGGTTGGTAGCAAACCAGCATTGCTGGGCCATATCCCCAACCCTTCCTGGATACTCGAAATAGCAGCTTTGAACTTCACCTGTTCAACGCTGGAGAAGCTTACGATGAGCACAAAAAAGGTCAGAAGCAGAGTCATCATGTCGCCGTACGTGACCATCCAGGCCGGCGCACCTGACTGACACTCTTCTTGTTGCTTTTTTGGCATTCACTTCTCCGATACTATATACTTGCTACATCTCGCCTTCACCATCACCCGAGAAACCACGTTCCACTGGCGGCAGGAAGGTCTTCAGTTTTTCCTGAACGATTCTTGGATTATCACCCGATTGAATCGCCAAGATTCCTTCGATGATCAGCTCTTTGCGGCGCCCCTCTTCACGGCTTCTGAACTCCAGTTTCGCACCAATCGGGATGAACAGGATGTTTGCCGCCATCGAGCCGTACAGCGTAGTCACAAGGGCTGTAGCCATACCCGCACCGATGCTGGAGGGATCATCCAACGCAGCAAGCATCTGAATCAGACCGACAAGCGTACCGATCATGCCGAAAGCCGGTGCGTAGCTACCCATGGCGTCAAAGATTTTCTTGCCGAGTTTGTGCCTCTCCTCCATCCCGGATAATTCCGATTCAAGAATCGAACGAATCGTTTCAGGTTCTGTGCCGTCAACGGCATACTGGATGCCAAGCTTCATGAAGCTGTCCTGAACATCATCGAGCTCACGTTCAATTGCCAGGATGCCTTCACGCCGCGCTTTTTCTGCAATGTCAACGAGCTGCTCGATCGTATCGTAGGACGAATTGTCTTTAGCGAAAAAAGCATTCTTCGCGACATTTGCAACAGCCAGTACTTCAGCCAATGGAAAGCTCACCAGGGTAGCGCCGATCGTTCCACCGAAGACAATAAAGACGGAGCTGATACTGAAGAAGAATGAGACTCCCTGACCGGTGAGGATTGAGATGCTCACCAGGCCAAAGGCCACAATAATTCCTATGAGGGTTGAAATATCCATGGACCGTACCCCGCCTCGTTAGGCCTTTACCTCTTCAATATCCGGCTGAATTACGCGCCTCCGGAATGCAACGATTCTCCTGATGACCTCGTCAGGATCTTCGCGAACAATCACCTTTTTTCCATCCGTCAGCGTCACGATTGTGTCCGGTGTTTCTTCAACGAACTCTATCATGTCACTGTTCAGGATCAGTTCGCTTCCGTCCAGCCTTGTTACCTGGATCATATTGCTCTCCATTTCAAATCCCCCGCCGGCCCACGGTCAGCAGACCGGCGGGTGAATGAAGTCAATCTCAAACGGTTACATCATGGCTACCGTTTCAAGTTTACTACCTCTTGCAAAATCGTGTCAGCAGTCGTAATCACACGAGAACTCGCCTGGAATGCTCTTTGGGCAATAATCATCTCTGTGAACTGATCAACGAGGTCTACGTTCGACATTTCCACGTAACCGCTGTTGATCATCGTAGAGTTGCCAGTTCCCGCAATGTTATAGATTGGAGTTCCGGCACCATCCGTCGTTGACCAAAGATTGTCACCTTCCTTCTCAAGACCGTTTGCGTTGTTGAAATTCGCAAGAACGATCGCTCCGAGAAGCTGTTCCTGGCCGTTCGTGAAACTTCCAGTGATCTGACCGTACTGATCGATGTCAACACCTTCGAGCGTACCCATTGCGAAACCGTCCTGGCTCGTGGCTTGAGTTGTAAAGCTCGATGCGGTTTGGGTGATACCATCCATTCCGCCGCTCGTACCTGAATCAAACGTGATTTCTACAAGAGCTTGACTCGAGCCTGGATCGAAGACAAACGCCGACTGGTTGTTGTCAAAGTTGAACGAGCGAAGGGTACCATCCGAATTAAACTCGACGGTACCAGTTGACCCGTTTACAGTCGTGGCAGGCTCATCAACGGAGGCTTCCCACTTCCATGAGTTCAATGTCGTTGTTTTTGTGAAGGTGACGGTCAGATTGTGGGTCACACCCTGTTCGTCGTATACCGTAATGGATGTTGAGTGCTCAGTATCCTCGGTCTCGATCACGAGATCGTTACCAGAAGTTACCGTCTCCGTAAAACCATCCTCCGCCGTGATGGTGATACCCCCGCTTCCCAGATCCTCCAGCTCGGTCATCAAGCCGGTTTCGGAATCGGCCACGAAAGTGAGTGAAGACGAGGTCGAATCACCATAGGCGTTATCGACAAAAGTGTCAACCGCCGTCAGGGTTGAGGCTGTTCCAGTATCAACATCAAATACTGTCGTACCACCAGTACCAGCAGCACCACCTCCGAAGAGCGCGTCTACCAGATCACTTGTGCCACCAGTATCCGACAACTGCACGTTGTAGGATGTACCATCGCCCGCGTAGTTTCGGGTGACGACAATCTCTCCACCACTCAGTTCAAAATCGGCTCCAGCAACACGAGCCTCCATAATCTGAATCATCTGACCGACGGTGTTTGTCAAATCGAGATAGCTTCCGATTTCGTATGTCACTTCATCCGCAGTGCCAGCGTCGAGCGTAATCTCAAATCCGTCCAAATCAGTAACACCCGCAGCCGCAAGAGTGGTAGACAACGTCAGCGAGCCACCACCACCGAATGTGCTGGTACCCGCAGCTGTGGAATTGGTCGCATTGGTACCACTGATCGAAATCGTGTGCGTACCGCCTACGCCATCATCAGCGGTTCCGGAAACACTTGTTACGCCGGAATCACCAGCGTCATCGAGCGAAGCATCTGCTTCAGTTGCATCCGAATCGAGGTTCGAATAGAGAACAACTTCAGTCGTTGCGTTTGCCGGCGACTTCATCTGAAGCGGCACAACGAGGTCTTCCAGGCTGGCGCCGAGATTGCCATCATTATCAGCCAGATAACCCTGGACTGTAGTCGAACCACTGTTGGCCACCAGGTTACCCTGGGAATCAATCGTGAAGTTGCCTGCACGGGTGTAGAACAGTTGGTCACCTTCGCGCACGACGAAGAAGCCGTCGCCCTCGATAGCCAGGTCGGTGGAATAACCGGTCTCGGAAAGTCCGCCCTGCCCGAAGTTGTTGTCGATGGACTGTACTTTCACACCCAATCCCACCTGCACTGGATTTGTTCCACCACGCGCATCACGCGGGGCGCTGCTGCCTTTGAGGAGTTGGCTGATAGAGTCAGCAAAAGTCACACGGCTGGATTTGTATCCGATCGTGTTGACGTTCGCAATGTTGTTCGCGACAACGTCAAGCGTTGTCTGGCTGTTCGTGACTCCATTAACGCCACTGTACAAGGACCGTAGCATTCTTGGATTCCTCCTTCTCTTTCGCTTTCTGCGAAAGTCCGTAAGTTGTGTTGCATCCCACGGACGGAATCCTGCAATAGCTGCCCCGCCGCAATCGTTTGGCTGGGCAAAGGCCTCCTCAAAGAGGTCCAGCCTTACCCTTCCGTGGGTCTTGTTGTTAAAGAGCGATCACAACAGAACTGCACTATCGATCTGTGTGAACACATTGTCACGGGCGCTCTCACCTTGGAGAGCAGTAATCACCGTACGATTTTCAACGCTGACCACAAGGGCCAAATCGCGCAAAACCATCAACGAATCACGAGCTCCCTTTTCATTCGCGCGATCCATACCGTCACTAATCTTCTGCAAATCGTTGGAATCGAGTACAATACCACGCTGCATCAGACGTTCGGCGGCATGGGATGACACGTTGACATCAGGTGCTTTACCAGCCTCCTGGGCTTCCTTTAACGCCAGGCGGAAAGCGTCGCCAGCTTCACGGCTGGATTTGGTGCTCGACGTTTCACCGCCCGGAGTAACCGGGCCAACCCCACCAAGATGCGCCTGTATCTTTTGCGTATCCCAGTCCATGAGTCCCTTCAAATTGCTAGACCGATCGCCTTATAAAGCGATTCGGCAAGTTTAGCGGTTGCGTCGAGAGAATTTGAGGTCGGGTCTTCTTCCTCTTCCTCATCCTCTTCATCCGTCAACCCCTCTCTAAGTTCGACGACATCACCAAATTGAATCGTGATACCATCGACCACGAGCACCGCACCATTATCCTCGTAACGGACTGCGTCCACATAACCAATCTGGTACGCAACCAACTCGGATTCGATGCCATCATTGTCCACCTGAGTGATCGTGGCGTAGTAAGTGCCGCTGTCAACCGCCTCGTCACGCTCATCGAGACCATCCCACTGGAAGATGTGCTCGCCCTCTTCCACGCTGGCGAAGGTCTCTGAGTAGACTTCATTACCGGATTCATCAACGATTGAAATCTCAACGTTGTCGAGGAAATCATCCGCCTTATACATAATCTGGCTGACAGTATCTTCCGATACCTGGATGGTATTCCCGACTGAAACAACTTCCTGACCCACAAGATTGGAGGCCATCGTGTTGTTGATCGATTGAGCCAGCAAGTAGTCAATCTCAATACCCTGCTCGGTCAATCCGTTCAGATTTTCCATCTGCTCGACCATCGTGAACTGCGCTAGGCTGGAAGCGTACTCGGTGTTGTCCATTGGGTCAAGAGGGTCCTGGTTCTGCATCTGAGTGATCAGCAGTTCCAGGAATCCATCTTTATCAATCTCACCGGGATCCGTCGTTTCAGCAGAATCGAGCGATGTTTCCAATCTTCCGACTAGTCCGGATAATGGCTGGAATTCAGCCATATTGATCCTCCTATGCTGGGCCAGTAACCATTTGTACTGGCAGTTGGACATCCAATTTCAAATGAAACGCGAAAAATACCTTTTGCTCCACTTGAACTTTCAGCAAAGCGTATGCCACCCTTAACCCCGCTGATAGCCGGGGGTATAGACGTTTCAACACTACTTTCAGCGGCAAGGATTGCCTAGAAATACCTCAACCAACGGTTTCCATTGTATTCGTGCCAAGCTTCAAAGCTCGACCTGACCGTGCTGTAGCCCCGGATACCGGTGAAGCATTGCCATCAGCCACCCTGCCCGTTGGACGTCCGCTTCGTTGGCGTGAATCGGCAGAATCCCCCTCCTTCTCATACTTCTCTGCGAAGGATCCCGATTCTCCATCGTCACTACCCTGGCGAACTTCAACGTTTTCTACCTGGATTCCTCGATCCAAAAGATGCTGCTTGATCGTCGGAATCTGACGTTCTATGGCATGCAAGGACTTTTCGTTCTCGGCTTTTATGGTCACTTCATATTTGCCATTTTTGGCTTCAATATTGACGTTTACTGACCCCAACTGAGCAGGTTTCAGATTCACGCTCAAGCTGGTACGGCCGTTTCCAGTCAAGATTCGAGCGTTGCTTTCAACTTTATTCAACAACTCGTTGAGGTTTTGCAGCCCGCGGCTTGCCTGTTCTCCCGTATTTGTGCTCTGCTGTGTCTGTTGAGTCCCACTATTATCGCTGGATCCTGAACCTGTTGAGGTGGACCCTGAGGAGGAAACCGGTTCCGCATGAGAAGTAGTCTGTGCCTTGGCGAGATCTCCCGTTTTCTTCATGTCGACGATATCGGAATTCGCGCGAAAACCTTCCTTTTTGGCCTCGCCTGAATTCGTTATGATTTTGTTTTTACTATTGTTGCTACTCCGCAACGGATCGCTTTCCGCCTGCTGAGCGGCTGCCGTGCTTGCGGTCCTGTTGTTCTTCGGCGTGTGAACTCGCCAGCCCTGCTTCCTCATGGAATCAACGCCGTTTTCCTCTGCCACCGCTGGGGTATTTGTCGAATTGGCGCCATTCTGTTTTAGTTGACGGACCAGCTTCAAGCTGCGGCTTTCGGCCTCACCGGGCATCTTAAGCGATTGTTCCTGTTTAATCGTAATGCGCTGCACCACTTCTCGATCTTCGTTCACTGTCGCGGATTTTGCACTGGATTTCTTTGCAGATTTGATAACGTCCGTACTATCGTTATTTGCTGTTGCCGTCTTTTTCCCGTTTGCACGGACGATGTGCTCTTCCGAATCAGCGTTTACCGATTTGGGCGCAAACTTCTTGACAATCGGCAACCTCGGATCAGCCAACTCTGTTTCTGCCCCCGAAGTCTCCCCCTTCATGGCGGCTGCAATCGCCTTCAGGTTATTTCCTGCCCCGTTGCCCTTAGCCTTCGAGAGTTGCGATTTGAGCTCACTCAACCAGGCAGCATCAACCATCAATCCTTCTTCAGCATCTTCTTTGGCAATCTTCTTCTTCAGAATTGACGAGCGATTTCCCGGAGTCTCTAATTCACCTGAGACTATTTTTTCACGGAGATCCTGTGTTTCACGCAAGTGTTTTGAGGCTCTGGTTCTGAACTCCGGCACAGCTCTGGATACTCCGCTATTACCGGAAAGAGCCGATTCACGGCGCAGATAGGCATCGACCTCCGAACGGCTTGACGTTGGTCTTCCCTGACGTTTGGCGACAGTTGCGCCATCCACCTCTTTAAACGTCAGACGCGAACCATTCGAATCATAGAAGGGGATATTCTCAAAAGAGACCTCTTTCCCCTTCTTGACGTAAGCGACGGGTTGCTTCGATGTCTTCCCGATCAGGTTCAGAAGGACATCCGCGAATTTCCTTCCCAAACTTGCCGAGCTCCGCGAATCGGAAGCAGTTGATGACAATGAAACACCTTCATTAACCTTGGCGCCATCGAGGTACTGGGTCTGTTGTATGTCGCTCATAGGATCGAACTCCTCGCGTAAGCTCGTGAGAGATATCTCGCGACTTCCGCGGCTCGGTCTCTTGGCATTGCTGCTAGTATCTTCGCTGCTTGCCGCTGCTTCATGGAAAGAAGCAGTTCAGCATTAGTTCTGTTGTTCAATCGGTTGAGAACTGCAGCTGCATCTGCCGGCTTCATCATCTCAACAATCTTCGACAGTCTGCGTGCGTGTTCCTGGTCCACCGAATCAGCTTCACTCGCCATCATCGCCAGCAAACGTTCCAATTCCTTGACGTGGTCCTGCGTCTGATAAACCTCTTCCCGTGTCGCCTGTATATCTTCCTGAATCGGAACAGCCGTGACTCCAGCTACCGAGTCCGCAATTGTGAGAGCTTCAGTCCTTGTGCGTTCCCGTTCCTGTTTCTTCTGCTCAAGAACACTGACTTCCTCGGGGGGACCTTTTTCTCCAGAGATATCCCACGTAAGCTGGAGTTCATCTACTCCTTCATAGACATCTCCCTCTTCATACCCAAGGGAATCCGCAGCCGTTTCGGGCCATTTGACTGTCGATTTCAGATACATATAATTCACGACGAAGAATGCGAGGTATCCGAAGATCACCAGCCCGATAAGCGCCTGTTGTCTCTTCTTGTTCATGATGTGTCCCCTATCCCGTTCCGCTTAAGAACGGCACTTATTTCCCCTCAGATGCACCGTTGGCCCTTTGATGGCGATTACCGCCGATGTCATCGAGTTGATTCTGAGTCTCCGTATTCACCTGGTGCTGATGTTCAGTGAAACGCTTTTCGCGAAGGTTCTCGAGTACTTTTTTGTCTCTACTCGTTTCCACCAGCCTGTCCCTCGCTTCTTCTACGACTCTGTCCTGCTTACGGACTTCCTGAGTCTGAACGTTGATCTTGGTTTTCAGCGAACGTTGCCATTGATGGTGAATCATCAATTCGCCGGCTTTAACCTGACCAGAAAGCTTCTCCCTTAGATTCTCGTCTGTCTGTTCAAGAGCATCTGAAAGAGATTTCAACTTCTCCTCTTCCTGGGAAAGCCTGTGTTGTTCCATACCCAATTCACGCTGGCGAAGTTTCTCTTCCCCAGCTTTGGCATCCATCAGTTTTTGTAGCCGAAACTTGAACTTGCGCATCCCTGTTTCCGTTCAATCTTCAATCAGCAAGTTGTGTTACAGATTCCCATGCGTCTTCCATTTGACTTCGTTCATCTACATCCTGAATCAGAAAATGACGAAGCTTATCATATTTTTCTATCGCACGATCAATTCTCGGATTTGTACCCTGTTTATAGGCCCCGATGTTGATAAGGTCCTCGTTTTCGCGGTAAATCGCGAGATCCGCGAGTACCGTTTTGGCAGCCAAACGATAATCCTTCGGCGTAACATCGTACATCACGCGGCTGATACTCTCCAGGACGTCAATCGCCGGATAATGGTTTTCGGCAGCCAGTTTTCTTGAAAGAACGATGTGACCATCCAGGATAGAACGAACAGCATCCGCGACGGGTTCGTTCATATCATCGCCTTCGACAAGGACCGTGTACAAGCCCGTAATCGATCCGTTCTCCGCCCTGCCCGCACGCTCCATCAACTGCGGCAGCATCGCAAAGACGCTTGGCGTATATCCGCGTGTCGTGGGAGGTTCTCCAATCGCGAGGCCGATCTCACGTTGAGCCATGGCAAGTCGAGTGACCGAGTCCATCATGAACATCACATCCTTGCCCTCGTCCCTGAAGAATTCAGCGATAGCCGTTGCGAGCATTGCCCCTTTGATCCGGATCAAAGCCGGCTGATCCGAGGTTACCACGACGACAACGCTTCTTTTCAATCCCTCTTTACCTAGATCCCGTTCGATGAAATCGCGGACTTCACGACCACGTTCTCCAACCAACGCGATAACGTTTACTTCAGCTGCTGTATTTCGGGCAACCATGCCCATCAGAATACTTTTGCCAACTCCCGATCCAGCGAACACGCCGAATCGTTGACCTTTGCCACAGGTCAACAAACCGTCTATACTCCGAATTCCCAATTCCAGTGGATCGACGATACGCTGCCGCTTCAATGGGTGCGGAGGCGTCGATATGATCGGCACATGGGTTTCAATCTCCAGGGGGCCAAGGTCGTCGATTGGATTCCCCAGACCATCCAGCACCCTGCCAAGAAGGCCGTTGCCAACACCTACGCTGTAGGGTTTGCGAAGGCTCCTTATAATGCTTCCCGGCGACATCCCTTCAATGGATCCCAGCGGCATCAGGAGAACCTGGTGCTCACGAAATCCAACCACTTCGGCGTACCCAACGCATTTGCCAGTGCGATTCAACACTTCGCATATTTCACCGATGGAGGTATCCGGACCTGTTGATTCAATGACGAGCCCGATCACACGGGTCACACGACCGCGAGGAACAACCGGAATGCATCTATCCAGCCGTTCTTCAAAGCGTTCAAACGCTTTATCAACCTGCGGTGGCATGACTTGAGTGGTCATACAGTCTCTTCTCCCTCTTTTTTATCGGGAGTAACGCTTCCCCCCGCCGAATGGTTCGGAAGAAGTGCTTCATGAAGCTCGTCCAGCATCGTCCTTATCGTTGCATCAATAGAACCGGCATCCGTTTCCAGAACTACACCGCCTGGCTCGATACGTGGCGATGCCTCAATCTCGACATCACGAATTCCTTCACTGATCGCGAGTAAATCCCCTGTCGCCTGCTTCAGCGTTTCAACATCTTGCACATTACAACGAAGAATGACTCTCGTCCTTTCGGAGGCTTGCCGCAGAGCTTCTCCCGCAAGCCTGACAACGATCTCGCGGTGCGATTCAACAGCATCCCCCACTACTTTGCGAGCGATCTGCATGGCAAATTCCACCAGCCGCTCCTCCACGGCTGCGAAGTATTGCTTTGTGGATTCTGCTGCAGATTCGGCCATTTTGAGCAAGAGATCTATATGCGCGTCAAAATTTTCCTTGACTTCACCTACACCCTCATCATGGCCTTTCGACTTTCCATCGGCCAGCCCCTTTTCATATGCAGCCTGCTCCCGCCGTTCCATCTCCTGCTTAAGCGAATCCAGTTCGTTCTGGTAACGCGCCTGCATTTCTTCGACGGTTTCGATCTTGGAAAGTCCGTAATGCTCCGGTGAATACTTCAGCCCAAGAGCACCACTCTCGCCCACTTCATTGAGTGCGACCTTTCCCCTGACAACAGCACGCGGCTCGAGATCGGCCAACAGCTTTCGCAGTTCGTCGGAGGTGTCCTCGAAACGAACATTGCCGCGGATGACTTTCGCGCGAGGCGCAATGTCACCCTTCCGCTGCCGTACCAACTTCTCGCGTTTGCGCCGCTCTGTCTCTGGATCAATAAAGGTCGACATAGTTTACACCATCTGCTCCTCTGCGGCGCCGTGGCCGATGACAATCTGACCCTCATCTTCAAGGCGTCGGATAACATCGATGACGCGCTGTTGCACTTCCTCCACCTCACGCAGCCTGATTGGTCCCATATAGGAAAGTTCTTCCTCGACCATTTCGGCAGCACGGCGAGACATATTGGAGAGGATTTTCGCTTT
>Ga0272443_10003649_pt1 | contig 17872 bp, 15 predicted proteins | sample SSMAcet12_FD_193581 | JGI IMG/M metagenome (GOLD analysis project Ga0272443, IMG submission 193581) | Marine sediment archaeal communities from Little Sippewissett salt marsh, Falmouth, MA, United States - SSM-Acet-12 | ecosystem: Environmental > Aquatic > Marine > Wetlands > Sediment ... | reverse complement strand
GAAACAAGGCGGAACTCCTCACCCGAAAACGTATAGGTCCCGATCCGTCCCTTCTCCACCCGGGCGATATAGTGCTCGTCAATCCTCGCCCGGACACGGAAACTGTTTACCCCATCGACTTGTCCCAGCCGGACTCCCCGGTCTTTCGATTCCCCGATCTCCATCTCAACCAGGTTGAGAAGACCGTCAATGGGCGCCCGGATGGTCAGTTCATCCTGCTTCTTCTTGACGATTTCCAGGTTCTCCTCCATACGCTTCAAGGAGGATTCCAGCTGACGGATCTGTTGTTTGCGGAAACTCAAGTCCGTTTCCTTGGACCTTTGGGTCAAGGCATAGTTCTCCTTGAGGTAGCGATAGTTGTTTTCAGCTGTTTGGAAACTCTCTTCGGACACGATGCCTTCTTTGAAAAGGTAAGTGTAGCGTTTGAATTTTTTTTCCGCTTCGGTCACCTCGAAACCCAGGCGCGCCAGTTGCTGATCCAGGTCAATGCCGTAACGTTCAAGCTCCAGGCGGGTGTTTCTCAGGTTGTTGCTCTGGCGATACAACTCCGCCTCCCGGTACATGATGTCCAACAGCAGGTTGGTGTTGGACAGTTTCAATATCCGGTCGCCCTTTTTCACCCGGGTGCCCGACAAGACGTAGATCTTTTCGACCCGGCCGCCTTCGGACGCGACCAGGTAACGGGTTTCCCGGGGAATGATCTCACCGGTAATGGGGATGAACTCCTGAAAAGGCCCCCGTTGCACCGGCGAGATGGTCAGCCGTTCGCTGTCCACCCGCAATTGTCCGCTCTTGATGGTCAGCAGCGCATAGATCAACAGCAACGCTCCCAATCCGCCAATGGATAGGTAAAGGATTCGCTTGAGGCTCCATCTTTTCTTTTCAATCTTGCGGTCCATGCTCATTGCATTCTCCTTGCGGGTCCGCAAATCTGCAATCAAGATCGATGCCAAACACAAAAAAGCCCTTCATCACAAGGTCTCGAGAGATTTGCAGCTTCAGGGGAGCCTGGGGAAGCGCTCATAATGTCTGATAATGAACACCTGGTGTCCACTTGCGGACACAAACCAGCCGGTATGCCCCGCTCAAACCAATATGATCAGCGGCTGGGCAAGCTATTTGCATTGGCACCGGTGTTGCTTTATGATTGCCAGGGGTTGCCAATGGAACCAAAACTAAAAGCCAGGGTACTGATCGTGGACGATGACCTGGGAGTACTCCAGGCCGCCAAGTTGTATCTGAAACAGCATGTGGAATCCGTGGACATCATGGACCGGCCGCAGGATATGCTCCAGGCGCTGCAAAACATCCAATACGATGTGATTCTCCTGGACATGAACTTCACCCGTGACCTGACCAGCGGTGAAGAGGGCTTTTACTACCTGCGCAAGGTCAAGACAATCATGCCGGCCACCGAGGTCGTCCTGATTACCGCTTACGGGGACGTGGAGCTGGCGGTAAAAGCCATCAAGGAAGGCGCCACCGATTTTGTCATCAAACCCTGGCAGAACGAGAAATTGCTGGCCACTGTGACCACCGCTTGCCAGTTGAGCAAGACCCGCAACCAGGTGCGGGCGCTGCAATCACAGAGAGAGCACCTGATCGACAACATCAACAAACCTTTTTACAACCTGTTGGGCACCTCAGGGCCCATGCAGGAAGTCTTTGAAATGATCAAGAAGGTCTCCAAGACCGATGCCAACATCCTGATCCTGGGCGAAAACGGCACGGGCAAGGAACTGGTTTCCCGGGCCATACACCGGGACTCGCAACGCAGCCGCCAACCGTTTATCAGCGTGGACATGGGCGCTATCACGGAGACCCTGTTCGAAAGCGAGCTGTTCGGACACAAGCGGGGTGCGTTCACGGATGCCAAGAACGATCGGGCCGGCCATTTTGAAGTGGCCTGCGGTGGCACCCTGTTCCTCGATGAGATCTGCAACCTGCCTTATACCCTGCAGGCCAAGATCCTGCGGGTGCTGGAGACCAGGGAAGTCAAGCGCGTGGGCACCAACCAGTCCATCCCCGTGGACATCCGCCTGATCTGCGCCACCAACAGCGACATCCATCAACTGGTACGAGAAAACAAGTTCCGTGAAGACCTGCTCTACCGCATCAACACCATTGAAATCAAGTTGCCGCCGCTGCGGGAAAGGGGAGCGGACATCATCCTGTTGGCCGAGACCTTCCTGCAGGAGTACAGCCGGAAGTACCAGAAATCCACCCGGCAACTGGCCCCGGAAACCCGCAATCGTCTTCTGGACTACCACTGGCCCGGAAACATCCGCGAACTGCGGCATGCCATCGAGCGCGCCGTGATCATGGCGGAAGAAGATATCCTGACCCCCGATGACTTCTTCCTGCACCCCCGCACATCCCCGCAGGGCCGCGAAGCCGACAGTCTCAACCTGGAAGAGATGGAAGCCCAATCCATTCTGCGGGCCCTGGAAAAACATGCGCAGGTGATATCCAAGGCCGCCCGGGAACTGGGCCTTTCCCGCGCCGCCCTGTACCGCAGAATGGAAAAATACAACATCGCTCCATGAAAGCCTTTTTCAAACGATTCCGCATACGGGTGCTGCTCCACATCCTGGGGATCTGCGCCACCATCACCGCCGCCGCCATGATGTGCTGCGGCCTTCACCGCCCCTGGCTTATCCTGCCCCTGTTGGGCATCCTGGCCTTCCAGGTCCTGCGCCTGGTGCACTTCATGGACCAAACCAACCGCAATTTCGTCCGCTTCCTGGAGGCCATCAACTATTCCGATTTCTCCCAATCCTTCACGGACCGCAAACTGGGCCGTTCTTTCTCGGAACTAAGCAAGGCCTTCACCCAGGTGGTGGAAAAATTTCAGCAGGCCCGGGCCGAAAAGGAAAAAAGTTATCGCTATCTGCATTCCATCGTGCAGTACATCCACAACGGCCTGATCAGTTTCGACCAGGCAGGAAACGTCGATTTTATCAATCGTGCGGCAAAAAAAATGCTCCAATTGCGTCACCTGAAATCCATTGACGCCCTGAAAACCAAGATCCCATCACTTCACCGCCTGATGCAGCAGATTCGCCACGGCGAGAAAGTCCTGCATGAATTTCACGTCGGACCGGAAATCAGACAGGCGGCCGTATCCGGGTACGAGTTCAAGGTGGGGGAAAAAAACCTCAAGCTGATCTCCATCCAGGATGTCCAGAACCTGCTGGAAGACAAGGAATTGGAAGCCTGGCAGAAATTGATCCGGGTCCTCACCCATGAGATCATGAACTCCCTCACCCCCATCTCCTCGTTGAGCAGCACAACCCGGGACCTGATGACCAATATTTCCGCAACGGAGCCCGACCTTGAGCAGCAGCTGGAGGACATCTCCGGCGCCCTGGACACCATTCACCAGCGCAGCCGGGGACTGACCGATTTCGTCAAAGCCTACCGCAGCCTGACCCTGATTCCCAAGCCGCGCTACGATATCCTGCCGGTGGGCGATCTCTTCGAGCGGGTGCACAACATCATGGCCGTGCGCCTGCAGAGCGGGCACATCAATCTGGAGCGGCGGGTGGATCCCGGTACACTGGAGATCAGCGCGGATGCCTCGCTGATGGAGCAGGTGCTGATCAACTTGATCCTCAATTCCATCCACTCCCTGGAAGAAACCAAGGACCCGTGGATCCGTTTGGACAGCTATCTGGAAGAGAAGGGCCGGGTGGTCCTGCAGGTCAGCGACAACGGATCCGGCATAGATCCAAAAAACCACGGAAAAGTCTTCGTTCCCTTTTACTCCACCAAGCACTCTTCGGGGATCGGCTTAAGCTTCTGCCGCCAGGTCATGAAACTGCACAACGGCCAGATCAAGTTGACCTCGCCGGCCGCCCCCACCACCTTCGCCCTCTACTTTTAATCCGCTCGGAACAGATTCCGTTTCCATGAATACGCCTCCGCTTCAATGGCACTTGTTTGCAACGGATAAATTTGACTTTTTATTCGCTATTTTCTAGTCTTTCAGCAACCATGCGGAAAGGATCGCAACGGAGTTTCTCTATTCGGCGAGGGAACCGGTACGTCTAAGGCGGGATGGATAAGATCGATCACTTGACTCTCACTAAAACAACAGGCCCTACTTCGCAACCGAGCCTGCGTGTTTTCAACAAGGCCACGGCCATCATTACGGGCGGGGCTTCAGGCATTGGGCGGGCCCTGGCCGGAGAACTGGCCCGCCGGGGATGTCAAGTCGTGCTGGTGGACCGCCAGGCCGATCCGGCCGCGAATGTTGCCGAGGAGATCCGCAATGCCGGCGGCCGGGCAACGGCCGTCGCGGCGGACGTAAGGGATTTCAGCGCCCTGCACCGGATTGTTGCGCAAACCGCGAAAAAAACCGGCCGCATCGACTTCATGTTCAACAACGCGGGCATCAACATTTTCGGCAATGCGGCGCATTACAGCATAGAGAATTGGCAACAAGTGATGGACACGAACCTTATGGGGGTCGTCAACGGCGTCCAGGCCGTGTACGGGCTGATGATAAACCAGGGTTTCGGTCATATCGTCAACACCGCATCCATGGCGGGGCTCATTCCTTTCCCGGGCCTGGTCGCCTACAGCGCAGCCAAACATGCCGTGGTCGGACTGTCCAGGTCTTTGCGCGCCGAAGCCGCATCCATCGGCATTCGGGTCAGCGTGTTGTGTCCGGGATTCGTCCAGACGGCCATATTGGAAGACGGCGGCATTTACGGCAAAAAGCTTTACGACCTGTCTCCTGAACAGGAGCGCTGGATCGAGAAGATGATCATAAGATGCAAACCCGTTTCACCGGAATATTTCGCCCGCCAAGCCCTGAACCGGGTGGCCCGCAACAAATCAGTGATTGTCGTGCCGGCATGGAACGGATGGTTTTGGCGAATCCACCGTCTGCTGCCGGAAACACATCTCTTCTGGGGACAAAAACAATACGAGAAGGTCGAAAAACTGCGTTTTCCCAAATCAAAATTGCAAGGAATTCCTCTTCATGACATGCAGGAATCCCTAAACAGGTGATCAAATCAGATTCTATCTAGTCGACAAAATCACCCGCTTTACAGCGGGGAGCAGCGTTGAAGGCATTAAATGCTGGACCTTGAGCGATGATATTTTTGAAGAGCACTTCCCGGGCCACCCCATTGTGCCCGGGGTCTTCATCATTGAATCCATGGCCCAGATGTTGGGTCTTCTGATTGAAAAGAGCTACTCGCAAAAATACCCCGATGAACCGGGAGTATACGCCGTATTGAGTATCGTTCACAAAGCCAAGTTCAAAAAATTCGTGGTTCCCGGAGACCAGACCAGAATGGTGGGCGAATTAAAGAAACTGGACAAGACCCACGGCAACGGTGAAGTCAAAGTGTATGTGGGAGACCGTTTCTGCGCCCATGCGGAATTGTCTTATTTGCTGGCTTCAAAGGCAAACCTCCTCAATTCCCGGTTGAGCCGCATGCAGGATGAATATTTCGCCGTCCTGACCCGGCATATGGATCCCAACGATCATAGCGATTAATGAAAAGAAAAACCTTCATCACGGCCTGCAGTTTCCGGGCCCCCGGCCTGACCGCTTTTGAGGATATCATCATCGCCATGAATCATCCCGGCTTCACGGCCGCCTTCCAGACAATCCGACTAAGCGACAGGCTGGAGACCAATGTGGCCAGGCTCGCAGGGGAAACGGCATCCCCCCATTACCCCTCGGGCAGCAAGCTGAAGCTGATGCGCACCGATGTCATCGCCGCCATCATCTGCGCGGGGGAGTTAATGGAGCAGGCCGGACTGGATGCCGTCGATATTCTGGATTTACCTCTATATATCTCCAACGGATCCAGTTTTGACCTGGGCATCGAGCAGTTGTTGGAGATCACTTCCGCATACATGAAACAATCCGCCGCCGACGACTGGTCCAAACGCTACCAGCGGGTGTATGCCTCTTTGCCGCCCATGTATGTATTGCGGACTCTGGCCAACGCCGCCGAGTGCTTTGTGGCGCAAAAAACGGGCGCCCGTGGAGACAATGCCACCTTCGGCGGATCTTCCCATGCCACCTTCCTGGCGCTTCAGGAGGTTCTCAGGAAGATTGAAAGCCATGAGGCGGAAATGGCCGTTTTGGGCACGTGCAACGGCATCGGGATATTTTCCGCCTTCACTTTCGGGAGTCCCCACGAATCCGGGTTTCAATGGCGGGAGTCGGAAGGCGCCGGATTCTTGTTGATAGAATCAGAGGCAAGCCTCTCCAGGTCCGGACGCAGGCCCATGGCGGAACTCGCTTTTCTGGAGGCATCGAAAACCATCCCTGACATATTTTCCGATGCCAGAGATGAAACCCCCTACCGGGAATTTCATCACGATTTGGCTGAGTATTGCATTTACAGCGGCGGACTATCCGGAAAGAGCCACGAAACGCAGGCCAGAACCTGCGAAAAAAAATGGCAGCGGAGTTTTTCCTGGTTTCATCCGTTGGGCAATATGGGAAACAACGCTATTTTAATCAACATGGCAACGGCCATCGCCCTTTTCAAACAAGGGGACACGGAACAAGTTGATTGCGTCAATCGCGACTCCCATGGTCGCGAGTCATTGATCAAGCTGCAAGCATTCGGAGGTTGAGTGAGGGGCGAACGGGTTTTCGTGTTGGACTACGACCTGGTCAGCCCATTGGGGGTCGGGAATGCGGCCGTGCTATCCAGCCTGGAAAACAACTATCTGGCCGGCGGACGGATCACACGCTTCCCTACCGAGGGCATGAACTTCAGCATCGCCGCCGAAGTGAAGGGCGACTTGTCCGGCTTCTATAGCAAAGAAGACAGCCGAATTCAACAGGCCCTGCATTTCGACCGCAAGCTGGAATTGATGGTTTGTTGCTTCCATAAAATGAAAAGCCGCCTGGAGCATTTGTTTTCCGGGATTGCCCCCGAAAGAGCGGGTGTCTCCCTGGGGGTGGGCTCCGATGTCATCCCTTTTGAACGGGTCGATCAGGTGCTCAACCGCTTCTCAGATAATCCCTCGCTGGCCTACGGCAATGCCATTGATACCCTGAACCGCAATGGCAGCAGGATCCACAATGTATTGAATCCCTGCGATTTCACGGCCTTGTATCTGGCCGGAAAATTGCAGCTGGCTGCATTTCAACAAGTGATACTGACCGCCTGCGCGGCCTCCACCCAGGCCATTGCCATGGCGTTCAATCGCATCCGCGGCGGTGAGGCGGACATGGTCCTAGCCGGCGGGACCGACGCCATCATCGATATGATTTCTTACACTGCATTCTCAAAGCTCGGCGTGGTGGCCTCCGACAAAGAGGCAGTGAACCAAACCTGCCGGCCTTTTGATATTTCCCGGGATGGCACCCTGGCCGGTGAGTCCGCCTCCTTGATTGTGCTGGCCGGCGAAAAAACAGTCCGGGAAATGTCATTGGAACCGCGGCTCGAGATTATCGGGTACGGGAACACCCTTGACGGCCACAAAATCACCGCCCCGGACCCCAATGCCCGGGGCATGATCCGGTCCCTTGAGCAAGCCTTGTCGCATTCCGGAATCCGTCCGGAACAGGTCGATTACATCAACCTGCACGGCACGGGCACACTGGCCAATGATCCGCTGGAATTAATGGCGGTTGAGCAAGTGTTCGGCGAGTACGCGCAGGAATTGCCCATCAGCTCAACAAAAGACCGGCATGGCCATGCCATCGCGGCGGCGGGCGGTCAGGAATTCGTCATCACCTGCCTATGCATGGAAAACGATTTGATTCCCTGTAACGTGAACTTGAGAAAGCCGATCAATGAGACCGGGGTCAGGTTAATCAAGGACGAGAATATTTCGCGCCGCCTGGATGTCTGTCTGACCAGCAATTTTGCTTTCGGCGGGGTCAACACGGTTCTGGCCGTCAAAAAGGTGTAAACAAAATGGATCTGAAGCTACGGAACAAAGTGGTCATCATAACCGGATCGACCGGTGCCATCGGGCTGGAAATCTGCAAAGGCTTCTTACACGAAGGTTCGATGGTGGTGCCCTTCTACCGCCCCCCCCTCAGCAAGTTGGATGGTTTGTTTGCATGGGGAAAAGAAAACGACATTGAGAAAAGCCGGATCTATCCGGTCTGTGTCGAGCTTGATTCCACCGCTTCGCTGCAACAAGGTGTCGATGAAGTGTATTCCAAATTCAACGGCATCGATGTGTTGGTCAACAACGCCGGCTGGACGGTGGAGAAACCCTTCCTGGCCATCACCGATGAGGAGTGGGATGAGCTCATCCGCATCAACCTGACCGCCGTCGCCCGATTGTCCCGGCTGGTGATCAAGATCATGATGGAAAGGAAAAAAGGCAGCATCATCAATATCTCTTCAACAGTAGCCCAGATGTTTGGCCGGGGAGTGTCCGTCTATGCGGCAGCCAAAGCCGCGGTCAACCGCTTGACGGAAGTCCTGGCCCTGGAGATGGGCAAAAAGGGGATACGCGTCAACACGGTGTGCCCCGGTGTGATTCACACGCCCATGAGCGGCCCCCTGGTGGATCGCCTGAGCAAACATATCTTTGAAAGAACCCCCATGCAGCGGATCGGGGAGACAGCAGAGGTGGTTCCGGCGGTGTTGTTCCTGGCTTCCGAAGCCATGGCATCCTTTATCACCGGCCAGCACCTTTTCGTGAACGGAGGCGTGAATCTTGGATTGTAGGAGAACAAATGGCTGATTTCAACGAAGTCTACGCGGAAGTAAAAAAAAGCCTGGTTGCATCTTGTAGCTTGAATGAAGAGGAAATCGCCTTGGATAAGACTTTGATGGAGGACCTGGGCGTCGATTCCATTGACCTTCTGGACCTGATCTTTTCGGTGGAAAAAAAGTTTTCCATCTCCATCGAAGTGGGGACGCTGGCCAGGCTGGCCGCCGAGAAATTGCAGGATGTACCCTTTGAAATCGACAACGTCATCACCGATGAAGGGTTGCAGGTCCTGAAAGATTTCATCGGGGATTCCCAAGAGCAAAGACTGCGGAAAGGGTTAACGGTTCATGAGATTCCACTGTTGTTGACGGTACGCTCCCTGTGCAACCTGGTCATCAATCGATTGGCCGCTGACGGCCGGTGATCAATAGACCATGACACGGCGGGTGATGGTTGTGGGTGCCACCGGGTTCACCGGTCAACTCATCTGCCGGCATCTCCAAGCCCATCAACTCGATTATACAGTGGCCGGCCGCGACGAAAAGGAGCTGAAAAACCTTTTCCCCGGCCATGAGCGAATCGTCATCGATGTCATGGATGAAAGCCGGCTGGAAAAACCATTGGACCGCTGTGATATCCTGATCAACGCCGTGGGGCCTTTTAACCTGTGGGGCCACCAGCTGGTGACGGCCGCGGCCGAACGGGGGCTGACCTATCTGGATATCTGCGGTGAACAACATTTCGTAAAACACTGCTTGGATCAAATCGACCCCATGGCCCGGAAAAACCATGCGCTGATCATCAATTCCTGTGCTTTCGAATCCATGGTCGCTGATTTAATGGTTGCCGAGATCTGTGATCCAACCGTCGACTATGAAGACATCTCCACTTTTTACCATTTCAGCAACCCCGGATCTTCCGGGGGGACAAAATTCTCCATGAAATTGGCCAGGTATTTCCCCGCCTATCGGCTGAGAAACCGCCAACTAGAAGCAGCCGCCCCCATGAGTCACCAACGGGAAATTCGTATCAACGGCCTAAGAAACCTGTATTGGGCGGCTTTCGTTCCCTACCCGGAAGTAGTGTTTTTTCAACGGGAGTACAAGCTGATGAATGGGGCCTCCCATTATCTGTTTGCCGATCACCTCTCGGCACCCTTGGTCCCGGATCGGAACCGGTCAAAGGCGGACATGCAAAAAATCGTCGCACGCTTCCAGCGGGGCCACCGCGACAATCCGACCGAAGCAGAGATGGACCGGCAGCGATTCAGCCTGGCCGCGATCGCCGCAACCCCGGGAGGCAAAAACAAACAAATCCTGGTGCAGGGCAAAAACATGTATCACCTTACCGCCGAGCTCATCGCCCGGTGCGTCATGACGCTCGCGGTCGAGCCGCCTGAGGATTGCGGCGTCAGAACACCGGCGCAGGTTTTCGCACACGCGGACTTGTTGAAAGCGCTGCCGCAAATAGCGGAGATCCAGACCTCCTGAAATGATGCCCAAACATGGCAGACGCCCCATAGACGTTTTGGTCGTCGTACCCAAACAGGCCAGGAGCCCGTTGATTCGGGACGGCCGATTCAGCCATCTCGGTACCGGACTCCACCTGCCTTATTACAAGGCCTACCTGAAGTTCTGTCGCAAACTGGGCGTCGAGATCAACCTGTCCAAAAAAGCCATCCGCATTCCCACGGGGAATGGATCGGCAATGTTGCGGCCCAATGAAAACCCGAGCCACACCGCCCTGCTGCTGGCCACTCTGCTGGATCATTATCACTACCGCTTCCATGTCATCGACCCGCCCCTGGGATTTCCCGGCACCGCCAGAAGGGAATTCATCAGACGATTGAAAGCCAGACCCCGGATATTGGCCATTTCCACCACTTATATCATCACTGCGGAAACGGCCAACACCTTAATAAAACTGGCCAGGCGATACGCACCGCAAACCAAGATCATGGTGGGCGGACAATTACTGCTTACATCCCGAAAATCGCTCAGTGACATGAAAGCGGCGGATGTGTTCGTCATCGGCGAGTGTGAAGATAATCTCGCCCCCCTGGTGGATGCCCTGCTGCGACAGGACCGCCAAGCATTGGCAAGTATACAGGGAATCGTTTTCCGAGAGGGCGGGGAATGGATCCACAATCCGCCATCCCCCCCGGTGGACCTGGAACAGGCCCTGCCCATCAAATGGGAGTTGATGAAAGATTTTTTCCCGCCCCGCAAGGATTTGGACGGCTACATCATGATTGAAGACGGCCGGGGGTGTGCGTTTCAATGCGCCTATTGTTCCTATCGCAAGAATTTTGCTTACCGTTTGAAATCGGTCGACAAAGTCATCAGCGAACTCAAGGCGGTTCCCCGTCAAAGCGGAGAAACCAAGATTTTCTTTGCCTCGTCGGCATTCACCTTCCCCCCGGAAAGGGCCTTGGAGATCGCCCGCCGCATCCGCCAAGAGAATCTGCCCCACCGCTACGGAGCATACGGCCGCGTCCAGGATATCAGCGAGGAATTCGTTCAGGAACTGAAGTCTGCCCATTTCTATTGGCTGTTTCTCGGTTTGGAATCCATGAGCCGGGAAGTACTCCGCCTGGTTAAAAAACGCAGCACTCCGGATCAGATCGACCATGCGGTGCGCTTATGCTTCCAGGCCGGCATCATTACCGATTGCTCATTCATCGTGGGCCTGCCGGGGGAAACACGGGAATCCGTCAAAAAAATCTCCGACTTTCTGCGAAACCCCTATGTGGGCAGATACTGTCTTTTCCCATTGACGGACCAGGACTCCTCCGACCTGGCCGCCCGACCTGAGTTGTACGGCTTCAATCGTGGTGATCCCTTGAATTGGACCCATGAAAACATGAGCAGTCGGGAAATCCCGGGTATCATGACTGAGATCGTCATTGAAGCCAATCAAGCCGGCCATGCCTACAGCACCATGATTGTCGACACCCTGATCGGCAATGAAATATCTTCCGACCCGTTGACTGCCGTTCCCCACGCCCATGTCAAACCGTTTTACCTGTTGATGGAGACCGGAACGGTCATGTATCTGGAAAATTTACTGCGGGGCGAACGAATCGATCGCGAAAGGCTTGACTCCATTGCCGCCAGGGTGAAGCGCAATTACCTTCCCCGGCTCCCCGTCTGGATCCGAGTATGGGAGTTCTTTAAAATATCCCTAAAAATCCAGGTCCTCAAAATCGCACGGTTCTATTTGTTGTACCAAGAGAAACAAAGCAAACGATGCCGCTGATATTTTTATGCATTGAAAATCTTATGGCGTGCGAAATGATCCTTGCCATGAAGGCAAAGAACATAGGATAAGTGACCCGTGAAAAGCAACTACATCGGATTGTCCACGACTCTTCATGATCCCGCCATTGCCGTGGTCAATTCCCGGGGCGAAGTGGTCTTCGCCGAAGCCGCGGAACGGTTTCTGCAGAACAAACGCGGGTGGAACGGAATGCCCGACAACATGCTGGTCGCGGATAAAATTATCGATGAGTATTGTGAGCGGGACGTCGAGCTGGTCCTGGCGCGGTCCTGGTCCGGGAAAACCCTGACCAGGTTTCGCAGACTGCGCCGTTTCATGCCCATGGTCATGAAAAAGGCCGGGGCCGACCCGCAGGATCATGCCAAGACCATGATGATGCTGCACGGGATGATCGGCATCCAGGAAAGCAGCGCGAGCCATCTCGAATATCAGGCCTCCGAAAACAAGCGAATCCGGGGAGTCATACGGAGATTCTATGACCACCACACCACCCACGCGGCCTATGCGTGTTTCGCGAGCCCCTTTCAAGAGGCGGTTTGCGTTGTGGTGGACGGATACGGAGAGAACTTCCTCAGTACCGCGTTCTTTTCATTTCAAAACGGAAAATTGGCCCCCCTGCGCACCATCAAAGGGTCCAAATGGGCTTCATTGGGTCTTTTCTATCAAACGCTATGTTCCCTGTGCGGTTTCGACCCCCTGAAGGGTGAAGAATGGAAAGTAATGGGGCTTGCCCCTTACGGGACGTACAATGAATCCCTGTACAAGTTGCTGCAATCGTATATCAAAGCCAAGGACGGCCGGTTGCTATCGAGTGCCGGAGGTTTCAAGGGCCTCGCCCGCCTGCGCCGGGAAGTTGCCAGGCTGTCGCCCAGCCCGGCCGATCTGGCATACAACGGCCAACTCTATTTCACCGAACTCGTGACGGCGATCCTTACCCATGTCCACTCGTTGGGCTTCTCGGACAATTTGGTGTTGACCGGCGGATGCGCCTTGAATTCCGCAGCCAACGGAAAAATACTGGAGCGAACGCCTTTCCGGCAGCTGTTTGTCCCCCCGGCCCCGGCGGATGACGGCAATGCCGTCGGCGCCGCGCTATTGGCCTATGGTGAAGACAACCCCAACCAACCCCTGTCATCCACCATTCAATCACCTTATCTTGGCTCTCCGGTTTCGGCGGATACGGTGGACAAAGCGGAGCGATTCGGACGCCTGCGTTTCCGCTCCCTTGACGACAACGGCATGACGAAAAGAACCGCGGAGATCCTGGCCGCCGGGGGAATCGTGGGATGGGTGCAGGGCCGGGCGGAATTCGGCCCCCGGGCCCTGGGGAATCGTTCCATTCTGGCGGATCCGCGATCTGCGACCATCAAGAAACGGTTGAATGAAAGCGTTAAGTTCAGAGAGGCCTTCAGGCCCTACGCCCCGGCCATCCTGCATGAACATGGTCATGAATACTTTGAAAATTACCAGGAATCACCTTATATGGAGAGGGCGCTGCGCTTTAAAAAAGAAGTGCGTGAACGCATCCCCGGGGTTGTCCATGTCGACGGGACCGGCCGGCTGCAGACGGTCAAACGCGAATGGAACGAGAGGTTTTACCGGTTGATCTCGGTATTCAAGGACTTGACGGGTATTCCACTGCTCTTGAACACCAGTTTCAATGTCCGGGGCAAACCGATCATCCACACCGTCGAAGATGCGCTGGCCGTCTTTTTTACTGCGGATCTTGATGCCTTGGTTATCGGCGACAAGCTGCTTGAGAAGTAACCGCTCGCAATCGAAAGGTGGGCCGTTTTTTACCCCGGCTTGTCAGGTTGTTGACAGAAACTGCGGTTTTTTTTACTATCTCCAAGTAAATGCAAGGGCATCCTTTCTAACCGCCGCCAGATATGTTCAAAGACTACGCAATCGCTTATCTCGAAAAAAACCTGAAGATATCAGATAAAAAACAGCTCAGCTTTCTGCGCCAGACCGTGGCCCGCGTACTCACCCGGTCGGCCAATACCATTCCCCATGCGGCCATGATCACCCGCTTTGACGTAACGCATTTAGTGGAATATGCAACCCGCAGTGAAAAAACCATCACCCGGGGCGACAACGAGACACAAGCGCAATTCCGGCTGCGCCGGGCGGTCCGCAAAAACTATTCGGCCTTCTTCCTCAAAGCCCTGGCCCATGCTTTCGCCGATTCGCCGGACATGCCGATGTTCCTCGATTACCGCACCTGGCGTGGGCGGGGAACCCTCTACTACTGCGATGACATCAACATCAGCTATACGGTTCACACCCGGCAGGGCGTCATCAAACCCGTTGTGCGCAACCCGCATAAGAAAACCCTGCTCCAGGTCGCCGGTGAAATGCGGGAACTTACCCGCAAAGCCCGTTTCACCGACGCCAATGAACTCTACCGGCGCATGGCCGTGGAATATCTCAAATACGCGCTGCGGGAACTGAATTTTTTTGACCCCAAGGGATTCTGGATGCTGTTGCGGACGCTGTTCTGGGCCCGGGATCCCATGGATCCCCGCTTGGCCGATATTCCTGAAAACCGGAAATTGCAACCCCGGGACATCATGGGAGCCACCTGCACGCTGGCCAACAACAGCATGGTGGTTTCGGGCAACCAGACCCAGACGGTCATCATTCCGCCGGAGCTCTACATGTTCGGCGTCAGCGACCTGCATCAGGCCGCATGGGTCGTAGACGGCAAGGTCGTACCCCGTCACACCATGACCTTTTTCTCCACCATGGATCACCGCGCCCTGGACGGTGGCGAAGGATTCCCCCTGATCACCGCCTTCGGAGAGTATTTGAATCATCCGGAAAGGATCTACGACTGGACGCCCGACGGCGCCCGCAGGCGTGACGGAAAGTGAAAGCCAATTTGATTACAGCCTTTTTTTTGGTGCTGCTCGGGCACACACTCCATTGCGGAGTGGTGCTGGAAGATGTTTTTAAACCGGAGATGCTGCTCGTAGGCGACAAGTACATTTACGTTGCCGAAGGCTGGCAAATCAAGATTTTTAACCGTTTGGACGGTAAAAGGTTCGGAGCCTTCGGCCGCCGCGGCGAGGGGCCGGGCGAATTCAACGGGTACATCATTCCGAGCCTGACGGATAGAGGGATCTTTGTGAGTTGCCCGGCCAGAGTCCTGTACTTCGACCGGGAGGGGACATTCCTGCGGGAACGGCGGGCCCTGAAGGTATTCGGCCGCTACAAACCCATGGGAAAAAATTTCGTGGGCTACCGCTACCTGCGGGAAGAAAGCATTCACTACGAGACGGTCTGCCTATACAATGGCGATTTCCAATTGGTCCGGGAGTTGTACCGCCGCAAACACATCCGCCAACCCGACGGTTCCACCGACCTGGTGAACGAACGCCCGCCATTCTTCCATGTATCCCAGGGAAAGATCTACCTGGACGGGATCGACGGATATATTCATGTGTTCAGTCACGGCGGAGAACCCCTCGGCCGAATCCCGGGAACCGAAAATAGAGTTCCCTTTACCAGTCGGCACAGACACGAAATGGAAGAGGCGTTGAAGCGGGATAAACGCACGCGGGATTACTATTACGCCAATAAGGATAAATTCGTCTGGCCCAAGTACCAGCCCATGATCCGCATGTTCTACCTGGCGGACGGCCGTTTCTACATCCTGACCAGCCGGGAAAAGCAGGGCAAAATGGAGATGCTCATCCGCAGTCTGAAGGGAGACCTGCTGGGAAGAAAATATGTGGCCGTCACCTCCTTTCCCCAGGCCCTGCTTTCGGACGTACGGGAAGGGCGATTGTACCGGCTGGCGGAAAACGTCGACGGAGACTGGGAATTGCGGATTACAAACCTGATGAATCCCCCGGCCGAAGTGGAATGAGGTGAAGATGAAAAGGGGCAGAATCCTTCTGTTGCTGATCCTGGTGAACGGTATTGCGCATCTTCATGGAGATCAAGGACAGACCCTGTACATGACCGATGCCTTTGGCCAGGTGTACTGGGTCAGTTCGGAACTCTCGCCGCCCGCACAGGGCTTGGGCAAATACGGCGGGCACCGGCTCTTCGATAAAAACACAAAGACCGCCTGGGCCGAAGGCGCCGCAGGCGCCGGTATCGGGGAAAAGATACGCCTTATCGTCAACAGGCCCCTGGATCATATAGACGTCGTTAACGGATACGCCAAGAGCCCTGGAATCTTCCAGGCCAACAACCGGGTCCGGAAACTCAAGCTCACCGCTTACGCCGTTCAAATGCCCCGGGATGGCGGGGTAACGGAAACAGGGGTTCCGGTTGCGTTTCACTCCGCCCTGGCGACCTTCTCGACAACACTCAAGGATGCGGCCACGACCCAGGCTGTACCAATACCGGCACAATGGCGTGAAAAGACCGCCGGCAAACACCCGATAGCATTGGAAATTGAGGTCCTATCCGTGTATCCGGGGGAACGCTTTGACGACACCTGTCTGTCTGAATTGTCCCCGGTCTTTGCCCGGGGAATCAAAGTGGAGATCCGCAACCGGGACTCCGAGGTATGGGTAATCAAGGGCGGAGAACGCCGGCTGGTGATGCAAAACACGGATGCGGTGTTTCAATTGGTCGAGACCGACCCGGAAAATCACTGGGCCATTCTCATCGAAATGCCGGCCCGGACCGAAGGCCGGGTGGAGACCCGCTACCATTTGCTCTCCATCGACAAGAGCCGGTTTGTCTCCCGGCACAAACTCGGCGAAAACATCGGTGAATTGTACGGATTCGCAACCCGGACCGGCCGACTGTATCTCCGGGCAGAAAATACCCAAAACGCCTCGGAAGTGCTGATCGACCTGGAAACCATTCAACCATAATGCGATCCGCCATCGCCCTCTTTTTATCCGCCGCGGGCCTCCTGGCCGGGGGGATCCTGTATTCCAAAAAGGTTTCCAGCCACCAGGATTTCAGTTACGGCCTGCCCCGTGGTGCACGGATTTTCTTTCTGTCCCGCTGGCACAGGTTCAGGCGGCCCAGGGGCATCGCCCGTTTCCCCGACGGCGGACAGCCCAAGACCGTGTATGACGAGCTCGCGCTCTTCAGCTATGCCCCCGGCGACAACAGCCTGGTTAAACACGCGGTGATAGCGACCCCACCGCAACGGGGCACCAATATCCGCAACGCCAAGCTCACAGTAGACAAGGGTGTCCTGTATATCGCCTATAAATGCAACAACGATATTAAGCAGCCGGATTCCCTGCAATGCTTTCTCGGTTTCGACCTGGCAACGAACAACCTTTACAAGCTGGAAACCCCCGGCGAAATCTCACGCGTAACAGAGTGTTTCAAAGACTATTGGCCCAAACATCGCGACCGGCTGATCCCCATCTCCCGGTTGAAAAAAACCTACCTGAATCAACTGGATCCCAAAGCCTGGGACCTGCCGGGCTATACGGAATAATCCACAGGTTTTGCGCGCCGGCATCCTCTAACCCACGTTCAATCGTGCCGCTTTATGCAGCCAGAGCCGTCATAAACAAAATCTGCCTGCATCCGCGGACAGGCTACCGAATCGTCAACAGGGCATCAGGAAGCTTTCATCTTTTCAATGGCGGTCATGGTCGCGTGGCGGCCCATCTCCACCATTTCTTCGGTCCGGAAAAAATCGAAAGTTCCACAGGCGTCGCCGGAAACCTGGATCAGCAGATCCGGGCTGTATTGACGCAGCGTGTTTTGCGCAATGGTACGGGTCATGGAACTGATGGTCAGGTTGATAAGGTCAAAAAAATCAAGGCTTTTATCCAGGTGTTTCTCTTTGTCCTCATCATCACCAAAGGGCAGAACCTCCCGCAGGTAAGCCTGAAATTCGCGTATCTTTTCACGGTAAACCGATTCCTTTTTCAACTCTTCGTTCTGCGGCACTGCGGGCTTGGCCACCGGAATATCGGCATTCACGTCAACCACCACCAGG
>Ga0272443_10003648_pt1 | contig 17874 bp, 15 predicted proteins | sample SSMAcet12_FD_193581 | JGI IMG/M metagenome (GOLD analysis project Ga0272443, IMG submission 193581) | Marine sediment archaeal communities from Little Sippewissett salt marsh, Falmouth, MA, United States - SSM-Acet-12 | ecosystem: Environmental > Aquatic > Marine > Wetlands > Sediment ... | reverse complement strand
TCCTTAACCCGGAGCCTGCATCAAAGCGAGTATCATTCGCTCCGGGTGCTGCGGTATTGCAGAAGTCCGGCCCACAGGGCGCCGGAGCAGATTAAAACGCCGACCAGGGCGATCCCGTATGGGAACAATGCGGCATCTCCGAAAAAACCGATGAGGGCCGGGACAACACCGCCGCCGATCAGAAAACCGAAAGGCATCGACAGGGAAACGGCGATGTTTCTGGAGTCCGGCGGCCCGATGGCCGACACCGCGGCAAAACCCGCCGGGAAAAAACAGACGGCGGCCATGGGTTGAATGAAAACGGCTGCCAGCGCCAATCGACCCGGAGCGATCCCGATGCCCACCGTGGCAAGACCGCTCACCAGGAGCACCACGACCATGGTCTTAAAGGCGCCGAAGCGGTCCGTGGCCCATCCGCCGACCAAGGCCATGAACAGTCCGGAAATTCGCGACAGGGAAAGAAGCATGTTCGCATCGGACCGGGTCATGCCGTAATCGGTGACCAGGTAAAGCGGGAGCATGGTAAACAGCCCTAAGGTGCCGCTGATGCCGAGGCCGAAGAGAAAGGCCATGATCCAGAAGTTCGGATCCGACAAAAACACCATCATGGAAGCAGCTCCGGGGGCCCGGCCGACAAATCGGCCGCCCCTGCCGAACCGGGCGAAAAACAGCCCTAGCAGCAACGCGGACACCCCGAAAACGACCGGCACCGCCTTCCAGCGAAAGCCGGTCAGGATCAGCTCCGCGACAAAGGGCACCGCAATAAAGGCCAAATTTGGCGCCAGTTCGTGAACGGCAAGGGCCTTTCCCCAATTTTGCGGACGGACAATGGAGGTCAGCGCAGCAATCGCCGACGGCAGGTACAGCCCGGCCACAATGCCCAGCGCCACCGCGCTCAGGCGCACGGCCCAGAGACTGTAGGCAAAGGAAGTCCCGATCAGTGAGAGGCCGACGCCGACTGCGGAGGCAACGATGGTGCTTCTATGGGAAAGACGGGCGGCCACGTACCCCGAGCCGAGAAGTGCGGCAAAATACCCGACGGAAATCAGAAAAAACAAGGACCCGGCGTCGGAATGGGATATTCCAAGATCGGCTTCGATCTCCGGCATCAGGGGGGAGAGAACGATCCGGCTGCTGATATTGAAAAAGAAGAGGCCGGTCATCAGCATCACAGCCCAGGCAGCGTCTGCCCAGGACGATTTTGGCGCCTCACCGGATATCGTTGGTTTTGCCTCTTTCACGATCTCACTCGCTTCTTGCAGGTCTGTCCGCAATGACGGAAGCCTGAGCGCCCTGGCGTGACGAAGACGGGCCATCGGCACCTTGCCTGGATTCCAGACTCGGCCCGCTCCTGGTGGACTCGTCGGAACTGGCGTCTTTCACTGGTCGCATCAACGATGTGGTTTAAGCAGGTCCATCCGGGTCGAACTTGAGGTTGCCCATGTCAAAGCCGGAAAGGGCCGCTTCAAGCTCTTCGGTGGAGATTTCCGGTAGGGTGCGACGGTCAGGTCTCAGGTGTTTCGCCTCCCGCAGGTAGACATGAACGATTTCACGGGCGCTTCTGGCGGTGTTCCAGTGGATGAGCACCCGGATGCAGCGGGCCAGCCCGCCCGGCACCTGCATCTCGTGGCCGCACATCAGGGCGGCATCGTACCAGCCGAGCTGGCGGGCGGCCAGGGCCGGATATGTGGCGTTCAAATCCATGGTGGTGGTGAAGATGGCGCTGGCCACGTCCTCGGCTTTCATATCGTTTGCACGGACGATGAGATAAAGCATCTCCCGGGTGGCCTGCAAGATGGCCTCCTTGGCGTTTTCGGCCACGGTGGTGGCGCCCCGCACGCCACGGCAAACTACCGGCGCGGTGCCGGCCGGTTCGGTTTCGGTTGAATCGGACATGGGTACTCCCCAAAGTCGAAAGATGTCCGATGTCGGATGTCAGATGTCCGAAAGAAAAGCCAGAGATTGAATTTTTTGCTGACATCCGACCTCTGACCTCTGACATCGAAATCTTTTGCCTGGCTTAGAAGCTCAGCAGCTTAGCAGCTATTTTTTCTTCTTCATGGCGTTTTGCAGTTTTTCGGCAAGGTCGCTCATGGGCGCTGCAGATTTGGGCTGCTTGAAGTTCTTCCAGTCCCCTTCTTCTTTGATATCGCCCGGAGCCAGGGTGAGCTTCCGCTCCTGAGGGTGGATTTCTTCCACGGTGACGCTGATCGAATCTCCGGCTTTGAGACCCTCCAAGGCGGCGGGCTTTTCGGCGCGGCTGAATTTCGATTTTGGAAGGAGGCCGGTGATCCCGGGCGACAAAGAGACGAAAAGACCGAATTTTTCCTTCTTCTCCACGGTCCCGTCCACCACCTGACCGACGCTGAACTTTTCATTCACTTCCAGCCAGGGGTCGCCCTCCGCATCCCGAAGACTCAGGGAAATCCGGCGTCCGGCAAGATCGATTTCCTTGATCACCACCGACACCGTTTCTCCTTTGGAGACGACATCCTGCGGGTTGACGATCCGCTTTAAATAGCTCATCTCGCTGATGTGCACCAGTCCCTCTATGCCCGGGGCGAGCTCGACGAACGCGCCGAAGTTCATGCAGCGGGTGACCCTGCCGCTGACTTTTTCTCCGGGTTTGAATTGCTCCTCTAAGGTCTGCCAGGGATCGGCCGCCACCTGTTTCACGGAAAGGCCGATCTTTTTTTGTCCCTTTTTTTTGCCGGGTTTGACTTCGAGCACCTTGACGGTCACTGTGTCGTCCGGCTTGACCGCTTCGCCGGGAGCATCCAGCCGCGACCAACTCAACTCCGAAATGTGGACCATTCCCTCGACGCCGGGAATCAATTCGACGAATGCGCCGTAGGGCATGATATTGGTGACCCGGCCCTGGAGCAGGTCGCCTTCCTTGAGGTCGGCGAAAAACGCCTTCTTTTCCTTTTCCATGGCCCGCTGCAGAAGCTTTTTGCGGGAGACCACGATGTTGCGGCCGTTCTCCTCGAACTGGCTGATCAGAAACTCAAAGCTCTTTCCCACATAGTCTTCCGGGGTTTCCACGTACCGGACATCCATCTGGCTTATCGGGCAAAAGGCCCGCCGGCCGGCGACCGCCACATTGAATCCGCCCTTGCAGGTGGCGCTGACCTTTCCTTCCACGGGAATGCCGCCGGAGAAGGCATCCTGGAGCAGCGCAACCGCGCCGGCGCCGGATACCGACCGGGAAAGGCGGATCTCGTGCTCGTCTATGGAAACCACGTAGAGTTCGATCTCATCGCCTTCGGCGTAGGGCAGGTTTCCTTCCTCGTCGAGGAGCTCCTCGCGATCGGCAACGCCGTCCACCTTGGACCCGGTGTCGACAAAAACCGCATCGTGTCCGACTGAGATGATTTTTCCCCGGATCTTGTCGCCCACCTGGAGGTCGTCGCTCATACCGGCTTCGTAAGACTCGAGAAGGTCGGCGAAACTGGGCTCCTGGTCTTCCTCTTCTTCCGATTTTTCCGAATCGAATTCTTCTGCCATGTCAAAGGCTCCCTCGTAAAATCGCTGGCGCGATTTTACTTGCATTTCGCGTGCCGCGAAATGATGTTTCCCGCAGCTCCGATACGCGGGATTTCCGCTTCGCTCCAACAAGCTGAGGGTGATATAAGATAGGCTGACACCGGTCCTTCGCCTTCTCCGGAGAAAAAGGGGCGGTAGGCATCCCGCACTGCATACCGGGGAATCTTCAAATGAAAACATCCCGCAGCTTGGACAAGTGGATTAGGATCAATTCATCTATTTATCAAGGAAAAAGCGCAGAAAAACACGGAAACGTGCCGGGGCGTCTTACCGGAGCATGAAGTGCAGCTTCATCGGCTTTTGTAGTGTTTTCCCGGAACACAAAACCAGTAATCAAATCGCGCATGCGATTTGATTACGAAGCGGCGGCGTTTCCAACCCGGTTTTCGGAGGCGCTGCCCTGAGAGGGTGCTTCCGATATCGATCCGCCGAGATTTTCGACAGCCGCCGGCACTTCCGAAAACGGGCCGACAAAATCGGCGCCTGCCGGAGCCGAATCCTTTTTCCGGGACGCTGCCGTGAGAGAAAGCGTGGCATATCCGGCATCGACCGCGTCGGTGGTCAAATAGGTCTTCAGTCCAGCCTGCCTGGCCTCCATGTCGGCCACAGGATCATTGCCGACCATCAGGCAGGATACCGGATGCACCCGGAGCATGTCACAGATCTGGCGATAATAGCCGACGTTCGGCTTGACAAAGGACATGTTTTCGATGTGGGTGAACAGGTCGAAAAGACTGGGGGCGATGCCGACCCACCCCATGCGCGTTTCCTGGGCGATGAGCGGAAACACCGGGTTGGATGCGAGCACCAGCTTCAGGTTGGACCGGGATAGCCGGTATAGAACTTCCTGCAGGCCGGAAGGCGCCGAAGCCTTCACCTGAATACCGGGATAGCCTTCGGCATAGAATCCCATGAATCGCTCCCAGACCTGCTCCCGGCCCGCGGTGCCGTCTGCGTCGAACCGGTCCAGGAAAAACTCCCGGTTGTTGACCCGGCCGCTGTTTTTACGCAGACCGCCCGTGGCCGTCATGACCTTTTCTGTGAGTTCCTTCGGGGAAAACAGGTCTGAAAACCAGGGGAAAAGCCGCTTGAAGTACTCATCCACGTAGGTTGTCTCGTCGAACAGCACCATCGTGTTGTCCAGGTCCAGCAGCACCGCTTCGATCATGGGATCTCCATTCTTTACAAAAATATCATTCAGGCATCAGTATCTGCGCTTTATTAGGAAATAATAAGAGGGATGTGGAAAGGTTCAAGGTTCGGGGTTCAGGGTTCGAAAACCTATCAACCTCTCAACCTCTGAACCCTTGAACCTCTGAACCCCTGAACCTCTTCTTGCCAAACGGCGGGAAAATCGGATAAAATGACCGAAAAAACCTTTATGGAGAATCCCAAATGAGAAAGAACCGCAACGTCATCGCCGCCGTGGTCGCAATGCTGTTCATCCTGCCGCTGATGGCGGCATGCAGCCCGGAGCCGGACAGGGTCACAAAAGAAAACTACGACAGGCTCAAACTAGGTATGAGCTTCGAGGAGGTGTCCGACATTCTAGGCGAGCCGGCCACCGCCGCGACCCGATTCGGTCTCAAGGAGCACACCTGGGTGGAAAATGACCGCCACATTCACGCCAAATTCATCGGCGACAGCGCTTTGTACTACTCCAGCAAGAACCTGGAAAAGAGCCCTCCTCCAAACGGCACGAAGACGCCGCCCCGATAGACCGGCGCAAGGGACAAGGGGTTCAGGGTTCAAGCGGACCGCTTCAGGTTGTCATTCCCGCCGGGAGGCTTTGGCAAATGGATTCTCCCTTGAGATCGGCGGAGGCGTTCGGTATATTTTTTTCATGATTGGAGATGGTTTCCACTCTCGTTTGGGCTTGCGCGTGTCTTTTTTGGCGGTTTTGCTCGCCCTCGTCTTTGCAGCAGGGTGCGGGGGGCGGGCGCCGGCGCCTTCATATCCGGCATCTTCCTATCCCGGATACGAGCCCCCGGACCGGCCGCAGATTGCCAGGATGCGGCACTCCATCCAGGTGGGAGCGTTTTCGCGGCTGGAAAACGCGGTCCGGTTGAGCGATTCCCTTCAGAAACAGGGGCTGGACGCCTACTACTTCGCCGACGAAGACGGACTGTTCAAGGTCCGGTTCGGAGATTACAGACGCAAGGAAGACGCCCTCAGACGCGCCCAATCCCTTGCCGCCACCGGCGCCATCGACGTCTATTACATCGTCGGCCCGGATCAATATGCACCGGCCGCCAGCCGGCGCTACGGAGACCCCCAACTCAGAACCCGGCTCGTCAATACCGCGCGGCGCTACATCGGCCTGCCCTACCGGTGGGGGGGCGAATCGCCCGAAGAGGGGTTCGACTGCAGCGGCCTGACCATGACCGTGTACCGGGTCAACGGGCTGAACCTTCCGAGAAACTCCCGCCAGCAGTATCGGGCAGGCTCCCCGATCGCCCGGCACAGCCTTCGGCCCGGCGACCTGGTCTTTTTCAACACCTCCGGCCGCGGGGTTTCCCACGTGGGGATCTACACCGGCGGGGGCAAGTTCATCCACGCCCCGAAAAGCGGTCGGACCATCCAGGCAGAATCGCTTTCCAACGGGTATTTCGCTTCGCGGTTCGTGGGGGCGAGGACGTATCTGAGGTGATCGGCTGGGAGGCGGGAAGCTTGGAGGCTGAACCCAGATCACCAGAGGATAGAAGACAGAGGACAGATGACAGATGACAGACGACGGATGACACCAACTGCTCTGAAAGCACATAGGGAAGATTTTTGCCGGTCTCTGTCCTCTGCCCTCCGTCATCTCGTATGAAACTTCATGTTCCCGGTCCGTCATGCCAGCCCCCGGATCGAGTCCGGGGCAAGCTTTTTTGATCCGGCATCCAGTTTTTTCCCTGGATCCCGGCTCTACGCTTCGCTTCCGTCTTCGCTCTTCGAGCTTCGCCGGACAGGTCGCCCAGAATGACGGGCGGAGGGGGGCGCCTGCACGTTTCAGACATCTGAGGCCGGGTCTTTTTAATCTGATAGAATACCAGAAAAGAATCGTTGCAGGAGGAACATTTGGGTTATCCATAACTGCACACGGTTACTAGTCGCAGCCGCGATTTGCGCCGTCCAGCCACGTCGCATTCTTGCCAGGGACGTTAGAGGGCATGCCTCCAGCGCCGCCAACCATCGGCAGTTTATGCAGTGAACATATTGGAAACCGGCGGCGAAGCCGCCTCTTCTAAGATAAAATCGTTTCTCGATTTTATTTTAGAAGCTGTCGAGCATCTCTTCGCGGCGTTCGCCTTCCGGCGGCAAAACGTGCGGGTTTTCGTTGATCATCCGTGCACAGGTGTTCCACCGCAGTATGGCGTCTTGATTATCCGGGTTGCAGAAAGTCAACGCCTCGTCGTAGGAATCCATCGCCTTGACCAGCCACTCGTAGGCCAGCTGACCGGCCCCGTGCTGGTCCCTTTTCAAGTGAGCCTTGGCCCGCCGCTCGAACACGATCCCCCGGTAATAGGCCTTGCAGTAACGATCGCTGAGCCGTTCGAGCGCTTCTTTGGCCTTGGCAAATTCGGCGCTCAGTTTCTGATCGAACTTGTCGGTAAGGGATAGAATCAACGTAATCAAGGCCTGTTGATTTCCTGCATCGACACGGAGAATGTCCTGGCAAATGCTTTCGGCGTTGTATGGCTCTTTGAGAAGCCGGTAGCGCTCGGCTTTGTCAAGCGCACGCGAAACCGCCTCCCTGGACAGGGGCTTTAATTCGATCATGGTCTCCTCCTTTTGGAAAACAGGTACTGCGCAATGATTGAATGGCCTTAATATAATGCCTTTCAGCCGCACTTAAAGGCTTGGTCATCGGTGCAGAATCTCCAATTGACAAGGCCGTTGGTTTTACCGATACTTGATAGTCGATTTCGACGGTTTATAGGTAGACATATCAGAACCCTGAACCCCCGGGATCTGGATTCCTGTGCAAAAAGCCGGAAGCGGAGCACCTCTTCGCTCTCGGATGATCGACACCGGAAAGAAGGAGGGCATTTTGAACCACGAATACGATGCGGTCATTGTCGGTGCAGGCGGTGCAGGGTTGTATGCCGCCCTGGAGGCAAGCAAGAAGGCGAACACCGCCGTCCTTTCCAAACTATATCCGGTTCGCAGCCACACCGGTGCCGCCCAAGGCGGCATCAGCGCTGCTTTAGGCAATGTCGAAGAAGACAAACCCGAATGGCACGCGTTTGACACCATCAAGGGCGGCGACTACCTGGTGGACCAAAAAGCCGCCATGACCCTGGCAGAAGAGGCGGTCCAGGCAGTCTACGACCTGGAAAACAGGGGGCTTCCTTTCAGCCGCACCGAAGAGGGGCTTATCGATCAGCGACGCTTCGGCGGTCATACCCGCAATTTCGGCGAAGGACCTGTCCGCAGAGCCTGCTACGCGGCGGACCGCACCGGCCACATGATCCTCCAGACCCTCTACCAGCAGTGCATCAAAAACGAGGTGGCGTTCTTCGACGAGTTTCAGGTGCTCGATTTGCTGGTCGAAGGCAACCGCTGCGCGGGGCTGGTTGCCGTGGAGCTTGCCACCGGCGAGATCCATGTATTCCGGGCCAAGGCAGTGCTGTTTGCCACCGGCGGCTTCGGCCGCATGTACAAAATCACCTCCAATGCGTACGCCAACACCGGCGACGGACCCGCCCTCGCGGCACGAAGGGGCATTCCCCTGCAAGACATGGAGTTTTTCCAATTCCACCCCACCGGAATCAAGGGAATGGGAATCCTGATTTCCGAGGCCGTGCGCGGAGAAGGCGGCATTCTTCGAAACCGGGACGGGGAGCGGTTCATGGAGCGATACGCCCCCACCCTTTTGGACCTGGCCCCGCGGGACATGGTCTCCAGAGCGATTCTGACCGAAATTCGGGAGGGAAAGGGAATCCGCGGCGACCGAAAGATAGACGACTACGTGCATCTGGATGCCACCGGGCTGGGCAAAGTGGTCCTGGAAAGCAAGCTTCCGGACATTTCCGGGTTCGTTCGCACCTACCTTGGCATCGATCCCACCGTAGAACCCATACCGGTCCTTCCCACGGCGCACTATGCCATGGGGGGGATCCCCACGGACATTCAAGGAAGGGTGATCGTCGACGACAAGGGGACGGTGTGCGAAGGGCTGTATGCCGCCGGAGAGTGCGCCTGTGTCTCTGTGCACGGCGCCAACCGGCTCGGCACCAACAGCCTGCTAGACCTGGTGGTCTTCGGCCGGCGGGCCGGAATGCACATTTGCGAGTTCGTCGACGGGATCGACCTGCCGGCGATCGACGATTCGGCCGCAGACAGCGCCCGAAGCTGGATCGCCCGGCTCCTGGAAGGAAAAGAAGGCCCCCATGGCGGCCAGATCCGGGAGGAGATGCAAACGATCATGATGGCGGACGTGGGCATCTACCGCAATGCCGAGGGCATGGAGCGGGCGGTTTCACGACTCCGGGAGCTGAGAGAACGCTATGCTTCTGTCCGGGTGCAGGACACCGGCAGATCATTCAACACCGACCTTCTGGAGATTATCGAACTGGGCAATCTTCTGGACCTGTCGTTGATCACCGCTGAATCCGCCCTGGCCAGAGAAGAGAGCCGCGGCGCCCACTCACGGGAGGATTTTCCCGAGCGCGACGACGAACACTGGCTGAAGCACACCCTGGCCTATCTGGAGAAAGACCGGGTAAGAATCGGGAACAAGCCGGTGGACACATCCTTATGGGAGCCGAAGCCGAGAGTATATTAGGCGCTGCGCGCCGCTGGGAGGCTGGAAGGCCAGGAAGCCGGGACGCTTGGAAAATCAGAAAAAATGTTTCGATAAGGATTCTCTAAGGAGCGACCATGAAAATCAACCTCAAGATCCAGCGGTTCGATCCGCAGACCGATCAGGAGCCCCATTTCCAGACCTATGAAGTCGAGGTCGAACCGACCGACCGGCTGCTCGATGCGATGATGCACATCAAGCGCTTTGAAGACGGCAGTCTCAGTTTTCGCAAAAGCTGCGCTCACGGGGTGTGCGGGTCGGATGCCATGCGGATCAACGGAAAGGACCGGCTGGCCTGCAAAACCCTCGTCAGAGACGTGGTGGCGGGCGAAGGAGACACGGTGGTGATCGAACCGCTGCGCTATTTTCCGGTCCAGAAGGACCTCATCGTCGACCAGGAAGAGTTTTTCACCCGGTACCGCGCCGTGAAGCCCTTTCTGATCAACGACGAACCGGTGGAGAAAGGCGAACGGACCCAGACTCCGGAGCAGAGAAAGGCTTTTGACGACCCGACCAACTGCATTCTTTGCGCGGCCTGCTTCTCCGCATGCCCCATCCCGGAGGAAGACCCCGCTTTTTTGGGACCGGCGGCCATCGTCAACGCCTACCGGTTTCTGGCCGACTCCCGGGACCGGGGATTCGAGGAACGGCTTCCGGTGCTCGACGTTCCCGACGGGGTCTGGCCGTGCCAGAATCACTTCAAATGCACCGAGGCCTGCCCCCGGTCGATCAAGATCACCAAGCGGATCAACGAAACCAAGCGAATGATCACAACGTATCGAAAAAAGCGGGGAGAATCGGTCAAGGATGGAAAACTGTAAAAACCGGACCGTTAGGACCGATTCTTTAACCGCCGCCGAATTCGGGCCTCCAAGTCGTTGGCGACCAGGGAAAGGGCGCGGCTCTCCTGCACCGGGCCGGAGTTGTTCCAACCGTCAGTCAGCGCTTTTTTCCTGAGTTCCCGAAACCTGTCCACGGATTCGACCATGTCGGCCCATGCCAATAATTTTTGAAGGATATGTCTTTCCTCCGGCCTCAATTCCTTGGCCGTATCAACGGACCTGCCGTCGCTTATATTGACAATCATTTCAGAATGTTCTCCGTGCCTCCGCGATTTTGGACCCTGAAGGAACCGAAAGCAAAACAAAGGGCCGGACGGGCGATTGGCCCATCCGGCCCCGTTGAATTCCGCCGGCCAGTCGCAGATCCCGCGATCCTTGCGGGAAAGTCACTCAACCGCGCCGGCAGCTTTGCTATAGCAGGCTCCTTGCCCACGCTGCATCGCCGAGCCGGTTTTTGATGCTCAGGATCAGGTCCGGCATGCGGGTTTTCGCATCCGCGGCCTTGGCCGCCTTCTTGTAAATCTGCCGCGCCCAGGCATCGTCGCCAAGATAGGCAAGTACATATTCGGCAAGAGAAGACAGCTCTCTGAGCCCGGAAAGCTTGGCTTCGGCCGCCTTCATCAGCTCCCTCAACAATACCTGATCACCGGTCTGCTGCGCCACGGCCCGGAAAAGCGACCCGAAATCATCGGGGCTCTCGCAAAGCGATTCGGCCTTTTTGTAAATCGTCTTGACGCGGTCTTCGTCTTTGAGGCCGGCCAGCACAGCACCGGCCACGGCCGTGCAGGCGGCGACGCTTTTGCAGCCGTCTTGGGCCTTCTGGAAAAGCTCACCGGCCCACTGCTCGTCGTCCAGCGTAGCCAGCACCATTTGCGCAAGACGGGCAAAGTCCGCGGGTTTTTCCGATCGTTTTTCCAGGTCGGAATAGAGGGTTTTGACCCATTCTTTGTCCTTCAGGTTGGCCAGGATGCCGTCGGCAAGGTTGTTGGTCTTGAGGTGGTCGTCGCACCGTTCAACCAGGAGGGTATAGATCTCCCGCACCCATTGATCGTCTGAAAGATCTGCCGCAACCGCATTGGCCAGCTTCAAATATTCCGGAAAGTAGTGGCTCAGGTTCTCGGATTTTTTGTAAAGCTTCCTTGCGTAGTGCTTGTCTCCGGTCTGTTCGAACACGTCGTGGGCGAGCTTGGTCAGCGCCCCGGCGGTCAGGCTTTCGGTTTCCCGGGTGATAAATTGCTTGTACAGGTCCGGGTTGGCTTCTCGGCGCTCCAACTGGTCCTTGACGGCATCGATCCACGCCGGATCGTCGGCAAGTTCCATCACCGCCTCGGCCGTCTTTTTGAACTCGTCGTTGCTCTTGACAGCGATCTCCGCCTGCTTGAGCACCTTCAGGGCGGCGTCCTTGTCTCCGATGTCCTCGGCCAGGGACTTGGAAACCTCCACGAGCTGCTTTGAGTTGGGCTTGGCCGCCATGGTCTTTTCGTAGACCTTGCCTGCGGCCTCCTTGTCTCCGGTGTCCTGGACAATGGCCTTTGCCAGCTTCACGAGCTGATCGAACCCGGTAAACAAGGTTCCCGCCCGCTGGTAGATCTCCAGGGCCAGGGCCTTGTCCTGCAGGATCTCGAGCACCGACTTGGCCAGGGTCATCAGCTCTTCCCCTTTTTCCATCTTCTCGGAGGCCTTGCGATAGATGTTCTTGGCGGCCTCTTCGTCTTTCAGTTCCTTGGCGGCAGCGGCAGCCAGGGCGTTTAAGTCCTTTCCGGACTCCAGGTTCTCCTGCCCCTTGGCGATGAAAGAACCGGCCATAGCCGCGTCGCCAAGCGCCTCCATTGCCCCCTTGGCCAGTTGGGCGTAGTCGTCTCCGGTCTTGCAGGATTCTGCGGCCTGTTTGAAAATTTCCGCTGCCCGGTCCTTGTCGCCGAGCACATCGATCACCCCCTTGGCGCACTCGACCTGGTCCGTCGCAGAAGAGGCTTTTTCGACGGCCGCATCCACCGCCTCTTTGGCCATGGCCTCGTCTGCCAGCACGTCCTTGATGCTCTTGGCCAGCGCCATGAAATCCTGGATCCGCACGCACTTTTCCTTGGCGGCGCCCATGACCTCTTTGGCGGTCTCGGTTTCCCCGATGTCCGATGCAAGCCCGGCCAGCTTCACGAATTCCTCGGCCTTTGTGCCGAAGTCCTTGGCCTGGACCAGGTACTGCTTGGCGCGCGCCTTGTCCTCCAACACCCCGTTGGCTGTCTGGGCCAGCAGCACCAGTTCGTCCACGGTTTGCGCCCACTCGGCCGCCTCGTCGAGCAGCTCGCCGGCCCAGCTCTTGTCAGAGAGCGCTTCGACGACCTCCTTGGCCACCCCCGCGTAGTCTTCGGTCGTCTGGCAGCTTTCCGCCTTTTCCTGAAGCTCTTCCTTACTTGCCATGTTTCCCTCCTTTTACAGTTCAATCCGATCCGAAGTGCTGAAACGGTTTCTTCACCGAAGAACCGGATATTTCCATACCCCGCTCATAAAAAATTTTTTTTACACTGCCGGCTGCAAAAATGTCAATCCGTATAATAGGTTCCTGAATCAGAACTTATCGACGTGCGCCCGGGCCTTTTTAGCAGCCTCCGGCGGAATGTGGAGGCCCATGACATCCATATCGGAAAGGTTGGTGGGACCGGATTCCGGATATCGGTAGGTCAGCACATAGACGAGAATATCGCCTGCCTGATTTTGCCACTCGCCGTTCCACAAATGAACCTGAGCCGGAGGCTGCACCCGATGGTCCGTCATGGCCGTCCAGCCGGTGACATGGGCGGTGGGAACATCCGAATTCATGAAGTCTGCCTTCAGCGGCGTCCAGCCGCCCCGGCTCAATCGGCTGTTTAAGGCCTCGACAAAGCCTTCAGCGGGATAGTCGGTTTTCAGGGCATAGCGAACCTGATCGGATCCCCGGTTTCGGTCATAGGACACCCCGATAGCGCCGGCGGCAGCGGCCAGAGAATCCGGGTAATCGGAAGGTATCTGGCTTGCCTCCTCGCGGTTGTCGCAGCCAGAGCCGAGCAGAAGAAAGAATACTCCGATGATGAGGGCAATTTGACCGTTTTTCATTCGATTCCTTTTCTTGTCGACTCAACCATCCAACGATTCGCCCATTTGACCAACTTCTAGTAGCATCTTTTGCCGTCGATGACACCTCGAATTCCGCCTCTCGGGTTGTCCGCGTCCCCGTCTCTTCGCGGAATCAGGTGAATGTGGGCGTGGAACACGGTTTGGCCGGCGGACTCGCCGATGTTGGTACCGATGTTAAACCCGCTGACCGAAGGATCGGCTTTGCGGATTTTTTCGGCAAGGCGCCGGATCAGGGCGTCTGCGTCCCGAAGCTCTGAGTCGGTCATGGCAAACCAGTTCTGTGCGTGCCGCAGAGGAACGACAAGCAGGTGGCCGTCTGTGACCGGATAGCCGTCTTTAAAAGCAGCCGCCGACCCGTAGGTTTGGACATGCCTGCCCTCTCGAATCCACCGGCAGAACAGGCAGTCCGTTTCGGTTTTGCTTTCCAGCTCGTTCATGTCACTGGGTTGTCCGCTTCGTTGTTGCAATGCACTTCTCCGGCCGGCCTGCTAATTGGTTATTCATCCATCTCTCATCATTTGCATCGGTTCGGAACACCATCGTAAAAATACACCGCAATTTTATACCAGGATCCGCCAGCACCGGTGAATCTTCTTGTTCTTCCGAGCGTAGTCTTCGGGAATCGTCTGGGCGGTGATTTCCTCCGTTTTGGAAACTTTCAGTTCGGACAGCCGCGGTGCAAAGCGCTGATGGTTGGTGGAAAAAAACAGAACTCCTCCGGGCCGCATGATTAAAACCACCGCTTCGAGCAGTTTCGGATGATCCTTGAGCACGTCGAACGCCTCGTCGTCTGCCCGGGTGGTCGAATACGAGGGCGGGTCGACCACGGCAAGGTCGAAGGCAGCCCCGCGCTGCCGGGCCTCATTTAAAAAGTCGAACACGTGCGCATGGACCAGGGTATTGGCATCGGAGAGCAGGCCGTTCAGGGCCAGGTTCTGCCGGGCCCAGGCGATCGCGGTTTCCGACCGGTCCACGGAAACGGTGGATCGGGCGCCGCCCAGGGCTGCAGCGCAGGTAAAGGCCGCCGTGTAGCAGTAGAGATTGACCAAGTCCCTGCCCTGGGCCATCTTGCGCACCATCACCCGGGTGTCGCGGTGATCGGAAAAAAGCCCGGTGTCGACAAAATCGGCCGGGTTGACGTAGAATTTCAGGTCCCGCTCGGAGACGACGATCTTTTCTTCGGTGTGATCGAGCCGCTCGTAGCGCGGGCCGTCTTGTTTGCCCGCCCGCCGCAGCTTCAAGTGGACCTTTTCCATGGGCACGTTCAGGGCGGCGGCGACATACCCGGCCATCGTTGGAAGCCAATCGGGCAGCGACTGCCGGCGCATGTATTCGCCGATGACCAGGTGGCCCGCATACCAGTCCACCACGGCGCGAATCTCCGGAATGTCCCAATCGTAGAGCCGGAAGACCTCGATGTTCTGACGGGCAAAGCGCTTCTTGAAGTGTTGGAATCGTTTCTTGATCCGGTTGGCAAGCATCCGGCCCTGGGCTTCGAACTTCTGGTATCTTTCGGGATCAAGCATTTGAAACGCCTTCGGCGGGCTGGGATGCCGGGAGGCCAGGAGGCTTGGAAGCAAAGGATCGACAGAAAAGCATCTGCTAATTCATGCATCGAAAAGCCTGCCGGCGTTCACCAATTTTTATTGGACGTATGCGGCCAGCGTGATTAATTATCATACAATCGGCGTAAAAAACCGTCAAACCCGTCCCCCCGCGAAAAATGGGGCCTATCGGCTGGGAGGCCGTGAGGCCGAGAGGTCAGGAAGCAGCAACTACTAAAAACTGATTTCATCACAAACAATTCATTTTTCCGGTTGTCTATGAAGCTCAAGGAGGCTTGAGCCGGATGCCAGCTGGAGGATACCGGATAAGCGCATTCATTTTTTTCTATGCCTTCTGGCCTCCCAGCTACCAGCAATAGAGAGCCGGTATAAGAAACGAGAATTTCATTATAAGGAGTGTCCGCATGATCATCCGCCAACTGAAAATCGGGTTCATGGAAAACTTCACCTACATCGTCGGCTGCGAAAAAACGAAGCACGCCATGGTAATCGACCCGGGTCGCGATGTCGACCGGATCCTCGCCGAAGCCGAAAAAGAAGGACTGACCATCACCCTCATCGTCAACACCCACGGCCACGGCGATCACACCGCCGGCAATGCCGCGCTCAAGGAGCGAACCGGGGCAAAGGTCGTCATTCATGCCAAGGATGCCAAGGGCGCTCCGGAGGCGGACGTGCTTCTGAACGAAGAAAAGACCCTGAAACTCGGCGATCTCACCTTCGAAGTGATCCAAACCCCGGGCCACACGCCGGGCGGCATCTGCCTCTATGCGCAGGGAAACCTGTTCACCGGAGACACCCTTTTCGTCGGCGACAGCGGCCGCACCGATCTTGCCGGCGGCCACCGGCCGACATTGGGGGCATCCATCCGCAAACTGATGGCGCTTGGCAACGGCACCGTGGTCTGGCCGGGGCACGACTACGGGCCGACCCCGAGTTCTACCCTTGGCTGGGAAAAAAGAAACAACGTGAATGCCGTCGAATACGGCTACTACGAGGATTGAAGGCACCCATCCCCTGCGCCGTGGCCGTTTCACGCCCGGACTCGTTGTTTCTTTTTTAGATCCACCCCGGTGCCATAATATGGCAGGTGCAGTCGATGACTGGATATGATTGTTGCGTCTTGTGAGGAAACGTTCCTGGATTAAGCGAGTTGAAAATCCGGTTTACCCTTGCGGCGCCGAATGACCGTGACGGTGCGGCCGGAGTTGAACTGGCTCTCATAGGCCTTGGGTTTTTCCATGCCGCCTTCGGCAAGCAGTTCCTTGAGTTTTGCTTCGATCTTCTTACGTTTGGTTTCGTCCATTCTTCCTTACTTTCAATTCCTTTTGTCTGTTTTGCAAGAGCCCTTCTTCTGTCTGCAGATCTGACGAGCCTGCAGCTATACAGGTGGGCGCTCTAGTGATTGGTGCCGTTTTCGCTGACGACCTGTCCCTGTTGTCGATTTCGCAAATGAACCGAAAATGGGTTGGGGTACCGTTTCAGGCGGGTGTCGGCCGATTTACCGCTGTCGCGGTAAATCGTGTTACGACGTGTACCTGATAATGCATGCCTTGGCAAGCATTATCTTGAAAAATAACATAAGACGCCGGATGGACTTTTCAAGAGGGAATCGGCAAAAACGCCTGCCCACGAAAAGACTCGATGTCGGATGTCCGATGCCGGAGGTCGTAAACTGCGGACAGACGACGGATGACAGATGACGGAGGACAGACGACAGAGGACAGAGGACAGAAAACGACAAAAAAATCTTCCGATGAGTCTTTCGTGCGGCTGCTGTCATCTTATGTGAAACTTCGGTCGAAACCGGGGTTTTTGTAAGGCACGGCGTCCCTGCCGTGCCGATGTGAACGGCACAGAGGCCGTTCACTACAGAGGCTGAGACTCCGACAAAAGTTTCACGGTTGATCAAATCCCGTTCGAGAACGGGGCGGCAAGGCTGCCATCTCTCAACCGACCTCTTGCAGATCCTCCTTCGGTGCAGTAGGATGCGCGGGCTTTTCGGATCCGATCCTCCGGAGGATCCTTTCGGCAATCCTTCACGGGTAAAGGCAGTTTCATGTCCCACCGCCGTCGCGAGCAAGATCCGTCCTTCGTCTCCCTGCTTACTGTCTGCTGCCTGGTCACCTTTGGCTGCTACCTTGCCGTTTCCATGCGTCTGCCGGTGGTTCCCCTGTATGCGCGGCAGTTCGGCGTTACTACGGCCCAGATCGGAGCGATCAACGCCGCCTTCTATCTGATGGCCGGGCTGTTGTCCGTCCCTTCCGGGGCGCTGTCGGATCTTTTCGGCCGAAAACGGCTTTCGATTGCAGGTTCTGCCATTCTTTGCGCAGGGATGCTCCTTCTGGCCTTCGGCCGGTCCTATCTTCAGATGGCCGGCGTCTACCTGCTTCTGGGCAGCGGCATCGCCGCTTTCGGCCCCACGATGATGTCCTGGGTGGCGGAAATCACGCCCCCAACCCACCTGGGCCGGGCTTACGGATGGTATACCACGGCGCTGTTCTGCGGCATGGGCATCGGCCCGGCCTTGGGCGGGGTTGCGGGAAAATTTTTTCACTATCCGTCGGTTTTTGTAATTGGCGCAGCCATGACGGCCGCTAACTTGTGGGCGGTGCATCGGTTTCTCCCGGAGACCGCCCGCAAAACCGACTTTCCAAAGGAACGCGGTCGATGGAAAAAGAATCTGGCCGGTGTGTTGTCCAACCGCCCGCTGATCGGATGCTGGGCGGCCACCTTCGGCGCTTGCCTCCTGGCAGGCATGTTTTTCTCCTTTATGCCCCTTCACGCCGATGAAATGGGGCTCGACATCGGCGCAATCGGCATCGTCTTTCTCGTGCAGGCCGTGTCAAACGCGCTGTTTCGCATCCCCTTCGGCGCCTTTAGCGACCGTGTCGGAAAACGCCACCGCCAGGCATTGGGCGGCGTCGCTTTGATCACCCTGGCCAACTGCAGTTTTGCAGCGGCCGAAACATTCTTCGGCTTTACCGCGGCTGCCCTGGCGCTGGGTGTGAGCAACGCC
>Ga0272443_10003647_pt1 | contig 17890 bp, 12 predicted proteins | sample SSMAcet12_FD_193581 | JGI IMG/M metagenome (GOLD analysis project Ga0272443, IMG submission 193581) | Marine sediment archaeal communities from Little Sippewissett salt marsh, Falmouth, MA, United States - SSM-Acet-12 | ecosystem: Environmental > Aquatic > Marine > Wetlands > Sediment ... | reverse complement strand
ACAGGCTTGAGGTCGATGTGAGAGTGATTGCGGCGACGAACTCGAACCTTGAAGAAGCGGTCAAGTCCAAGAAGTTTCGTGAAGATCTCTACTACCGCTTGAATGTCATTCCCGTAATTGTTCCAAGCCTCAGGGATCGATCCGAGGATATCCCATTGCTCGTCAGGGGTTTTCTCCGGCGGTTCAGTATTGATATTCCGGTAAGTGTTGACGACGAGTTGATGGCGGCCCTCAGGCATCATAGCTGGCCCGGCAACATCCGGGAGCTTGAGAATTTGGTGGAGAGAATGGTAGTTCTTCGCGGATCGGATACTCTTACGATCCGGGATCTGCCTCCCGACTTCTTGTCAGGAGAAAACCGGGAGTTGAAACGGGTGTTTCCGGCGGTGGGGGATGAAATACTGGGTCTTCATGATGCGACTCGAAGGCTTATTGTCGATGCGCTCGATCGATGTGGATGGAACAAATCTAAGGCAGCCGAGCTTCTCGACATTCCGAGACACGTGTTGATTTACAGGATGAAGAAGTACGACATACAGAAGGAATCCAGATAGCGTTCGCACTATCTGACTCTTAACCCCGCGATTTTGACTGCTCCACGGTGATAGCCCTGTGGGAACAGCTCTTCAAGTGTTTCAATACTGATATCGTTGTGATCGCAGACTTCGTAGACATTCGGTACTACCCCGGTTTCCTTGAACGCGTTACGGAGGTAGCTTATGATTTTCCAGTGTCTCTCGGTCAGGTAGTCTTTCATGTGGAGCTTGTAGGCATTCGAGAGCGCGAAGTTCTCGTCCCAGTCATCGGGATTTAAGAGGAATCCCTGTTCATCGGTTCGGTACACTTTGTTTTCATAAGTATACTCGTGCATCTTGAGATTATCTTCCAGCCAGTTCTGCTGGAAATCCACTTCACGATAAGTTATGCCTGCGAGTTTGCAGACTCCCCTCAGATATCCGGTGGGGAAGAGTCGTCTCAAATCACCTAAACCGAGATCATTGTGTTTGCATGCAACATATACGAGCGGACAATGACTCATCTTGTCGAATGTGTTACGGACAAATTTGATGATCCGCCAGTGCTCCTCGGTCAGGCCACCCTCAATTTTGACTTTGGGTGCCATTCCTTCGGCGAAGTCTTCATCCCAATCATTCGGATCAATGAGGAATCCCTGATAATCTACTCGGTACTTCTTGTTGTTGAAGGCAAAGCTCTTTCTTTTCATTTCCCTACCTCTTAAGTCTCAGAGCTGCCTCGGGGAGTCTACACTCGATAGAGTGACCATTGTCATCCCGTGCTATATCCTCGAGCATGTCTGGAATACAAAGAAATCTGCTGCAGTATAGAGTGTTGCAAGTTGACATTCGCAACCATCATTCCTGTCTTCACGTGCGCCTGAATGAGAGCAATTTCCCTGTGCAATGAAGTTAGCAAAAGCAGCTCAGGGCACACCCAATCGCCACGTGAAAAAATTCACAATGAAGAATATATACAACCGAATCTTGTATGTCAAACGATCTTTGCTGAAAAAAACTCAGACAGGTAACCGCCGGAGACCAGGTTTTTATTGTCGATCCTGAGGTCGGCCTTGACTCTCTTCAAAGCACTTCAGGAGTCTCCATGCGGCTTTTGTGACTGGTAGCGAGCCATCCATAACCGATGACTCAATCTCGGGGAGCATGTCCTTGATCGACGGGTTGCGATAAAACGTATCCCGCAGTCGTTCTTCAAGCATGCTGTGTAGCCATTGCCGGGCCTGGTCACGTCGCCGATTCCCGAAGGCGCCGCTTTCACGTGTCTTCCTGCAGAATGCTTCGACAACTTCCCAAATCTCTTTGATACCGTCCCCGGTGACAGCTGATGCGGTGAATGCTCCTGTCTGCCAGCCCTGAGTAGCAGGCCTCAAGTAATGCAGGGCACGTTCGTACTCAGCTCGCGCCAGGTTTGCAGCCTTGACATTTGAACCGTCGGCCTTGTTGATTAGCAAGGCATCGGCGATCTCGATAACGCCCTTCTTTATTCCCTGCAGTTCATCACCGGCACCGGCAATCATTACCAGCAGAAAGAAGTCCACCATCGAACGGACAGTGACCTCGCTTTGTCCTACCCCGATTGTTTCCACGAGCAGGACATCGAAACCGGCTGCCTCGAAGATCAGCATAGTCTCGCGCGTCTTGCGTGCCACACCTCCAAGAGTTCCACCGCTCGGGCTGGGCCGTATGAACGCATTCGGTTCACGAGAAAGCTGCTCCATTCGCGTCTTATCACCGAGAATACTGCCCTTGGTCACGGAACTTGATGGATCAACTGCCATCACCGCGACTTTGTGGCCTTCTGCGGTGAGTTGACATCCGAGCGTTTCGATAAAAGTGCTCTTTCCTGCACCCGGGACACCGGTGATCCCCACCCGGATTGATTGCCCTGTGCGGGGCATCACAGCCTTGAGGACTTCCTGTGCCTGCTCCTGATGGGGGAATGCGTTGGACTCGATGAGCGTTATCGCGCGTCCAAGAATGGTGCGATCACCCTCGACAATACCCTTGACGTATTCGTCCGTCGACAGCCTGGGGATTCCGGGCTGCGGCTTCTTGTTGTTTGCAGCATGCCGCATGGAACCGGGCATTCCATCGTGTCCACCCTCGACGCCCCGCATGACATGCAGGGCGGAGGGTGTTGTCTTGTCTTCAGCTTTTTTCTTTCGATTATCGTCGCTCATTTGAGCAAGTCCTTGATCGCGATCGACATCATTGACGGCGCAATTTCTGAAGAACAGTCTTTGCTGCAACAGGGATCACCGTTCCGGGACCGAAAATTGCCGTAGCGCCATGCTCATAGAGGAAGTCATAGTCCTGTGCCGGGATGACTCCACCTATGACTACAAGGATGTCCTGTCTGCCGAGTTTCGCGAGTTCTTCTATAAGTTGGGGCAGAAGGGTCTTGTGCCCTGCAGCGAGCGAACTCATCCCAACGACGTGAACATCGTTTTCGACTGCCTGCAGCGCGGTTTCTTCGGGAGTCTGGAACAGCGGGCCGACATCCACATCGAAACCGAGATCGGCAAACGCGGTCGCGATGACTTTGGCGCCGCGATCATGACCGTCCTGTCCCATCTTAGCGATGAGAATCCTCGGCCTGCGACCTTCACTCGCCTCGAAATCATCGGTCATCTTCCTGACTTCCGCGATCACCTCGGACTCATGGTATTCACTGCTGTACACGCCTGATATTGTCCTCGACTCGGCTTTGTGACGGCCCCACGGTTTCTCGAGGGCGGAACTGATTTCGCCCAGGGATGCACGCGCCTTGGCTGCCTCTATTGACAGGGCAAGCAGGTTGCCTTCACCTGTCTCTGCACATTTTGTCAAGGCGTCAAGTGCATTCGTTACCGCGTTCTCGTCACGCTCGGCACGGAGTTTCTCCAGTCTTTCAATCTGTTGTTGTCTTACAACCTGATTATCAACTTCTAAGATATCAATCGGTTCCTCTTTATCCAGTCTAAAGCGATTTACACCGATGATCGTTTCTTCTCCGGAGTCGATATGTGCCTGACGGCGGGCAGATGCTTCCTCGATACGCATCTTTGGAAGTCCGCTCTCGATTGCCTTTGCCATACCGCCGAGGTCCTCAACTTCCTTGATGTGATCCCATGCCTTGTGAGCAATGGCATCCGTAAGGGCCTCAAGGTAGTATGAACCTCCCCACGGATCGATAACATCGCAGATCCCGGTCTCTGTCTGGAGATAAAGCTGGGTATTCCTGGCGATCCTGGCAGAGAAGTCAGTCGGCAGTGCTATCGCCTCGTCGAGGGCATTAGTATGCAGACTCTGCGTGTGACCAAGCGCTGCGGCCATCGCCTCGATGCATGTGCGTGTGACATTGTTGAACGGGTCCTGCTCGGTGAGACTCCAGCCGGATGTCTGGGAGTGAGTCCTCAACATCATCGACTTCGGATTCCTGGGGTCGAATTGCTTCATCAGCTTCGCCCAAATCATTCGGGCAGCTCTCATCTTGGCGACTTCCATGAAGTAGTTCATTCCGAGTCCCCAGAAGAATGACAGCCTTGGCGCAAACTGATCAATCGAGAGCCCGGCATTCAGTCCGGTACGAACGTATTCCAGGCCGTCCGCAAGGGTATACGCCATCTCGAGATCCGCAGTGGCGCCGGCCTCCTGCATGTGATATCCCGAGATCGAAATGCTGTTGAATTTCGGCATATTCTGCGAGGTGAATGCGATGATGTCGCCGATGACTCGCATGGATTGAGCGGGAGGATATATGTATGTGTTGCGAACCATGTATTCTTTGAGAATATCGTTCTGTATCGTACCGGCGAGCTGATCCATTGTCGCACCCTGTTCGAGAGCGGCGACGATATAGAAAGCCATTACCGGTAACACGGCCCCGTTCATGGTCATAGACACTGACATCTTATCAAGCGGTATGCCGTCGAAGAGAATCTCCATATCAAGGATCGAATCAATGGCGACACCTGCCTTGCCGACATCGCCCACGACCCGTGCATGGTCGGAGTCGTAGCCCCGATGTGTCGCGAGATCGAATGCGACCGATAAGCCCTTCTGACCGGCCGCGAGATTCCTGCGGTAAAACGCATTGGATTCTTCCGCGGTCGAGAAACCGGCATACTGGCGCACCGTCCACGGGCGCATCACGTACATGGTCGCATATGGTCCCCGAAGAAATGGGGGAAGACCTGCCACGTAGTCGAGGTGTTTCAGGTATCTGGTGTCAGATGCAGAATACACTGGGTTGACATCAATCTGTTCCATAGTATGCCAGATCATGTCTTCCAGCTTCTTTCCAGTTTGCTTCTCAATCCCGTTCTTCCAAGTTTCATAGTCAACGTGAGAGCTATTCGAACGGAACTCTATCTTTGAAAAATCAGGTATGCTGCTCATAGCCGCACCCCCAGTCTCGAACAGATGTCTTCAAGAGTTTCAAGTACATTGGACTTGAGGTGAATAAAAATGTCCACTCCGGATTCAGTGAGCTTCTTGACAAGCTCTTCATCTGCCGGATGTCCAGCCAGTATAACGACAGTGTCTGGACTTGACTTCTTGATGAGCTTTGCCGCGGCCGGAGCATCTTCGACGTACGCATCATCAAGGCCGCAAATCACGACCACTGCTGCTTTTGCTTCGATTGCAGCTTTCGATGTTTCTTCAACCGATGCGTGACCGGTTGTCCGCCTTACATCGAATCCGCCAGTTTCGAAGAATGCGGCGGAGAAATCGAGTCTCGACATGTACTTGGCAACCGGCCCGAGCGTCGCCAGATAGACGACAAGATCACCGATCTCGGATCTGCGCTTCAGGACAGCTTTCCTGAGTCTCTCGAAATGCTCACTCCCGCGAAGCGAAGGTATGCTCTGGATAGAAGACTCGCCGGTTTTTCCGTGGCGAATCGCCTCGGTGAGTTCACCCACCGTTGCTCCTGATCCTGCCGCTTCTATCACGGTTTCCGTCATCACGCCGGGCGCAGAACCGGATGCAGAGCGAAGCTTGTCGAGTGAGGCCGTAACCTGTTCGTGCTTCGATGAAGCGCGAAACTCCTTGAGCCTTGTCGACCGCGACTCCTTTATCGCCCTGTAATCGAACTGATGTTCATCGGGCATATCCTCCGCGGGATTCGGGTACAGATTCGTTCCGATAGCTACATCACGTCGCCGATCAAATGCCTGTTTCCTTTCGGAAGCCGTTTCAGCAACCTGAGACTGCACGAATCCTTCTTCGAGAGCCGTAGTCATACCGCCCTTCGCTTCCAGCTTCTGGAGAAGGGCCCATGAGGATTCAGCGATACACGAAGTGAGTCGCTCAATATACCAGGAGCCTCCTGCCGGATCCATAACTCGGCCAAGATGCGCTTCATCCTTCAGGATAAGCTGAGTGTTACGAGCAATGCGCCGCGAGAATTCATCTGCGGGACGAATGTGCTCATCAAATGGTGATACATGTAGACTGTCTGCTCCGCCAACAGCACCGGAAAAAGCCTCAGTAGTCGAACGCAGCATGTTGACATACGGATCGAAAAGAGTCTTTGTGTATCTCGATGTACTTGCGTGAATCCACATTTTCCGGCTGTCTTCCGGCAGGCCACATGATTCGAGAATGGTGTACCATACCAGTCTCGCAGCACGGAGTTTTGCGATTTCCGTGAAAAAGCTGGACCCGATTCCGAAACTGAACCTGACATGCTGAGATGCGGTCTCCGGACTGATACCGCGCTGTTCCATCTCCCTGAGATACTGAACTGCGGCAGCCAACCCGAATGCCAGCTCCTGCACAGCATTCGCACCCCCATTATTGAAATGCTCACCGTGAACCCAAATGGTTCCAAGCAGGGGGGCGTTCTTGCTGGCCCAGGATGTCATTTCTGACATTTCGTCGAGCGCTTGAGGCAATGTCGTTCGTATTGTTCCACGCGCCACGAGTTCGCCGATTGGGTCCATGGCAACGGCGCCTTTGAGTGATGACAATGCGACCTGCTGTTTCCTGGCAAGTGCTGCCAACATCCCGAGATAAGGGAGGCCGGAAGATCCCGCATGAAGGTAAATCGGGAACTCCGATAAATCCACTCTATCCAAAGCCTTGGAGAGTCCGTGTATCGATGAAATCGACACTCCATCCGCACCGACCTGCCCGACATTCGCCTGGTCCGGATCGAACCCCGCGCGAGATGCCATATCGAGCTTCAACGTTACGGCATTCAGGCCTTTCTTCATATCAAGACTGAGTGCTTCGTTGAATTCCTCGTAAGTAGGATAAGTTACTTCTTGTGCGATTTCCCATGCTGACTCCCGAAGTCGGTATTTGTGTCGCCCTCGTGTGTAGGGAGGATGGCCGGGAAATGAATCGACGTGAGATAGCCCCTCGATGTCTTCCTTTCGGTACATTGGTTCAAGTATGATTCCCTCATGCGTACGCGTCTGCATACGCTTCTCGTAGGGAGCGCCTTTGAGAAGGCGTTCCACCTCTGTTCGCCACTCCGAATACTCCGGAGCCTTAAACTCCGCGAACAGGTCTTCATCGCTCGCTGATGAATCCAAGGTGTTTCTATCTTTGGCTGACATAGTACCAAATCCTGACAAAAGTATAGTAATTACGCCCCGTATCTACCGGGCAATCCGGGGGGAATAATACAGGACGGATATCCTGTTGGCAAGCTCTACGCAAAGGTTTTCTGCCGCCAATTCGATTTAGTGAAACGCCCCGGATTCAGGGGTTTTTCACCTGCTCAATACAGATGTATTTCAGGCCGGCGCCAACTCTAATCTCGATTGAGCAACTTGGACAATCTGATGGATATCAATATGTTCAAGGGGCACAGGATTGTTGTTGATACTCCTGAGGTCCTTCGTTTACTTGAATCATCCAAACGGCTACAGGCGTTCGCTCATTCCAGAGGCAGACCCAGCCTGGTGGTATTGCCCAGATACACAGCACTTGGGCAAATTGGTAATGGGTGACATAGTGCGTCAAAAACCGTGGTTTCTCTGCCCCTGTTCACAATTCGGCGGGTAGTTGGGCTACCCATAAGCGTTTGGGGTGCAGTGACTTGCTGAAATGGAGGAGCAATTATGAGACACATATTGCTGCTGATTTTGTGCGTTCCGGTTCTACTTTCATGCGGTAAGAATGACACTGGAATTCCTGCGGGAAGTGTGCCTTTTGACGGCGACTACGAAAGGTACTCGGCTTTGCTGGATGAATACGCCAAAGATGGGCTTGTAAACTACCGGGCCCTCAAAGAGAATCGTGGCATTCTCGACAGCATTGTTGCGAGTCTGGCATCGGTTAACCCTGTTAATCTTGATGTAAATGCGAAAATGGCACTCTATATCAACGCTTACAACATTTTCACAATCCGATCCGTAGTCGATGCGTATCCTGTTTCTTCAATCAGGGATATTGACGGCGTTTGGGATATCAAGAAGTGGAATGTCGCGGGAGAGGTTTTTAGCCTCAACGATATTCACCACAATATGCTAAGGGAGTACTTCCCCGATCCGAGAGTAAATCTCGCCATAGTCCCAGCGGCAAAAGGCTGTCCGCATCTTCTAAACGAACCCTATTGCCCTGAGACAATCGACAAGCAACTGCAGAAGATATCGTCGGAATTCGTCACTTCAGCGGAATACAACAAGTTGAGCAAGGAAGATGGGACTGCACGTTTGTCGGCAGTATTCGACTGGTACGCTCCCGATTTCGCTCGCAAGTACTTCGATGACGGTCAGTTCAGCAGCTTGTCGAGAAACGAGAACTCGGTACTCAATTTCATCGTACAGCAGTATCCAGAAGACCAGAGAACGGCTCTATACGCTGTTGATTTTGTGATATCCTACTCAGAATACGACTGGTCTTTGAATGAGATGAAGTGACGGTTTTGCCGAATATCCCGGGGCTATTCAAACCAGTTGAGTCAATCATTTTCATTGTCTCCGGGAAGAAATTGGCTAAATTAGGCAAATTTGACAGGCGAACCTTAACGGGTTCTTGAATGTTGTCGATTATATGATTTGACAAGCTTGCGAGGCGATTACTAAACGACAAGTATACTGGGTAATTCTATGAATCGAGACAAATCGCTGGAACCGAATGGCGACGATAAGACGACGAGTGATACGAGGACCGAGAAGGACTCGAATTCGGAAGCTTCACTCGACTTCATACGCACGATCGTCGCTGAAGACGTGAAGAACGGCAAACATGGCGGCAGGGTGCACACCCGTTTTCCACCGGAGCCTAATGGATATCTGCACATAGGTCACGCCAAGGCAATATGCGTGGATTATGGCGTTGCAGAGGAGTACGGCGGAAAGTATAACCTCAGGTTCGATGACACCAATCCAACGAAGGAAGAGACCGAGTACGTGGATTCCATCCAGGCAGACGTGAGATGGCTCGGCTTCGACTGGGAGGACAGGCTCTACTACGCGTCAGACTACTTTGACCAGCTATATGAATACGCTGTTCAACTCGTCAAGGAGGGTAAGGCATTTGTCTGCGATCTCAGCCAGGAGGAGATGAGAGAGTACAGAGGTACCCTGAAAGAGCCCGGCAAAGAGAGTCCTTATCGTAACAGGAGTGTCGAAGAGAATCTTGACCTGTTCGAGAGGATGAAAGCGGGCGAGTTTCCTGATGGTTCTCGCACCCTGAGGGCGAAGATCGACATGAAGTCGGGAAATCTGAATATGAGAGATCCTGTGGTATATCGAATTCTTCGCGCTCATCATCACAGGACAGGCGACAAGTGGTGTATATACCCGATGTACGACTTCACTCACTGCCTGTCGGACTCGATTGAAGGCATCACTCATTCATTCTGTGATCTTTCATTCGAGGATCACCGGCCACTCTACGACTGGTTCCTCGATGAGCTTGGTGTACACCACCCTCAGCAGATAGAGTTCGCGCGGCTCAACATCAGCTATACCGTGCTCTCGAAACGTCGCCTGATGCAGCTCGTCAGGGATGGTTACGTTGACAGCTGGGACGACCCAAGAATGCCGACCCTCTCGGGATTGAGACGACGCGGGTATACGCCCGAAGCCGTCAGGAATTTCTGCAACAGGATCGGAGTCGCCAAAAGAGAGAGCATCGTAGACTTCGGGCTGCTCGAACACACTTTGCGTGAGAATCTGAACAAGTACTCGCCGAGGATTATGGGTGTACTACGTCCCTTGAAGGTCATTATCGACAATTATCCCGAAGGTGAAGTCGAGGAAATGGATGCTGTCAATAACCCTGAGGACTCGGATGCAGGTATGAGGAAAGTTCCGTTTTCGAGGGAGCTATACATAGAGCAAGACGACTTCATGGAGGATCCTCCTAAGAAGTTCTACAGGTTGTCGCCGGGGCGAGAGGTCCGGCTCCGTTACGCTTATTACATAACCTGTACCGACGTGATCAAGGACAGTAACGGCGAAATCGTTGAACTGCACTGTACATATGACCCTGCCACTCGAGGAGGCGATTCTCCTGATGGCCGGAAGGTCAAAGCCACGCTTCACTGGGTGTCTGCGAAACACGCAGTCGATGCTGAGATTCGGTTGTACGACAACCTGTTCACCAAAGAGAATCCCCTCGACATAGCCGAGGGTGAGGATTTCAAGGATTTCATCAACCCGGAATCGCGCAAAGTGATCTCAGGCTGTAAGATCGAACCAGGTGTCGCATCCGCGAAGCCCGGCGACAGATTTCAGTTTGAGCGCATGGGATATTTCTGTGTGGATACGGACTCGACAGATGACAAGCTGGTTTTTAACCGAACCGTGACGCTTCGCGACACCTGGGCTAAGATCCAGAAGAAGGAACAGCAGGGTAAGATGCGTTAGACAATACTCCGGATAGAGCGAATACTTATGGGCGGGACAGTTCGTATCCCGCCTTTTCTGTTTGACAGCGGGATTCAAAGCCCAATGTCGGTGCGAAGAATGAAGAGACGATGTCGCGGATAATTGGCCAACAACAGAGAGTCAGAGAAAATCCGGTTTACTGAATAATCTCAAGTGAGAGAGGCAGAACCGTGAAAAGTCCTGCCTCATCTAATGGTCAATCTGCAGTAGACTTATCTATGCGACTGCCCGTCTCCTGCGAATCACGAGAGCGGCCGTCACGGACATGATAACGACAAGTGCGATGATTCCGAAGAGGTTGTTTGACGGGACGTGCTGGATCTCGACGATGTTGCAATCTGATTGGCAGTTCAGGTTGAACTCATAGAGCTCATAGCAAACCGTACCTTTGCAAATCTCAATCTCAACGTAAGCGGTTGAACTGGCTTCACCGCACAGGAGTCCAATACTGCCGCTATCTTCGGGACCGGTCATGCTTGGAGGGGTTCCATCGAGTGTTACGCAGCCAGTTACGGTGAAATTAGCATCATAAGTTGCACCAGCATCCCCACCGCTTATAGAATAGTCAAACGACTGGGTCAAGGGATTGAATTCGCAAGTCGTGTCGAGTGCGAATGCTGTTGATACTAATGGTTGAGCGAACAACGTCAACAGCGCGGCGAGAAAGAATACAGTTGATACAGTACGGACACGATTCATGACTTCCTCCGTTATGATGTGGTCTTTACGAGCGTGCAGTAGATTTCACGACAAAAATTACGAAATACATCTTAATTATATAGTTAATCAGAGGCTTCGTCAAGCAAAAGCTTGTTAAGTCATTATCCTCCGATTAGAACCTGTATCGGCATTTCTGCGTTCTGACTGCACTCTAAGATGTCTTCGCTGAACAACTTGCCATGAGCATTCTGAGGCCATTTAGGACTGTTAAGAGACCAGTTTCATGCAGACAGTCTTCTATTTCTGGTGCTACGATTTCATTGCAGCAAAGCTGATCCACTTGGAGTCATAGGAGACAGTGTCTTTGATTAGGCCGCACTCTGGGAATAGCTTGATCTCTCGGTCGAAATGAATCTTCTCATCGACAACGCTCAATCCAACGGCGGTGACAAGGTTCCTTAAGTAGTCCTTAGTGAATATCATGTGTGACTCTTGCATGGCCTCCTGCCACTTCTCTTCGGATGAGCTGTGGCAACTGGACAGAAAGTCTGCCGCATCAGCGATATCAAGCACTACTGATGTTCCGGTATCGGAGCAAGAGACATGTCGTGGGTTGAACTCTTTCGCGAATCGGTCGAACCTTGCTCTGGTATTGTCATCAGGGAATTCAAGGACGACACTTGCTCCCTCCGGTTTGAGATAGTCCTGCAGAATCAGGACACCACCCGGTTTCAACGCCCTGTGAACGGTAGCCAGAAGGTTCTGTATGGCATAGTCGCCGCCGTTACAGGAGATTATGTGTAATGTGCTTACAATCAGGATTGTATCCACGCTTCCATCAGCAAAGAGGGAGTGATTCATGTCCGCATTCACTACTGAGATATTCCTCTGTCTCTTGCTCAATACCTGCTCAAGTCGAGACATCAAGATGTCTACACCGATGAGGCGGCTATCCGGATATCTTGCAGTCAGGAAGTCGAGGACGAAGCCACTTCCGCAGCCCAACTCCGCAATGACTCCGGGCTTGATGAATTCCGACATATCTGCAAGCCACCGCACCCTTCTTTCAAGGAACTCATGCTCGTCGAACACGAGGCCTCCTCTCAAGTATACGTGCACATGTCATCAGAGACTGTATCTTTATAATCTAATGTGCATATCATTCTAATCAAGTCAACAATACATTGCATTTGAGAGATCGACTCATTGTGGGCAACGGCAAAAAGGCTTGCCTGCTGTAATGCCTTGTGTAAATTGCACAGGTCAGGGGCAGTGAAGTGTGCTAAGATTGACGCGTACTTAAAGATGCGGAACCAAACCTCAGGAGCAGGCGGAATACAATGGTTCAGAAACGAAAAGCGACAGTAAACAATAAGTCATCGAAAGTCCTATTCGCGGATATAGCAGTAGACTCACTGGAGCCCGACAAGACCCTTCCGGCCAAATTCAGGCGAATGTTGCGTAAGCTGAAACTCAAGCAGAGAGTTAAGGACAAGTCAGTCGGCATAAAGATGCATTTCGGATCCAATCTCGGTTTCTCGACAATCCCTCCGTTGTTCGTGAAGATACTCGTCGAGGAACTGAAGACCGCAGGTGCAACTCGGATTACAGCTATGGACAACAATGCCGCAGACGGCAAGCTCCGGGGTTATATTCCGGAGATACTCGGGTGTGACGTGATCTCGACCTTCGGCGCAACCAAGTGTTACCTCTACAAAGAGAGGATCGGCTTCAAGACCCTCGACTACGCCGAGTATGGCGGGGAGGCGGTCGATTGCGACTTCTTCATCGACTTATCACATGTCAAGGGGCACGGTGATTGCGGTTTTGGCGGAGCGTTGAAGAATATCGCTATGGGAGTTGTGCCATTCTCAACCAGGAGGAAGATTCACCAGTTAGAGGGTGGCATTGTTCACGACGAGGAGAAATGCGACCTCTGTTTCAAGTGTATCAAAGCTTGTCCCAACGATGCCATTCGCTATAACAAGAAGACAAAGAAGCTCTCAATCTTTCTTCATCACTGTACTTACTGTCAGCACTGCGTCATGGTCTGTCCCGAGGGTGCGCTCGAGATGGAGAACCGGAGGTTCGAGGATTTCTCGAAAGGTATGGCTATCGTTACGGCGAGGTTCCTGAAGAAGTTCGCTCCCGAGGATGTCCTGTTCATCAACTTCCTGACGAACATCACGGTATTCTGTGACTGCTGGGGTATGACAACGCCATCTCTCGTTCCTGACATCGGGATTCTTGCATCCGACGATATCGTTGCAGTAGAGGCCGCATCTCTTGACATGATCAAGACCGAAGACCTGTTGCCCAACGGCCTTCCAAAGAAGCGTGAACTGTTGGATGTCGATGGACACCTGTTCGAGAAGATACACGGTAAAGACCCGTACCTGATGATCAAATACTTGAAGAGGATGCGTGCGGGGTCTGCTGATTATTCGATAGAGGAAATCAAGTAAGACCAATCAGATTCCCGAACCGAGTGCTTCCAGCCTGCTGCGAGCATAGATCAGGTCCGGGATATTCGCATCGCCGTCTTCCCACAAACCGATGAACTTGCGGTAGTATTCAACCGCCTTCACCGGCTCATTGAGTTCCTCATATACTTTGGCAAGACTGAAGTAGGCCAGCGTATGCATCGTCGTGTAGCATGGCCTCCAGAATTCTCGCTTTGTGGTGATCTCTGTAAGTATGGACTCGGCCTCTTCAAATCGTCCAAGTTCAACATTGATCCTCACCAAAAGACTCATCGAGAGAATGCTCTTTTCAATCTTGATACACTGTCTGGCATATACCAGCGCTGAATCGAGGTTGTTCTTCGCTAATTCTACTGCTGCACGGGCATAGGCGTACCCAAAAGACCCCGATTCTGATACATCGTAACTTTCTGCAAGATCGCTCTCGATGATTCTCTCGGCATCGTCTATGTTCCCGACCTCCGCGCGGTACTCCGCGACAAGATACGCGAAGGGTGTTTTGTCACCGGGGTAACTCAGCCGGTACAGCCTCATTGCGGTCTCCATCGACGCAAGAGCCTCATCTTGCTTGTGAAGTGCGCGAAAGATCAGAGCCCTGCAAAGATGAACATCGGCCATTGATGAATAAACCCATGGTCTCTTGCGTTCTACACTGTCGCGTTCGATGCACTCATCCAGTAGAGTCAAGGATTCTTTGAACTTTCCCTGGCTCATGCTCAGTGTGGCCGTGAGCAGACATCCTGTTGACCTGTCGTATGGTGTATCGGCCTCCCGGAGAAATGCGATCTGAGAATCGGCTTCAACGTATCTATGCAGGTAGAGAAGCAGTTCACCGAGCTTCTCACGCGAGGCACGGAAATCCGGCTTTATTCGCAATGCTTCACGGTATGAATCCATGGCCTGTTCATACATCTCGTTTGACGCGAACAAATCACCCCTCGAATCGTATGGGTTGGCTTCATCCTCGACCATCGAGATGTACTTGTCAATCGTTGCTATCGCTGAATTGAAATCCCCGAGATTATTGTATGAGTAGGCGATCATATTCACGGCAGCTTTTAACAATGGATCAATGTCGATTGCCTTGTTGAAGTAGCCGACTGCGAGTTCCCATCTCTCTTCCGCGAATTCAAGTGCCCCGAGACTGTAGTATGCATACTTATCTTCGGGGAAGTGCTTTACCATCGATTCAAGTTCAGCGATTGCAGTCGGCGCATCCCCGGATACCAATGCCTCTCGGCTTCGAATAAGGTACTGCTCACTTACGCTTGCACGATCGATGTATTTGACCGCTCTGTGTATCAGTTTCTTGTCCATCAACCCTGCAAGATAGTAATAGGCCATCGCAAATGTCGTATCCAGTTCCACCGCCTTCTGGAAGCTGTTTTCGGCTTCAGGCCAGTAGAACTTATTCATATATTCCTGACCTTCAAGGTAATGCTTGTAAGCTTCCTGCGAACTTGTCGTGACTTCCGAGACGGGCCGATCTGTTTCACTGGAAGCCCCTGCCGGCAAAGTAAGGTCACGCTTGATTCCTACTGTCAGCTTGTCAATAACGGCGAAGATATCATCTTCCGGCTCACCTTCAATTCTCTGTGAAGCTTCGATATGTCCTTTCTCAACATCGATTAACTGCGTTGTGACTATGATTGACGGTTCGACCTGCAGGATACTTCCCACTAGCAACCAATGAGCCCTGGCGCGTGACGCAACTTCAGAGGCAGTGGTGACATTAAGTACCTTCTCACCTTCCTGGCCGAGAAGCTTAAGCAAATCGTAGAGTCTCTGGCTGGAGACTACGCTCACGAACTGCGATCCGGACAAATCGGTTATCAGGAGATTAGCGGCAATTTCACCAAGACGTTCCTCGTCTTCGGGGTCGGCAATGTTATCGAAATAGGCTATCATGACCCGATTTTCGACAGCTACTGCATCCGAGGTCGGACTGATCTGGACATGCCAGGGCCTTAGAACAAGCAGCAACACCGCTGCGATCACAACTGCAGCTGCCGGGATGATCGCCGTGATCCTGCTTCTCTTCTTCCTTATTGGCGCACTGGTGTCAGCGGTGGAACTGTCCGGAAGAGAGAGCCGTCGTCCAGCGGCTTTGACATCGTCGTCAGTTCTGAGCAGGCGTGATGTCTCCATGAACTCTTCAACAAGTTTGCAGCAGTGGGGACAATCAATAAGGTGTTCCTCGAATTCCCTGCTCTCTTCCTCGCTAAGCATCCCCATTTCGTATGCGAAGAGCTTGTCGCCGATATTTCTATTTGTGCACTCATTATTCATTAACTTCACCCCGGTTCAGGCAGTCCACGAGCGTACTTCTTGCGCGCGAGAGAATCACGTAGAAGTTGTTGCGAGACACTGAGAGCCTCTCGCAGATCTCCTCAGTTGTGAATCCCTGATAATGAAGGTTAATTATTCTTGCGAATCTTGGATTCGCCCGACCAATCTCTCTTAAACACTCAAGCAGCCGTGTTTTAAGAACCGGATCCGACTGCGGAGTGGTTGCCTGATTGTACTCTGTCGATTCTCCCGTCACACGGCCTTTGCGTACCGCACGTGACTTGATGTAGTCCAATATCTTGTTGTCCAGCACCTTATAGGCCCAGGCGGATATGCTCCGATCAATCTGGGCTTCTTTGTACTTCTGAGCGACCGTGAGCAGAGCATTCTGGACAACTTCCTCACTGTCTGCCGATTCCCATATCTTTCGTTGAGCAATTACCCGAAAGCTTACTGTAAAACGTCTGAAGAGTTCCTCTTCGGCTTTCTTCTCGCCCTTGATAGCACTCTTGTAGAGAGAATTGGTGTCAATCATTACGGTTCCAAGAGACTGATTAAGTCTTCAATCTAAGCTATAATGGAAATAGAGGCAAACAATAACAATCTTTTTGCCAGATCGCTCACTCATGAAGCTCTTCTCCGCTTCGTCCCTGTAAGACTCGCGATGCGAACACAACTGATAGAATAAGCCGGACACAACATCTATGAATACGGATGAAACGACAGGAGGATGCATGCGGAAGCGAAATTGTTACACCTTGATCTTATTCGTTCTAATCTCCTTTGGTAGTACTGATGCAGCCGCCCAATTCAGCGGCCCTGAAAGCGTTGTATTTGATTCGCTCAGAAATCGCTATCTGGTTTCGAACTACTATTCCGGTGAAGTTCTTGAGATGGACACAAACGGTGTCACGAGGCCCTATTTCGACGATGTAGTCAATAGTCACGGCAATCACATTGACAATGACACCATGTACCTGAGCGTGAACGGCGGCCGGTTGCTCATCTTTGATCTCACGACTGACTCCATCGTTTCTGAGGTCTTCATTCCTCCGATCCTGAATCTTGATGGCGTTTGTACCGACACATCGGGTTACATCTATGTCATAGACACCGGCGGTCGTGTGTTTCGTATCAACAAGCAGACACTTACCCCCGAGTTGCTTGTGAGCGGTCTTCCCCTCTATACACAGGATTGCGTGTTCGATCCATTCAACAATCGACTCATAATTTGCTGCTGGACAACTTCAGAATCCATAAGGTCCGTAGACCTTAATACAGGAGACGTGACAATATTAGTGAACTCCGGGGCTCCGAGGCTCGATGGCATTGCTATGGATGACAGGGGAAACACGTATGTTGCATCTCATTCAGGGGCGGGCTATGTCTACATGTTTGACAGCACCTTCTCGACTGCCCCGGTTATCATATCGTCGGGACATGCCGAACCTGCAGGGCTGTGCTATAATGTCAGGGACAAGATTTTAGTCATACCTAATTTCGGGGGCAATTCTGTCGATTTCATCGCAGATCCGTTCTATCTCGATGATGACACGGACAATGTCATCAACGGCCTCGACAATTGCCCCATCACATATAACCCCGATCAGGAGGATACAGACCTTGACGGTTCCGGGGACAGCTGTGACGTTTGCCCATTCGTTTATGATCCTGATCAGGCAGACACCGACGGCGACAGCGTGGGGGACAGCTGCGATGTTTGTCCGGGGTACGATGACTTGTCCGACTTTGACGGCGATACCGTACCTGATAGCTGCGACAACTGCCCTTATGCTTCCAATTCCGGACAGGAGGACGCAGACCTGAATGGTGTGGGCGATGCCTGCGATTTCATATGTGGTGATGCCGATGGAAGCGGTGGAATTGACATTGATGACGTGGTGTTTCTCGTCGGTTATATTTTCGCGGGTGGTCCCGCCCCCGAGCCTCTGGCCTCGGGTGATGCTGACTGCAGCGGTGGTATTGATATTGATGATGCCGTCTACCTGATTGCCTATGTCTTCAGTGGCGGGCCTGCACCATGCGACCCTGACGGAGACAGCATTCCGAACTGCTGATTTACCCA
>Ga0272443_10003646_pt1 | contig 17894 bp, 11 predicted proteins | sample SSMAcet12_FD_193581 | JGI IMG/M metagenome (GOLD analysis project Ga0272443, IMG submission 193581) | Marine sediment archaeal communities from Little Sippewissett salt marsh, Falmouth, MA, United States - SSM-Acet-12 | ecosystem: Environmental > Aquatic > Marine > Wetlands > Sediment ... | reverse complement strand
GGGCCATAGGACATAGCGGAAGGTAATCTCGCCCTGCTGGTATGCCTTATAGTTGCACTCCCAGTGGTTGTTCATTACCCAAGAGTAGAAATGAGAGCCGGGTTTGAAGCTTTCCCGCCAGTATTCTGTTCCAAAGACAGGTGCAATCTTGATCGGATCATATTGGAGCATGGGGGCATCGAGTGTTACCCAGGTTAAGCCGTATTTATCATTCGACAAGTCAACCCATCTCTGCACACAATAGAAATTGCGGTTGGCACCGGGTAGCTGGTCTTTGTCAACCTGCACTACGGCCCAAGGAACATCTATTCTTGATACGGAGTTCGGAATATTCAGAGGGAAGCCGAAATACACACCTTCAGGCTTATACTCTTTGAGTTTGTCAGTCGTGTTGGTAAGCTCGACATAATCGAAGCCATCTACCACACGCACACGACGAGTGAGCTTTTTACAGCCGGGGGCGTCAGATTCGATGCACAACGTGGCAATCAAGGGACCGGGGTCTTCCACGGTTACACGCGCAGGCCCTTTGATATGCTGATTGTTCCTGGCAGCATCACGGCCGAGGATATACAGGTAATCGTTAAGTCCGCTTTGCTTAGTGCTATCAACAAGGTCGTTTGAAATATCCTTGTGGCGCAACGACCGGATCGCACCGGTTTGAGGGTCGATATCCAGGGTAAGCAGACTATTAGTGATCTTATTGTCTGCCGCCTGAGCTGAACCTACGCTATGGGCTTTACCTGCATGGATGGTAAAACGCCGAGCGCCCAGGGCTGGAACGTTGGGGGCGACAAATGCCAACTCGCCAGAGGCCAAACGCTGCGAGGGGATTTCCTTATCCTGATCGTTCTTAACCAGACCGCCCCGCTTAGATTGGCTGGGGGAAATCAACACCAGACCGCTGCGGGGCCAAGAGGCGGTGTTATAGACATCAATTGTATCAGAGCCGGGTTGGGAATTTGTTTTGGTTACATCAGCAAGCAAAGCATCGGTCAACTTTTTCCCATCAAAGGCATAGGCCTGCTTGTAACGATCCTGCTGCATGGCAAAGGGTTCGTCCGGGGCAGTGATGCTATTGTATGCGCCCCAGGTGTGCTCGTCATACATTATCATCTTATGCCAAGCCCGGTCGAACTGTTCCTGCAGTTTGAGTTGGGGATCGAGCATGGACCAAAGGATCTGGGCCTGGACGATTTCTTCGCAAGCACGACGGTTCACACCTGTTGCCCTGGAAGTCGAAGCACAACCATCTTCCCAGTAAGGCGTAAAATCACCCCGGACTACAGGAAGCTTCTGGCCGAAACGTGCCACAAAGGTCTTCATGACCGTACTGTTGTTAGACAAAACCAAACGAGGGCTGAGATACTTTTCATTCCACGCTTTAATAATGTCAGACAATTGGTCACTCGGTGGTCCATTGTCGGCACCGATTGCATAACGCCACATCACCATGTCATAGGGATAGCCCTTGTTCTGTAGATAGTCCAGATACGCAAAGACCTTCTCCGGAGAGATGGCGCCTCGATCAAGGTGGAAGCCCGAATAGCCCCAACCGGTCATCCAAAAAAGCACTTTATGTTTACCCGACGGATCCACCCACCAAAACGGATTGTCGGCCCAATGAAACACCCGGCCGCCACGAAAGGTCTGTCCGACAATATTTTTGCCTTTAAAGTAGTTACTGCCATCTCCGATTGCAAACCAGTTGGGACCCACGGACAGATAAGGGACATTACAGTTAGCCAACACCGTGGCGAGCCCCCAGGTATAACCCGGCACATCGGACTGCATGGCCGAAACAACGGGAACACCATATTTCTTTTCAAACCGCTTGGCGACACCGACCAACTCGAACAACTCTTCATCATTGTACATGCCGGTCATCGCCTGGGCATACAACGCATCGATATGAATCTGGCCTTTGCGACAAGCTTCTATAAAACGCGTGCGCTGGTCAGTTGAGGCCGTCCGTAAAAACTCTTCAACAGCCCACATACCTTCAGGGTGCCACTTGAACTGCGCGTCGGGTGGATAGTCCTTTGTGCGATCAATGTATTCCAAGGCTGTTTTCAGATGGGCAACCTGACGCTTCAGTACGTCCTCCTGCGTGTGAGTAAATCCAATATCCAAATGCGTCTGGTGGACAATGTAAATCTCCCAAGGGTGTACGGGCCGTAAAATGGCTTTGCCTTGGGATACTGCTGTTCCATCAACCGTGAGCGTCAGTTCAACTGATTTTTCGGTTTTGACAGCCGGCACTAATATTTCGGTTGTTTGCGGACCCGTTTGCAGTGAAAGCGTTTGGGGGGGATTTCCGGTAACTTCCAATGTGGCTAGAGTTGATTCGGCGTAAGGGTAATTAATAGTGACAAGCAATGGTTCAAATGTCCGGTTATCTTTTCTAATCAGAGCCGGACATGGGTGCGCTTCAAACGAAGTCCGTTTAGGTATCGGTTCAGGATCGTCGGTAGTGAAAAAGGTAATTTCGGTTCCACCTGAGCAAGAATGCTGCGAGATAGACGTTACCTGCCATCTAACGTAGCGAGCAGTTATGGGCTTAAAGTGGACAAAGGTGGTTCCGCCCGGTTTGTTAACGTGGTCCACTTCGATGGTTTTAATCACCGAACTGAAATCGCGATGGTCGCTAAAGATCAATTGTGACGTATCGATAGTGGCCGGGTCGGAGCGATCGACATGTTTGAAGCCACCTATCCGCGTCGGACTACCAAAATCAAAATCGACAAAAGTCTCCGTTCCCTTGCCGTTGGAGGCATAGGCGCGCTGGGTTCCGTCGAGAAGTAACTTAGCCCCCATACCGGGATAGGCCTCGGCAGAAGCGATTATGCGAGGCGTTGGCGTTGGAGCCAGCGGGGTGAACTCCGCGGCCAAGCCGGAATTTGATAAGGTAATAAGGCTAAGCGCCAGAGGCTGGAAAATCCTTAAGAAATATTTCATAAGTACATCTTGTAGGCGTTTTCGCCGCCGTTGAGGAGGTTAATGAGAGGTTGGGGCCGATCGGTGCCTTCGATAAACTTCGGGCGGGCGGACCAGGGCGTAACGCTTAGCACGCCGGTCAGGTCCATCCAGTGCTGCAGGCGGGCGACGGGGAGATTCCAGGTCATGTGCAAATGATTGGCCGGGGCATACTGTTTGTATTCGATCATATTGGCGTACTTGGGCACCACAAAGGTATGCGGCCAGGTAGGAGTAGTCAGATTGCACATGGTCTTGCCGAGTTTCTTGGGTACCTCTACCGTATAAGCCTCGTCCCAGAACATACTGAATTTATTATTGATACTGCTGTAAGCTATACGTCCGGCAATACCTTCTATGCCGGCGGGGGTCATAAAGGTAACAGAATTACCGCCTCCGGGGAAATAATCGGGATCTGCGAGAGGCATGGCGACTTTGCTCATAATCTGTTTTATCTTAGCGCCGGGTTTGGCGGCCCAATCAAACGATGCGCTGCCGGAATTGTCGCCATCGACCAGACCCTTTTTGACCCATTCGGCTTGGCGGGGCAGGTTCTTCAGGCCGATCTTCTTAGCCAGTTTTTTAATCTCCCAGCCTTCCCATACCTTGCGGAAATCCATAAACAATGGTGGATTGCCACCGCTGAGGTATGTCATAAAGAGCATGGTAAGTAAGCCCTGTACGTCAGCTTCAGTTGCATAGGGCAGGGGCGCTTTAACGCCGTTATGATCGAAGGTGCTGTTAAATAGTGATTCCATGCAGTCGGCCACGGGCAGGGGTTTGCCCCTTTGGTCACTGCCCCATTCCAACTGGCTCATAAACCCACCCCCCACAGCGTTCAGTTCCGCCATCAAATCACGATTTATCAGATACATCGCCAGCGAGATATTAAAACGCTCACTGTCTGCTGCTGTTTTCAATTGTAACCGTTTGCCCACGTGTTTATCTACCCAGGCGCGCAAGGTCTTCAATTCATCTTTGTTGTATGACTTCTTGTCGAGCATGTCAGCGAGTAGTTTCATATCCAGCCGGGTAATCTCCAGTCCGAAGGTGTTGCGGGTCGGGATAATATGAGCAAGAGCTGTCTCCATTCCCATCGAGTCATGCCCGAAAATCATGACCCGCCGACCGCGCAGGGCTACGGCGGTTACGGCGGCATAGCACCAGTCGATCAGGCTCCGGGCTGTCTCGTTTGACATTTGAGGATTTAGACCCGTATCGGCCCAATTACCTACGTTGAGCGTAACCAATTTACCGTACTGGCTGATCGCTCCGCTTAGGGCATGGGCATACACTACTCCGGGTTTGGGGCCGCTGTTACCACAGGTGATATTGATCGGGGTTTCCCGGGGAAACTGCTGCAAAAGGGAAATCGAGGTAAGTTGCGGAAACGCCCAGGTATCCGGGGCGCAGACGAGGATATTAACTCCCGCGCGGCGGAACTGCTGGGCGACTATGTCCGCCTGAGCCTCGCTATCTACCAGCGTTGAAGAATACACCACCGGCACCGGCTGCTGATTCGGCAGAAGGACCTGGCCGCTGATCGATTGTGCCACCATATGAGCGATATTAACCGCCCGCTCGCGGCTGGCCTGATCGATGCGCGGGTCACACGGTGCAAACACGCCAATCACGGGGACCTTGGGCTCTCCCTTTTTAATCACCGGCAAACATTCAGGTTTTATTTTTTGAGCCATCCGAATTATCTCCATATTATTATATTAAACTGAATTACTGTTTGACGTTACTGTATGCTATGTTTCCGCTTGGTATTCCAAAGTTACCCTATTACACTAGCGAACCATGACTTGTCCGCTATCGGCCACTAATACCTGACCGGTTATGGTCCGGGCCTTATCAGAACATAAGAACACGACGGAATCGGCGATATCCTGTCCCTTAATCTCGCGTTTCAGAATTGTTTTATTCACATAATAGGGGATTACCTCTTCCGGTCGGATGCCATACTTTTTAGCACAGGTCTTGATATATTGCGGATTCCAGATTTTCGACCCTTCAAAGACGTTACCCGGACATACACTGTTTACGCGAATTCCATGTTCGCCTAACTCCATTGCCCAGCCCCGGGCCATATGAATCTCTCCGGCTTTGGTGGCATTATAGGGGGTATTGTCCTTACTGGCGTCCAAACCTGATTTGGAACTCAGGTTAATAATACTTCCACCCATGCCCTGTTGGATCATAATCCTGGCCGCCGCCTGGGCTGTCAGAAAGTATCCTGTCAAATTAACCTCCAGCGCAAATCGCAATTTGTCCACCGGCAAATCTACCAGCGGATAAGCCGGTGCCACCCCCGCTGCGTTCACTAAAACATCCAGACCGCCCCATCGCTTTAGTACGGTCTGGAAAGCTTCGGCCACGCTGGTTTCATTGGTTACATCGCAAGGTACCGCTATTGCGGCAATGCCGGGGTTTTCCTTTTTTATCATATCCATCGTTTCTTCAGCCGCTCGTAAATCGATATCAAAACCCGCTATCATGGCCCCGGCCCGGGCCAGACCAAAAGCAATGCTGCGTCCCAGGCCGCTGCCTGCGCCGGTTACCACAGCGATTCGGTCCTTTAGCGCACCTTCGCCGGCACCACTTATTAAAGTCTTACGAAAGGCTTCCGACTCCCAGTTGTTGATGAAATCCTGTTCGCGCTTAGTCAGGGTCTGCAATCCTCCTAACCTGGTTGCGTGCATACGGATTCTCAGCGTCTCATTGGTCACCTCTTCCACTACCGGGGCGGTCTTTTCCTGAGCCGCTACCAACATGCCAAGTCCCTTAACTATAAAAGCCGCTGAAGGTTTCTGCCCTTTCTGGACGAGGGCTTTTAGTTTGCGGGTAATGGTCTTGGACTCGGCCTTTTCAAGCCAAAGTGCCGAACCGTTGGCATAAACCAGTTCATCCGGGGTCAACGATGGGGTGGCCAGGAGTTTGGGGGCATCTTTGCGCTTGATAAATGCCGCCACGGAATCTGAAGGCCGGCAATATTTGACGGGGAGATATTTACCGGTCGCCTCAAATACCGATCTGCGTATCGCTAGCTGCGCATCGGTAATATCCTTTTGAGCCGGGGTTTTTAATTTGGCGGCCTTTATCTGGCCCAGCTTGTTTGTACACAACCTGATAACTCTATTAACAAGCCGCAGGGCCATATCGGCCGATCCGGCTGTCACAAAAAGACCGTGCTTTGCCAAAAAGAAAATAGCCGGTTTACAGCCATGTTTTTTTTGGTATTGCTCAGATAGCCGGGCAATCCGCCGGGCCAATTGAAACCCAGGATCGGTATAAGGCACCCACAAGGGTGGATATTTCTCCTGACGAAAGAGATTGTCCAGTTGTTGTTTGCCGTTGCGAGCATTGACAAACGCCCCGACAGCCATCGGATGCAAATGAATAACATAGGTATCCATCAGAGCATGCAGATGGGACTCCACCGAAGGTCGAGCAACGTCAGTAACATTATCATCGCAGGCTTCGAGCAGCCGCCGTACAACTTCAGTCTCACGCTTACTGTCGTTCTGCTGAGCCAACTCCTTATCCTGCACAACGCTAAGTACCTTATCAATCCGCTGCCGCCGCCAACCCCGCCGGGCGTTCATGTCTTTGAGAGCGGTGCCGCTGGCCTTGATATACATATATTTTCCGTCCGGCGTTTTGGCCGAGGTATTGCCGCCTCCGCCCTGTACCAGCGCACTATCACTACCAGCTATATTCGAAATACGTATCAGTTCCGCTAATGCCTTATCCATACAATCTAAATTCCTTTATGTCTTACGAGTTTTCAATCAACTTATTGATATGTTGCCAATAATTGCTGTTCAGCTTCTCTGGTCCAGACGCCGTCTTTCATTTTGGCGGCCACTTCGGGAAGTTTTTCCGGCAGTTCTTCCAGGGGTGTCAAGCCCAGGCCCTTGCAGTCCGGATAAACAAGAATTTTGCCCGGTATCAACTGCTTCTCCACCGCCCGAATACCATCGACCGCGCCGGCCAGGCCGCTAATCGCCGCCACCGAGACGTTCGTATCCAACTGGCCCGATTCCACCTTGGCCAGCACCGTCTTCATGTCTTCCAAAGTTGAACCGCTGGTCCCGATTAAATACATTTTCTTTTCGATATACCTTTGCAGGTCGAGCGGACCACTGACCGTTGCGGGTATCCCCGCAAATATATTGATAAGCGCATGGTCCGCACCCATTTGAACCGCCGCGGCCACCAGCTTCGGGAGCGGGGCCATCAACACGATATAACTAAATTCCCGATCCATTTTTTCTTTGGTCGGGTTATACGCTTGATAGGCCACCTTATTCTTTTGGGCTAAAGGCAGGGCAACTTTATTAAGCACGCCCAGTCTATTATCATCCAAATCACCGGCAAAGACGCTTACTCCTTCGATTCCCTGACATAGCCCCCTAATAGCGTGCATGGCGCCCATAGGTCCTCCGGCACCCACGACATTAATTGAATCCTGCGGGCGAAATTCGCCAGTCGCCGGAATAACCGACATGGAATCAGCCGGGTCCGAGCCGGTCGTCCCTATTATTCGTATGCCCCCGTAGTGCACGCGTCCCACCTGGGTATCGACCTCTCGAGACAGATTGCCTCCACCCAAAACAATATTAAGAAATCCCCGGGCGGCAATCCGGGGCATTAGTTGCTCTACCAACTCGGGGTTACAGCCGTAATAAATTATATCATCAAATACCTTATCCGCATCCAACTTGGCCATTTCACCGACATTTGTCACCGCTGCGCGTCCGTATTCAGGAGCTTCTGATTTCGAGACCCAATACAAGTTACCGGGATAACCATACTTCTGGAGGAAATCTTCCAACACTACAAAATCCACCTCCACGTCCGCCACTACCAGCATTTCTCCGCCGGCGTTAAGTTTTGTGCGTTCATGCACGGCGTAGGCATCTTCCACGCAAGCCCAGGGCTCGGCCAAGGCTACCGCTGCGGCTGATCTTTTATCCGTTGCGGGGATCAGCATCGATTCACCGTTTGGTGCGGTAATCACCCGCTCATCCATTAAGACATATTCCTGCAGGGCCCCTTCAAAATTATAGCCAAAGGCCGCATTCGAGCTTGCCGTTTTCACCCAACGATAATCCGTCTGCACCAAATACCTGCTTCCCACCTGGGCGTGTTTGACACCTTCACCCACAGCGCAAACTTCCACCACCGTTTCATGGCCGGGTACTGTGGACATTTCTCCAGGCACATAGCTGGGTATCTCCTGCAATACCTCCGGATCAACTCCGGCGACAACTTCTCCTTTGCGCACATGACCGGCAAACTGCTTTAGTAATTTCAAATCTGAAAAACAAAGTCCAACGGACATCACCTTGCCTAATATCTGATGTGGTCCGGGGCGAAATACCTCCTTTTCAGAGTTGAGGCGTAACTCATCCGGGCCTACTAACTGAACAGCTTCCTGACTATCTGGTATTTTGTATTCCATCAATGCCTTTCTTTCCTATTTTTTAAATATGTCTGGTATTACCCTGTCATCTAAATATTAGCCCACAATTTTCAATATATCCTGCGGTTTGGCATTTTCGTCAAACCGGGAAAGTTGCTCCTCCTGCATAGGAGCGAGTGATGTTCCAACTTCCTCGAAAAATATATTTCGCTGTTTACGCTGGGGAAAATGTTTCCGGGCCCACTCGGAACAATATCCGATGCCTGCCTGCCGTTGCAATCTTTCATGGGCATAAACGATATGGGCGCCTTTTAGAAAGTACTTCAGCATCGGTTTTAATTCGTCGCTGGCAAAATCATCTACAAACTTCTGTCCGGGACTGTTCATCTCGGTCCCGACGATCGGAACCAGGTCCATACTCTGGGCAATCTGAAAAATTTCACATAATTTTTTATATTTTTCCTGGCCACCTTTGGGGCCGTAGTTGCGATCCGGGATAATATTTATAGCATTAACGCCGGTTTGCATAGCAATTGCCAGTAACTCTTCGATTTTCCCTTCGCCAGTGCTGGTGCCGTCTAACCAGGTCAAGGTTGGTATCCCCTGAGCCTGGAGAACAAATTCATTGAACTTGTCCATCCATACAAATGAGCCACTGTCCGGCTGGACATAGCCCACGCCGCCCCGCTTCATGGTCTTGGCCCGAATCAGATTTAAAAGTTCGCGACTGTCCGGCACCTGTTCAACCGGTACATCCGAGGACAACTTCTCCGACCAATATTCGGCTATTCGTTTGTCGCTGCCTAAAACCTTCTGGGCCTTGCGGGCATAGGCTACACATAAATGCCGTTCGGTCGGATTGCCCGCCGGGGTCAAAGGTTTAACATCCTTTTCGTAATCCAACTCCAACTGCGTGAGATGTTTATTGACTCGCCCCATCAAATCAAGATTGCGCTTTTGGGCCGTGGCGCGGAGTTGCTGCAGGAACTGGGCCGCTGGGCCCGAGAGCTGGGCGTTGGGAAACCCTACGCCCATATGATATGTTATACCAGGCTCGCCCGGTGAAGTGATCTCATCGGAGGCAAAGTCCGTCACATATACCCTGGTTTCCATACCTGCACAGGTTTTCAAATCCAGCAGCCGGCCTGCGGCTAAAAATTCTTCCAGGCCGTCCAAGACATCAAAATCCACAATTCCTCCCAAAGCCAAACCTTTTTTTCGGGCTAGCCAGGCAATGTGAGTGGGCGAATAGCCATACGTGTTGTACGAGAAAAACGTATGAGAGTGAATATTGATAAAATCTCCCGCGGGCGGCAGTTCGATCGCTCCGGCCTGCACCTGCTGCCATAATTTTTCCAGGGCCCCACGCCGCTCGGAGGGGTTAAAACTATCCAACTTTGATTCTAATTCTTCAGGCAATCTCTTGATCTTTCTAAAATATAAGGTGAATGTTCAGTCGTGAACCATCAGCAAAGTTCACGATTATATCTTTTCACATCATTGGGGCAGATATTCTTTCAAGGGATAAGAATTCCCAATAATCTCTCTGCCTTGAGCCAACGAACCTATCTGTTTCGCGGCGATACCCTGCATAATTACGTTGCCGATCGCGGTGGCCTCGACCGGGCCGGCAATCGCCTTTTTGCCGGTCGCATCGGCTGTAAATTGACACAACAATTCATTCTGGATCCCGCCACCTACAATATGAAGTACCTCGACCTGCCCCTGGTTAACATCTTCCAGGCTCTTTAGGACAGATTTGTATTTGTCCGCCAGAGATTCCAGGACAATACGGATCATTTGTCCCTTATCGGTTAGGGGCTTCTGGCCGTGGCTTTCCAGGTAGCGATTAATCTTCAAAGGCATATCGCCCGGGGCCAGAAATTCATGCCAATCCGGATCAATTTTACCGGCCAAGGGTTTGGCCTTGGCGGCCATGTCCGTTATTTGTCCATAAGACAAATCTTCCCCTTCCTTTTGCCAATGCCGCCTGCATTCCTGCACCAGCCATAGGCCCATGATATTTTTCAGCAGACGAATGGTCCCGAAGGCACCGCCTTCATTGGTAAATTCATAGCCAAAGGTCTTGTCATTAATGATCGCCTGGGGCACTTCCAGGCCCATCAAGCTCCACGTTCCACTGGAAAGATACGCCCAGTTCGGGTTAGAGGCGGGTACGCCCACTACCGCACAGGCGGTGTCGTGAGAACCGGAGGCAATAACCGGCAGAGGGGCACAGCCGAACTCCTGGGCAAGCTCATTTTTTAAATGCCCAACTACGGAGCCCATCGGTGCAATCTCCGGCATAATGCCCCGGGGCAGATCTAACTGCTTAAAAATTGCGTCATCCCATTGTCCTGTTTTCATATTCATCATCTGACTGGTACTGGCCAGGGAATATTCGGCATAGATCTTGCCGCTTAAATAATATCCAACCAAATCAGCAATCATCACCATGTGCTTAGCTTTGTTTAACACGTCCGCCCCCGCCAGGCGCAGGGCAAGCAGTTGATAAACGGTATTAAACTGGAGGAACTGCAGACCGGTGTGTTCATAAATATCCCGTTTGGGCATCAGTTCATAGGCTTTTTCCGGTATGCCGTTGGTCTTTTTATCACGGTAATGATAGGGTTTCTCCAGGAGATTACCCTGACTATCAAGGAAGCCAATATCCACACCCCAGCTATCCACACCAATGCCGGCCAGTTCGTGCTCACTCTGCTGTACGGCCTCGGCGATACCGATTTTAATCTCTTTCCATAATCCTGCAAAATCCCAGCGCAGAGAATCATTTTCTTCAATCGGACCATTACCAAACCGGTGACACTCCTTCAAGCTCATCTTGCCGCCGGCTACGGTTCCCAGCATCACTCGGCCGCTTTCGGCCCCCAAATCCACCGCGATATACTGTTGTTCGGTCATATTTAACTCCTTCTAATCATGCTTCACTACTTTTTAACCGATCTACAATTTTTTTTTATGCACTGTTATATTATCTTTACCTTTCAAGTTGTATTATCCGCACAACTTTATGTACGCAGAAGCAGCCATAACGTCACTACACAACCAATACAAATGGCCAAGGTTATTAAAAAGCCCAACCAGGATTGGCGGGAAGGTTTGACAATAAAAAGTCCGCCGGCAGTACACAAACGCTTCGAGGGGGGAACAGCCTGATCCAGAGAAAGATCAAGATCTTTTTCCGCCCCAATGGGAATATATATTCTCTTAAAGAAGTTATCAATTATTTCCCTATCCGGAGCTTTCGTGAGCAGACTACCGACTACACCGCCTAACAATCCTGCTATTATCGGCACACTAACCGAATATACACGGTCACATTCAATAACATAGCGCGTAAGAACAAAAGCAAGCACCGCTGAAATGGTACTAACAAACATACCCGTCGTGTTCATCCTGCGCCATAATATCCCCATCGCTGTCGAGATTCCTACCAGGCTTATAATATTTAAAAAATCAAGAATCGTCCTGACAATGCTGCTGCGCATTAAAATCGCCGCTACCAGCGACAACACAACCACCATAAGACCGACTATCCGGGTTACACGCACCAATTGCTTCTCGGAAGCCTCTTTATTGAAATACACGCGATAGATATTATTGGAGAAAAGACCCGCAACGGTAACCTGCACAGCATCGCCGGATGACATGGCCGCCGCCATCACACAGGCCAGCATTATCCCCTGCAGCACCGGCGACAAGAGAAACCGGATAGAATCGCCAAAGGAGGCATCCGGATGAATATCCTTACCTGTTTTGAGCAGGTAGGCCAGCCAGCACAATCCCAGCAGAGACCAGCCGATAGTACAGACACGCTTGGCTATATTACCATAGGTAAAGCCCATCCGCCCTTCCCACTCGGTACGACCGGCGGCGCAGACACTCATCAGATGCGGCATAGCCAGCATACCCAAGGGGGCCTTAATACATATAAAAAGTACGATCCATAAATCAAATTCCTTAGGATCAAACATACTTAGATAATTCACACCTTGTTTGCTCTGCGCTTGTAAAGTTGCCTTCATACCAGCCAGCCCCCCCACCTCCTGCAGACGCAGTACCGCCGGTATGGCCAGAATTGATAAGGCAATGATCATTAATCCCTGAATCATATCCGTCCGGATCGCGGCGACGATACCTCCCCAATAGCTGTAGATGATAAAGACCGCCGTAATAACCAAAATTATCCCGAAAAACCATATTTCACTTTCACTTTTACTCAAGCCGTTTCTAGCATTCTGGTTATTATCAGCAGTATTCTGAGAGGGGGACTTAAGTTGCTCGTTCCCGGCTTGGGCTGATTTATCGTCAGTCTGAATCATACTTGTTTGGGCCGCCGCTTTACCCATCATGCCCTGGACAGTACGGGCAGTAGCCAATAAAACGCTGGCCAGAAAAACCATCATCCCCACCGAAGCTACCAAGATATATAATACGCTGGCGGCCCGACTGAAACGCTTCTCAAAAAAATCCGCCAAGGTCAGGTATCGCATCCGCCGAATCACCGGAGCGATCAACCAATAAAACGGCGTTCCAAACATCCACATCCAGGAAACCCAAACTCCCGAGGCGCCACTAGTTACGGTTCCGCTGACCACCCCCGTCATATCCCCCGGATTAGTCCCCGCCCCGAAAGAGTGCATGATCATCATCGGCACCCCGAATTGCCGATTGCCCAGTAAAAATCCTTCCTGGTCATGAATTCCCTGCTTGCTCCACCAACCCATCAATAGCATTAGTATAAGATAAAGAACTACGACTATCCAAATAGCCCAATGCAATCCAAGAAATTCCATGTCTGATCCTAATTGGTAAAATTAAATATAAAATCACTTAATAAGGTCCACCATTATATCCAGAAACGGCCGGCATCTCAAACCCTTCCTTGAGAGCATCTATCATAGCTCAAATAACAACTATTGTTATAAACACTGAAAAGCACTTTTTATCTTGCCAAAACGTAATAATTGATGTAAACAGGTATCGCTATGATCGCATTGATTTTATCTCTGGTATTTTACTAACATTTTATTTGACAATATGTTATAGCGAAAGGAAACAGCCATGAAAATAGGTAGAAAACTTAGAATGGGCCTGATCGGCGGCGGTCCGGGCGCTTTCATCGGCGAGGTGCATCGCAAGGCCTCATCCCTGGACTACGGTATCGAGCTGGTCGCCGGGGCTTTCGATATTAATCCGCGCAAATCCAAACAAATGGGAAAAATGTTAAATCTTCCAGCTAAAAGGGCTTATAGCAATTACGAGGAGATGATCGAGAAGGAATTGAAATTGCCCGTAGGCGAGAGGGTCGATTTCGTCAGCGTCACCACCCCCAATAATTGGCATTTCCCTATCGCCCGTGACTTTCTCAATGCCGGGTTCCATGTCATGTGCGAAAAACCCATGACCTTTAACTCCAAAGAAGCCAAAGACCTGGTAAAAATCGTGCGTAAGAATCGCAGAGTCTTTGGTCTGATGCATAACTATACCGGTTATCCCATGGTCAAACTCGCACGCGATATGGTTCGAGAAGGTGATATCGGCAAAGTACGCAAAATAGTCGTGCAATACCCTCAAGGTTGGTTAGCGACACCAATCGAACGCTCCGGCCAGATGCAGGCCTCCTGGCGAACCGATCCTAAACAAAGCGGTGGTGCCGGCAGTATGGGTGACATTGGTACTCATGCGGAAAACCTGGCCGAATATATTACCGGCTTGAAAATAACGCATATCTGTGCGGACTTATCCACCTTTGTGAAGGGTCGCCGCCTGGACGACGACGGCAACTGCCTGCTTCGTTTTAACAATGGTGCGCATGGTGTATTACATGCCAGCCAGATCGCGGTCGGAGAAGAAAATAATCTGGCAATTTGGATTTACGGCGAAGAAGGAGGGGTAGAATGGCATCAGGAGCACCCGAATTATCTGTATGTTAAACGGCTTAGCGGCGCTACGGAAGTCTGGAAGCGGGGCAATCCCTATGTCGCAGAGAAAAGTGCCGCCGCGGCACGGGCCACCCGCCTGCCCTCGGGCCATCCGGAGGCCTTCCTGGAAGCCTTTGCCAATATTTACGGCAATTTCGCCGACGCCATACGGGCGAAAATGACGCGCACCAAGCCGGATCCTCTGATGTTGGATTTCCCGGATGTCAAGGACGGCCTGCGCGGTATGCTGTTCATAGAAAGCGTCTTGGCCAGCGCCAAGAGCAACACTAAATGGTTGAAGATGAAAAAGTAACCCATACTCTAAAAACACAACTAGAACTTATAATAGGCAATAAAACCAAATTGTTATTACAGCAGCTATGCCCACCATAGGCCATGACGAGTGGGTGCGAGCGCTGTAACAGAAAAGGAGATTAAAAACATGGCAAGACCTGTAACATTATGTACCGGACAATGGGCGGATCTGCCCCTGGAGAAACTTGCTGAGATGGCCGCCGGTTGGGGATATGACGGGCTGGAGTTGGCCTGCTGGGGCGATCATATGGATGTCGACCAGGCCAGTGAAGATCTGGAATACTGCAAGAAGCAAAAGGGTATCCTGGAAAAGAACAATCTGCAACTTTTCTCGATAAGCAATCACCTGTCAGGGCAACTGGTTTGTGACATACTGGATGAGCGTCATGATATGTTTCTGCCCAGCTCACTGCAGGGCAGTAGCGTACCGGCTGAGAAAAAAAGAGCCTGGGCCATCGAGTCCCAGAAAAAAGCCGCCAAAGCCGCCAAAAACCTGGGAATCAATGTAGTCAACGGTTTTACCGGTTCGCCGATATGGCAGTACATATACAGCTTCCCGCCGGTTTCTGATGATATGATCGAGAAGGGATTCCAGTCCTTTGCCGAGGCCTGGAAACCAATTCTGGATGTATACGAGAAACTCGGGGTGAAATTTGCCCTGGAGGTGCATCCGACAGAAATCGCCTTCGATACCGTAACAGCTAAACGGGCCTTGGAAGCACTGGGCAACCACAAGGCATTCGGTTTTAACTTCGATCCCAGCCACCTGCATTGGCAGATGGTAGATCCGGCCATGTTCCTGCGTGAATTTCCCGACCGGATATTCCATGTCCACATGAAAGACGCCGCCCTACAAATCAATGGCCGAGGCGGAATTTTAGGATCTCATCTGAACTTCGGTCAGCCTGACAGAGGTTGGGAATTTCGCTCGCTGGGTCGTGGCGGAGTTGATTTCGAAGAAATAATCCGTACCCTGAACCAAATCGGTTATCAGGGACCACTCTCGGTGGAATGGGAAGACTGCGGTATGGAGCGGGAACATGGAGCGATGGAGGCCTGCGATTTTGTCAAGGGCATGGATTTTGCTCCATCCGGTGCGGTCTTCGACGAGGCGTTTGACAGATAAGTTGTAAACTGATTATAAGCATCAGTTTTGGATGCGTAAATTCAGACGTGGCCCCTGTGCAAACGGGGGCCACGGCCAAAAAACCGGAATCCTGCCCACTTTTTCACGAATATCCTAATTTATTCGAGGAAACATTGGGCAGGCCTGTCCGGTTATAACAAATAAATATGGGGGAATTATCATGGCCGGAGACGGCACATTCCGATAATTGATACAAATTAGACCTTAAAAACGACATTGTAGTATAAAAGGCAACCGGATGATGACGAACTATGGCCCTAAAATCGCAGTCAGTCGTGAGGGGCAAATTACCATTGTGGAACTTCTGGACGAAGAAATACTGGAAGAAGGAACCATAAATGTAATTGCTGATTCAGTGTTTTCGGTAGTGGCGGACGGTACCGGCATCAAGCTGATTATAAGCTTCGCGCAAGTCAGACATCTCAGCTCGAGTGCCCTGGGTATGTTGATTCGCATCAATAAACGGGTGGAAGAAAGCGGGGGCACGCTGAAATTGTCACATCTGCGCAAACCGCTTTTAGAGATATTCAAGATCACCAGACTGGATCGTTCTTTCGATATATATAATGATAACAACGCCGCTTTAAGAAGTTTTAATTCTTAAACAGATAATACCTAACAAAAGCCCTAAAATACCACAAAAACATATATTTTATGCCCTCCGATACCTACCAGGAAATTGAGATATCCAGCAGTTTCAGCCAGGCCCGCCAAGCGGAACAAACGATAGTCACAGCGGCTGAAAATCATGGATATGTTGAAAGTGATCTGTTTGCTCTGCAGTTAAGTCTGGAAGAGGCTCTCTCTAATGCTATTCGGCATGGTAACCGGCAAGATAGCCAAAAAATCATAAATATCCGTTATCATGTCAGCCAGGAGCGTATTGATATATATGTGGCCGACGAAGGGACGGGATTTGACCCCACTAATGTTCCAGACCCAACCGCAGATGAAAATCTGGAAAACCCACATGGACGTGGGATTATGCTAATGCGAGCCTATATGAATCTGGTCGAGTATAACCAGGAAGGTAATGTGGTACATATAGTTAAGCTGAATCCAAAATCAACAAAATCGTCTTGTAAAAATCATGAGTAGTTTAGCCATAACAATTGATAAACGTCTGGGCACCACCATCGTCAACCTGGACGGCTCGGCGGATATGTCCGAAGTCCATACTCTCAGAAACCAACTGGAAACACTATCTACCGAACACCAAAATAATATAATTGTAGATTTAAGCAGACTGAATTTTATCTCCAGTATGGGATTGGGCAGTCTGATTCAGGCGCATCGACAATGCCGTCAGGAACAGGGGACTTTGTGTCTGGTCAACCCCCAGGAGGCGGTGGCCAGGTTATTGAAAACCACGCAACTGGACCAATTGTTTTCTATCTATCACAGCGTGGACGAGGCCATAACCGGAGAGAACAAATAAACCGGAGCCAAGCTATGAAGCAAAAGACAGCCAAGGACGGTCGTATAAAGAAATTCGTTATCTACCTAAATGGTGTTTTAGTTGTCTGGGCCTTGGCCGGTTGTCAGCCCAACTATAACGATATCCTTCCTCCACCTACGGTCAGACCGGTACAAAGATGGCATAAACCTGCGGCTGTAACTGTTACACCCGGTAAATGGAAACATCAGACAACAACGAATTATCAAGCCTCGGCGGGCTGGATTCCTCCTCAGAAATGGGAAGACAAAAACCGCTGGCAGGGAATTGTCATCCATCACTCTGCGGATGATTCCGGGGATGCGGCCGAATTCCACTATATCCATCAACAGAAGGGATGGGACGGCCTGGGCTACCATTTTGTTATCGATAACGGCAGTAATAATCACGGCAAAAAGGATGGAGAGGTGGAAATCGGTTATCGTTGGAGGCAGCAAACCAAGGGTGCTCATTGCCGGGTTAATCCCTACGACAATAATTACTGGAATGAACACACCATCGGTATTTGTCTGGTAGGAAATTTCGAGAGAAGTTACCCCACAGAAGCCCAAATGCGGTCTCTGGTAAAATTAATACATTTTCTTCAGCAGCGCTATCACATTCCCACCAGCAAGATCATCGGAC
>Ga0272443_10003645_pt1 | contig 17897 bp, 13 predicted proteins | sample SSMAcet12_FD_193581 | JGI IMG/M metagenome (GOLD analysis project Ga0272443, IMG submission 193581) | Marine sediment archaeal communities from Little Sippewissett salt marsh, Falmouth, MA, United States - SSM-Acet-12 | ecosystem: Environmental > Aquatic > Marine > Wetlands > Sediment ... | reverse complement strand
GCGATCGCCCCTTGACCCACATCGAATGCCTCTCCGTACACGGCGGCCATCGCCTCGGCCAGCGTCTGGCCGGTCTGCAGACGGGCGACAACCCCGCTGGGCAGCTCAAACCCCGGCGAAACCCCCCATGTGACCCGCTTGTCCCGATCGACCACCGCTGCGATCTGGATCACCACCGGGGGCAGATACCCCGGCTGTCTGACGATGCCCGCTTCAATCCCCACGCCCCAATCGGTATCGGCGGCCGCAAGCGCTCGCTCGGCTCGCAACCTTGCCCCCTCGGAGATCTGGCCGTTCACCGGCTGCGGCGGTACCCCAGGATCAACGGCAACAGCAACCACCGAAGACCCCTCATCGAAGAACGCACCGATCACGGCTTGAACAGCCTCATGTTTCACGGAATTCATGGATCCCACGGCAATCTTCATAGATATCATCTTAGGGCTCCCACCGGGGTTGCGCAACGGCGTACCGTCCGATAGCCTCTCGCCACCATGGCAACTCAAGTCTCGGATCCGGTCCACGTCGTCGCCTCCAACCGCAAGGCACGCCACAACTTCGAGATCCTCGACACGATCGAGGCCGGCTTGGTCTTGACCGGGACCGAAGTCAAGAGTCTGCGCAACGGCGGCTGTTCGTTGACCGACGGCTACGCCGTCATCCGCGACGGCCAGGCAACGCTACGCAACGTTCACATCGCCGCATACAAACAGGGCTCGATCCACAACGTGGAGCCGGTGCGCGACCGCCGTTTGCTTATGCACCGCAGCGAGATCCTTCGTTTGGCAAGCAAGATCAACGAACGCGGACTCACGGTCGTCCCGCTGCGCGTGTACTTCCGAAATGGGCGGGCCAAGCTCGAACTGGGGGTCGCCCGGGGGAAAAAGACCTACGACAAACGCCGCAAGCTCCGCGAAGACGACGAGAAACGACGCACCGACGAGGCCACCAAGCGCTACAGCCGCGGCTTCTCCGCCTAGCTTCTAAACAGCACCGATTCGCGCTTGAACATCCGCACCCCAAGTGCGATTAGGATGCCGCCGACCACCGAATTCGCCGCCAGTGTCACCAAGGCATGCTGCGCGACCATCGTCCCGGAGAGGATCTCCTGCAGCGCATACAACGCGTTGGCGATCGGCACGAAGAACCGTCCCTCGGAGAAACCGTCCGTGCCGGTAATCGTCACCAGGCCGATCAGAACGATCACCATGTAGATCGGCATCAGGTAGGTGCTCGCTTCCTTCTGCGATCGCGCGAAGCTGCCGATGATGATCACCAAAGCGGCAAGGATGATCGCCAGCGGAATCAACACCGCCAGCATCCATCCGAGCGTCGACCAACCGATGAGAAACGCGGCATCGCCTCCGCCGGTGATCGAGATCAGGTCGCCACCGAAGAAACGCAGTCCGATCAGCAGCCCGACCGCGGACAGAAGCGCCGAGATCAGCGACACCGTCATCACCGCAAAGAACTTGCCGAGCACGATGTCGGTCCGAGACAGCTGGCTGACCAGAAGCGTGGCGATCGTGCCCCGCTCCTTCTCTCCGGCGGTGATTTCGCCTCCGAGCCCCATCGACCCGGTCAGGATGGCAAGCACCATGAAGTAGGGAAGCAGCCGGCTGAGCAACATCTGCCCGATCCAGTTCTCGCCGGCGATGTCCTCGGTCTGAAGCGTCATCGGCGCCGTGAGTTCGTCGTAATCCATGCCGAGCACTTCGAGGTTCTCACGGACAACCCCCTCGAGGTACCCACCGAGCGTCTCGCGCACCTTTCCCGCGGCGAGGCTGGCGATTTGGTCGCTGTGGTCGAAGTACAACGTCGCGACGAGTCCCAGCCCCGGACCGCCCCCGGACGGTGATCGCTCAACCAGCAGCACCGCCTGCCCCTCGCCCTCCTCCATCTGTGCCACCGCTTCGTCCACGCCGCGAGCAAACAACCAGCGGACGGCCGGTTCCGCGGCAAGGTGCGACGTTAGGCGCGGCTCGTCCGCCCGGTCGACAACGTAAACAGCCGGCGTGAAGTCCTCGTAGGAGATCTGCTCCGACGCCGAGAACCGCCCCATGACGGCGAACACCATCGGATAGAAGATCAGCGGGAACAACACGGTCAGGAACATCGTGCGGCGGTCGCGGAACGCGCCGGTGATCTCTTTGGCGAACAGCAGACGGATTTTGCCCCTCATCGTGTGATGGCCTTCTTCGGAATCCTTGTGGATCGGGTGCTTTTTAGCGACGCAGCTCGGGCCGGTTAACCGTCCGCTTCCGTCTGATGGGAAGCGGTCTGTACGTCGTCGACCGTTTCCGCCTCGACGGTTTGACTCGTCGTTTGCACATCCGTTTCTGCGGGTGTCGGCTCGGAAACGGGCATCGTGTCGGCCTCGGGCTGGGAATCGCCGCCCACGACGACGACCACGCGTGGGTCCGGCTTGGCTTCCGTCTCCGGCTCAACCCCGACCTCAGGCTTCGACGGCTCGGCGTTCGCCGTCACCACCGACGCGGGTTCGGATGGAGGTGGGGTGCTTGCCCCCACCTCCTCCGTCATCCCTTCTTCCCCGGGACAGCAAGGCTGCCCCGTGCTCGGCAACGACTGATCTTCGCCCTCCAACACCGGCGGCGCGTTGTCGAGGATCACCGTCGCCGACAGAATCTCGGAGTGGTTCCCGTACGCATCTTCGACGTAGTACGAAATCACGTGCGGTCCATCCGCTCCGGTGATCCCGAACGGTCCAATGTAGCGGATCCACTCGCCTTCGTCGATTTGGTAGCAGGTCCACAGATCGATGCTGCTCGCACCTCCGAGGATGTCGAGCGAGATTCGCGTTCGCGCATTGATCCATCGCCCGCTGGCATCGACGAACGTCGGCCCGTCGAACCGCAGCGCCGGCATCGGCGGAACGTTATTCAAGAACACGAAGCGCGTGTGCGTCGGTCCTTCGTTTCCGAGACGGTCGACCGCGTAGTAGTCGATCCTGCGGGGGCCGTCCTGGCCGGTGATCACGAACGGCCCGTAGTAGGCCGTCCAATCCCCTTCGTCCAAACGGAAATAGATCGCCGCGACCCCCGAGCCCAGATCGGTCGCCGCAAGGGCGATCGGGGTCGTCGAGGTGATCACGAACGACGAATCGGAGGCCGACGCTGCAGAAACGGCGATCGGTCCCATAGCAACGCCCACTGGCAGCCACTGAATGTCGGATGCCATCTGCGGCGCAAGGTCGGCCACCCCGCGATACGGGCTGTCGCCGATGCCATCGCCGTCGGCATCCGCACCGGCGTAATCCGACCAGTAGTTGCCGACACCGTCCATCGACCACAGGTTGGCGTGCTCGCGGTCGAGGCCGCCCATCCCGTTATCGAGGAAGCTGTTGCCATACGTGATGTTGTTCATCGCTCCGAACAGCATCGCGATCCCATACAGATTGTTGCGGATCATGTTGCCGGTGATCACGTTATACCGTGAGTTCTCGAGCTCGATTCCCGCACCGTTTCCGACAAGCAAGCACTGCTCGATCCGGCCGTTTTCCACCGTGTTGAAGCGGATCGCCGCATCGCGCGCTCCTTCGACGGAGCAGTTGCGGATGACAAAGTGGCGCGAAGTGTGATCGATGTAGATTCCGTAGTCCGTGTACGGATACGACGCCGGAATCTGCCACCCTTCGATCACGTAGGGGTCGTCCGCTGTTCCCCGTCCGCCGATCACCCCGTTGGCTGCGGTGAACCCGGTGTCACCGTAGATGTAGATCGGGTCTCGATCGTGGTACCACAAGTAGCCATCGCCAGCTGACCCCCCCATCAACGCCACCGAGGCGAGCAGGATCACCGCTGCACCCAGGTAGACCATGAGCCTTCTGGCCATGTTTGCCTCCTTCAAGACGTGCACTCCCGCCGCGGCCAGCCAAGCCGGGACGCTTTAGACCATACCATGATCAGGTGAATCTGAAAAGGAGAGATTGTTCCTCTCGCCCTGGACAACGGAAAAGAACACGTCTTCCAGATCTTCTCCGCCGTAGGTGTTTCGAAGCGTTTCCAGGTCGCCCAACGCTTGCAGCCGTCCCCCGAACAGGATGCCGATCCGGTCGCACAGCTTCTCGGCAACCCGCATGATGTGGGTCGAAAGGACGATCGTCCTCCCCTGCTCGCGCAACAAACAGATCGTGTCGAGCACCGCGCGCGCCGCCATCACATCCAGTCCGAACGTCGGCTCATCCAAGATGAGAATCGGCGGATCGTGGATGATGCTCCGCGCCAGCGACAGCTTCTGCTTCTCTCCGGTCGAGAACGTACCCACCCGGCGGTCGGCGATCGCTGTCAGATCGAGCAAATCGAAGATCTCGGCGCTACGACGATCGATCTCGGCATCCTCCAAACGTGTGATCCGCCCGAAGAAACGCAGCGTCTCCCGCGCGGTGAAGCGGTCGTAGAGCCCCGTCTCGGCGGCAACGAATCCGATCCGCTCCCGCACTTCGTGCGGTGCTTCGCGCGTGTCGAACCCGGCCAGTCTCGCCCATCCGGAGCTCGGCGTAAGGATGGTGGCGAGCATGCGCAGCGTCGTCGTCTTCCCGGCGCCATTGGGTCCGAGCAGGCCGAACACCTCGCCGGTCTCAGCGCGGAAGCTCACGCAGTCCACCGCCTGCACATCCCGCTTGCGCGTGTGAAAGACCTTGGACAGCTCGTGCGCTTCGATCGCAACGGAATCGGCGGTCCCGTTCATAGCCACTCCGCTCCGACGGCCTCTTGAAGCACGTCGGGGATCCGGACCCGCCCGTCTTCCGTCTGGTTGTTCTCGAGGATGGCGGCAACCAGGCGCGGGGTGGCCAGGCCGGACCCGTTGAGCGTATGGAGGTATTCCGGTTTCGCCTTTTCATCGGGGCGGTAGCGGATCGCTCCGCGGCGAGATTGGAACGCTTCGCAGTTGCTGCATGAGGACACCTCGTAGTAGCGGCCCTGTCCGGGGAGGTATACCTCCAGATCGACCGTCTTGCTCGCCTGTTGCGCCATGTCCTTCGTCGACAGGAGGGCGACGCGGTAGTGGAGCCCGAGCGCCGTGAGGACGCTTTCCGCGTCTTCGATCAGCGCGTCCAGCTCGTCGTACGACCGCTCGGGGACGCAGAACTTGAACAGCTCCACCTTGTTGAACTGATGGATGCGGATCAGTCCGCGTTCCTCTTCCCCGTAGCTTCCCGCTTCCCGACGGAAGCACGGTGTGTAGGCGACATACTTCCGCGGCAGCTCCGAAGCGGCGAGGATCTCTTCCCGATGCAGGTTGACGAGCAGGCTCTCTGCGGTGGGGTTCAGGTACAGACCGTCCTTGTCCACGTAGTAGATCTCGTCGGCGAACTTCGGCAGCTGCGAGGACACGTAGAAGCTCTGTTCGTTGGCGACGAACGGCGGCCAGATCGGCGTGTAGCCCCGGCCTGCGTGGTGGCGCAGCATCCACGACACAAGCGCCATCTCCAACAACGCACCTCGTCCCGTATACATCGGAAAACGGCTTCCGGTGATCCGGGCCGCCCGCTCGAAATCGAACAACCCGAGACGATCGCCGATCTCGACATGATTCCGTATCTCAAACGCCGGTTCGGGTTTGTCACCAAAGGTCCTGAGGATGACCTTGTCGTCCTTCTCACCCACCGGGACCGACGGGTGAGGGATGTTCGGCAAACGCTGCAGCTCACTCTGAAGCTGCTCGGTCACCGCCCGCAGCTCGCCGTCCAGGGTCGTGATCTCGTCCGAAAGCGCCTGCAGCCTTCCCAGCAGCGCCTCGGCATCGCCGCCCTCCTTCTTCAGGCGCCCGACATCCGCGGAACCGCGATTGCGTTCCGCCTTGCGCTCCTCCACCAGCGTGATCAGCGAGCGGCGCTTCTCGTCAAGCGCGAGGATCCCACTCAATTCGATCGAGGGATCCCGCGATTTAAGACGCTTCTCGATGCCACCCGGATCCTGTCTCAACGCATGAATATCGAGCATGACGACCTCCCCAGATTCACGGTGATTCTAGGCGATGCCGTCCCGACCGGCAACGCGCCGCGCGCCTGCTCGTTTGGCGTCGGGGGACCGCCGGTTATACTCTTCGCTCTGCACCGGCATGGAATCTCTGCCGGCGGATGTCGCGGACGCGGGTGTTGACCATCAATATTGATTTCGATAAGAGGAACGCATGAAGCTGCTTGCATACTCGAAGGCTCTGTACTCAAGTTGGTTGTACTACAACGCGGACCGGATTTTGTTCGACGCCGGCGAGGGCGCAAGCTCGATCCTCGGCAACAAGGCATTCGCGATCCGGCGGATCTTCCTTTCCCACGGTCACGCAGATCACATCGCCGGCCTCGTCGGGCTGATCAACATCCGCAACAACGCGATGGGGGACAAAGAGAAGGCCCTGTCTATCTACTATCCCAAAGGCAGCTTCCTCATCTCGGAGATGATCGCCTACCTGCAACGCACCAACCGGCGGCTCAGCTACAGCCTCGAATGGATCCCGCTGTCGGCGGGCGACACCGTCTCGCTTCTCGAGGGCCAGATGCCACGATACGTGGAGGTGTTCCCAACGCACCATGTGTCGAACGAGCCGTCGCTCGGTTACTCCATCGTCGAAGTCCGGCATCGGCTCCGGCCCGATCTGGCCGGCACGCCGGAGGCGGAGATCGCTCAGATCGTCCGCGATCGCGGACGTGACGCCGTCACCGAGATGTATCATCAGCGGCTGTTCACGTACGGCGGAGATTCGGTCGCCATCAAGCCGCAGTTTATCGAGGGAACGCAGGTTCTGTGTCACGATACGACATTCCTCGATGAGCGTGATCGCAAGGAGTACAAGCACGCAACGCTCTCCGAGGCGATCGCTTCGGCGCGGGACGCCCACGTATCCGAGAAGCTCATCGGGTTCCACATCTCCAGCCGCTATCGAGAGCGCGTCAACGCGTGGGAGGCCGAAGGGCGCCGTCCGCCCGTCGAAGGGCTTCCGTTCGAGGTTGTCCTTGTCCCCCCGGGGAGAATCTTCACCCTGGATTGAAGTGCGTGACACCTCACGGTTTCTCCGGTACCATCCGCAGACAACTTACGGTTTGTCTTGGAGGAAGCATGGTGGAACGACGGTTTTCCCGTATCCAAACGGACTTACCTGGGCCGCGATCTGCGGAAGTCTTTGCACGAAAGGCCAAGTACGTCGCAGCACCCCTCGAGGTCTACGCGCCGTTCATCATCGACCAGAGTGAAGGCTCGATTGTCGAAGATCTTGACGGCAACCGATTCATCGACTTCTCCGGTGGCTGGGGATGTCTGAACGTTGGGCAACGGAATGCTCGCGTGGTCTCGGCGTTGCACGAGCAGGTCGATCACTACCTGCACACGGATTTCACCGCCGTGCCGTACGCGCCGTTCATCGATCTCGCCGCAGCACTTTGCGAACGCACTCCGCTGGAGGGTCCGCGGAAGGCGGCGCTGTTCAACAGCGGTGCGGAGTCGGTGGAGAACGCGGTGAAGATCGCCCGAGCGTACACCGGACGAAAGGGCGTGCTCGTCTTCGAGAACGCATTCCACGGCCGAACACTTCTCACGATGACGATGACACACAAGGCCAAGCCGTATAAGTATGGTTTCGGCCCGTTTGCCTCCGATGTCTATCGTTTGCCGTATCCCTACGAGTACCGTAAAAAGCTGTCCGCCGCCGAGATCGAACAGTCGCTGTTGTCGCTCGTCGATCCGTCCGAAATCGCGGTGATGGTCGTCGAACCGGTGATCGGCGAGGGTGGATTCCTTGTGCCGCCGGATTGGTTCCTGCCGGAGATGCGCCGTTTGGCCGACAAGTACGGCTTTGTCCTCGCCTTCGACGAGGTCCAGTCGGGGGTCGGAAGAACCGGCAAGTTCTTCGCGTTCGAACACTTCGATGTGAAACCGGATCTCGTCTGCGTCGCCAAGTCGCTCGGATCTGGGCTGCCGCTGTCTGCGGTCGTCGGCCGGGCCGAAGTGATGGACGCCCCGATCGCCAGTGCCATCGGCGGAACGTACGCGGGGAACCCACTCGCCTGCCGTGCGGCGATCGAAGTCATCCATGCCATCGAAGAGGAGCGACTGATGGAGCGGGCCGAGCCGATCGGTCAAACGATCAAAGATCGCTTCCGTAAACTCGCCGAACGATACGAGGTTATCGGCGATGTGCGCGGCCTCGGCGCGATGGTCGGCATGGAACTGGTCACGGACCGGCAGAGCAAACAGCCGGCCAAGGACATCACCGGTCAGATCGCAACGACCGCACTGCGAAACGGGGCGATCTTCCCCACCGCCGGTTTGCTCGGAAACGTGATCCGCGTACTGGTTTCGTTGGCCATCTCCGATGACCAGCTTGCAGAGGGGTTGGACATCCTCGAAGACGCATTCGCCGAAGTCCTCGGCTAACGCGCGTGCGAAGGAACCCGGCGGTGCGAGGGGAGAATGGGATATCTCCGTGAACCGCGCCGCCGGGTTCTCTCGATCCTCCGGGTCAACTTGACCTACGCCGTTTGGCGCCTCAGACTCCATCCACATGTCTACACACGGGCACGCACACAGCCCAGGCCACAGTCACGGCCCTGCCGCCTCGCGGCGCATCGGAACTGCGCTGGCATTGAACCTGACGTTCACGGTGGTCGAACTGGCCGGCGGGCTGTTGACCAACAGCCTCGCTATCCTCTCCGACGCGTTGCATGATCTCGGAGATACGGTCTCGTTGGCGTTGGCGTGGCGGATGGCAAAGATCTCGTCGCGTCGTGGAGACGAAACGTTCTCCTACGGGTACCGCCGCTTCTCGCTCCTCGGCGCCGTCGTGATGTCGGCATTACTGATCGGCGGCGGCGTGGTTGTCGTTGCCGAGGCGATCCCCCGTCTGCTTCACCCGGAGACAACGAATGCGCCGGGAATGTTCTTCCTCGCCATCGGCGGGCTCCTGATCAACGGCCTCGCCGCCCTTCGCATGCGCGGAGGCCGGTCGCTCAACGAACGGATCGTCACGTGGCACTTTCTTGAGGACGTGCTCGGGTGGGCCGCCGTGCTCGCGGCGAGCGTCATCATGTGGATCTGGGACGTGCCTTGGCTGGACCCGCTGTTGTCCGTTCTCATCACGATGTACGTGTTGTGGAACGTTGTACGCCATCTCCGCCAGACGCTTGTCATCTTTCTCCAGGGGATCCCGGCGTCGGTCCGTCTCGAAGACGTCGAGAAGGCGATCCGCACCACGCCGGGCGTCGAGGATGTCCACCACACCCACATCTGGTCTCAAGACGGCGAGCACCATGTGTTGACGGCCCACGTCGTCACCAAAGAGGGAGCGGTGACCACCTTCGAGGAAGCGACACAGCTTCGCGTGCTGTTGAAGAAGCGTCTCACCCGGTTCGGCATTTCCCACGCCACTCTCGAACTCGAGCTGGATCGCTGTGCCGGTCCGACCTGTTCGGACAGCAATGACGTATGCCGGGAATCCGCTGCGAGCCAAGCCCCGGACGAAGGTTCCTCCCGGAGAGCGTAATGCAGCGCCCGCTTGCCGCGGGCGTCGACTGGAGACGCTCCCCCGGCGGCGCCTATACTGTGTCAGAATGTCGATCGATCTTCTTTCCGACCTCAATCCGGCACAGCGAGCCGCCGTCACCCACGGGGAAGGCCCCCTGTTGATCGTCGCCGGCGTCGGCACCGGCAAAACCACGGTGATCACACGCCGCATCGCCTGGCTGATCGGTGAGAAACGCGCCCGGCCCGCCGAGATCCTTGCCCTGACCTTTACCGAGAAGGCGGCTGCGGAGATGGAAGAACGCGTCGACATCCTGGTCCCGTACGGATATGTCGAAGCCGAGATCAGCACATTTCATTCGTTCTGCGATCGCATCCTGCGCGAGAACGCCGTGCTACTCGGTCTCAATCCATCGTATGACATCCTGACCGAAGCCGAGCAGGCGATCTTCCTCAAGAACCGCCTGTTCGATCTGCCGCTCGACAAGTTCCGTCCGCTGGGCAATCCGATGCGGCACCTGCAGGCCCTGTTGTCGCTCTTCTCCCGCGCGAAGGACGAGGATGTCTCGCCGCAGGCCTACCGATCGTTCGCCGATCGCCTTGCCGCCGCCGCCGGAACCGACGACCAACGTCAGGAGGCCGAGAAACAGCAAGAACTCGCGGATACGTTCGCCGCCTATCAACGATTGATGCTGGAAGCGGGCAAGGTGGATTTCGGAGATCTGATCTGTCTCTCGTTGCAGCTGTTCCGCGATCATCCCGACGTTGCCCGCCGCTACCAGGAGCGGTTCCGCCACGTCCTCGTCGACGAGTTCCAGGACACGAACCACGCTCAGTTCGAGCTTCTGCAGATGCTGTGCGGAAGCCGCAATCTGACGGCCTGCGGAGATGACGACCAATCGATCTACCGATTCCGCGGCGCCGCCATCGGCAACATTCTCGACTTCCTCACCCGGTATCCGGACGCGCATCAGGTGGTGTTGACCGAGAACTACCGGTCGCCACAGCCAATCCTTGACGCCTCGTACCGATTGATCCAGCACAACAACCCCGACCGTCTCGAACAGAGAAACGGCATCAACAAGAGGCTTCACGCCGTTCATCCGACCCCGGATCATGCCGTGCTGTCCCAGCACCACTTCGAGTCACTCGACGAAGAATCGGATTTCGTCGCCAAGACCCTCCGTGACGCCGTGGAGCAGGACGCCCTCTCTTTCAGCAATTGCGCCGTTCTTGTCAGGGCCAATGCTCACGCACAGCCGTTTCTACACGCGTTGAACCTTGCCAAGATCCCGTGGCGTTTCTCGGGCAGCCGGGGGCTGTATGATCGCCCGGAGATCCGCGCTGCGATCGCGTTCCTTCGTGTGCTCGCCGATCCGGCGGACACGCCGTCGCTGCACTTCGTCGCCGCATCCCCGCCGTATGAGCTGAATCCGGAGATCCTCGCCAAACTGTCGGCGCTTGCGCGCCGCAACAACAAGAGCCTCTACGAACTCCTTCACATGGCACTCAAGGGGGGGCTCGACAGCGTCTCGTTGCAACCGGACGCCGCCGACACGGCTCGCCGGCTCGTCGAGCACATCGCCACGATGCTCCACCGGGCGTCACGGGAACCGACGGGGCAGGTTCTGTACGCGTATCTTCAAGAGGCGACGGGGCTGCTCGAGTCGATCTCCAATTCGCCGGATCCGGAAGATTCCCGGCGGATCCAGAACCTGGCCAAACTGTTCTCGATCATCGATCGTTTCTCCCGCGTCGCCCGCTACGATCGCGTTCCCTGGTTCGTCGACTACCTCGATGCCCTCATCGAAGCCGGAGACAATCCGCCGGAGGGCGAGACCGATCGGGAGCGGGACGCCGTTGATGTTCTCACCATTCACCAGGCCAAGGGGCTGGAATTCTCGCGCGTCTTTCTTGTCGGCTTGGTAGACGGCCGCTTCCCATCCAGAAGCCGTCGAGATCCGATCCCGCTTCCCGCCGAACTCACCCGATCCTTGTCCCCCTCTTCCTCGTCCTTGCTGCATCAACAGGAAGAGAGGCGGCTGTTCTACGTCGGCATGACCCGGGCCAAAGATCGGTTGTATCTGACCGGGGCAAGAGACCTCGGTGGCCGGCGTCTACGCAAACCGAGCCGGTTCGTGTGCGAAGCTCTTGATCTTCCTGCGTCATCTTTGGCAACGGCCCCGAAGTCGGCGGCGGCGGCGATCCTTCGCCACGGCTCCGGACCGACATCGCAGACAGTCGGCGGGCAATCCGTGGCTCCGCCGGAAGCCGATTCCGGTGCCTTTCTGGAACTGAGCCACAACAAGATCGACGAGTACCTGACCTGCCCGCTGCGATATCGGTACAACCACGTGCTGCACGTGCCGACACGCCCTCACCACGCGATTGTCTACGGGGCGGCGATCCACCGTGCCATCCGCCTCTACAACACCGGAAAACTCTCGGGACGCCCTGTGGATCTTCCTCAGCTGCGCGACGCGTTCCGCGATGCGTGGCGGTCCGAGGGGTTCCTGACGGAGCAGCACGAACAGCTGCGTCTACAGCAGGGGTTGGAGGCGCTCGGCAACTTCTACGATCACGCCGAGAGCGAACCGGGAACACCGCTTCAGGTCGAGCAGCGGTTCGCGTTTTCCAAGGGAGCGGTCCGCGTGGTGGGCGTTTTTGACCGGATCGACCGACGCGATGAAGGGATCGTCATGATCGACTATAAGACACGCGCCGTCGGCTCTCAGCAGGAGGCCGACAAACTTACCGGCGACAGCCTGCAGCTGGCGTTGTATGCCATCGCCTACGAGCAACGGTTTGGCGTTCTTCCCGTCCGGCTCGAGCTGCAATTCCTGACCCCCGAACTGTGGATCGGGACGGCGCAACCGACCTCGGTGATGCTCCGCCGCGCGTGGACAAGCATCGACGACGCGGCGCACGGGATCAACGCGCAAGAGTTCTCCGCAACTCCGCGATACGGGGCATGCCGGTACTGTGCTTACGCGGCGATCTGTCCGCATCGAAGCGAGAGCTAACCGGTGGCTGTCAACACGCTTGTGTGAGCTGCGGACCTTCCGGCCGCCGATCGCCGTAAGCGCGAACGGCTAGGGCTCGCCTTCCGTCCCTTCGGACTGAGCGGCATCCTCCGCCGCTTCTTCCGGGCGCAACCCCTGGGGGGCAATGTCGATGCGCTTGTCGGCCCACAACGAGTCGAGATCGTAGAACTTCCGCGCCTCCCGCTGGAACACGTGAATGGCTACGTCTCCGTAGTCCAACACGATCCATCGGCGCTCATCGAGCCCCTCGCTCTGCCGCGGCTTGCGCGGCAGCTCTTTGCGAAGCGCCGTGACAAGCGCCTTCGCATGCACCGGGTTATCGGCGCCTGCAACAACGAAGAACCCTGTTGGGATCGACTCTTCTCTCAAGTCGATCACCACCGGGTCCTCGGCCTTCTTGGAGACCAGCACGCGCAGGCTTTGCTCGACGAACTGCGTCTCTTCCATCTCTTTTCCCATGGTTGATGTCAACTCTGTTCCTCTGTACGGGGATCGTTGCCGCTCGAAACCCCGGTCTCTTCATCAAGGGTGAATCCGGCTCCCAACACCACGAGTACGTCGGTCCCCACTGGAACATACGGAGCGAGCGCCGCATAGTGTGGCTCAAACTGGTCCGGGCGGACCACGCTCACGTCCGACGGCAGCACATCATGCAGCATCGCCGCCTTGGTTTCATCTCCGAGGAACACGATGTACGTACGCTCATATTCGAACGATTCGGCGTTGGACGTTCGGACAACGTCGAACCCACGCGCCCCCAAGTACGTTCCGGTCAGTGCGGCCAGCTGACGTGCACCGTTGCCGTTGAACACGGCAACCCTGATCTGCTCAGGCGACAGGAACTCGATACCGCGGAACAGGCGGGAGACCATTCGAGCCGTGTCGATCGCCAACGGCTCCAGCCCGACTCCGGACTCGCCCGGGACCGTCGGAACGATTCCGGCAACGATGGTGTCCGGACCGCTCGATGCCATCCAACCCAGGAGAAGATCGACGTCCGCCGCAGCCAGGTTGGTGATCAGGCTGCCGTCCTCCGTCCACAGATCCAATCGATCCCCGACAGCGACCGCTTCCCCCGCCGGAACGCTCTCGACAAGCCGAAGCAGAATCGCTTGTTCGAGATCGATGGCCGCCAGACTCCCTGGTGTCTCCGACAGCCATTGCGCGACCGTCTCTTCACCGCTTGTCGCCACACCCTCCTCCGTATCCACGGAGGCACCGGATGGATCCGCCTCGCTCCCCACGGCGTCGATCATCGCCGCAAGACGCTCAGTGGACAGAGCAACCGAGAACGGGATCTCCAGATTCAACACCCCGGCGACGGCATCCCGGGCGACGTCCACTCCTTGGAGACGGTACAAATCCTCGAGCGTGCCGAGCCGCGATCCCTCCGCATCCGCGGGAAACCGCACCCGAAGCTCGGGTGGGATCGATGCCACGGATAACGCGCCGTTCCGGTCGATCTGTGCAACCGATGCCGCAACGAGCGTTTCGCCGAGATCGTCCGCCTGCTGCACAGCAATCAGCACCACCGTCGAAGAAGAAAGCGGCCTGTCGCTCTGCCCGCCACGCTGTGCTGTGATGTACCACGCGACAAGACCGGCGAGCACGACCACAACCACCATCAATCCGAGCAACACAGGTTTGCGCATGGAACCCCCTCGCATGGCAATTCGCAGTCGAACCTAGCACAACCCCTACGGAATGTCAAACCAACGTGTGGGCCGGTGCTCTTGCACCAGAACAGCCGACGCTGCGCACCGAATCGACGCATGTCGATGGAAGCGGATTGAAACCTCCCTGCGTTTCGATACCCTTGCCACGCCATGACCGGAGACACGATCCACCCCTCAGCCCATCGTCCGCGCAACGCGAATGCCCGTCCGGTCGTACTGTTCCGGACGTTCGGATGCCGCGTCAACCAGTATGAAACCGACGTGATGAAGGCTCAGTTGGCCGAGAACTGCGTCGTTGACGGAACATCGGAGCCGGCGGATGTCATCATCATCAACGGGTGTACGGTCACGGCTCTGGCGGCCAGCAAAACCCGTAAGGCGATCCGGCAGGCGCGGAGACAACACCCGGAGGCGGTCGTGGTGCTGATCGGCTGCCTCGCCGAGGCGGCGAAGCAGCGGTGGGCCGAGGCGGGAGATCCCGATCTGATGGCGGGCAACGGCTGGAAACGCTCGGTCCAAGCCGTGGTTCGGCAAGCGCTCTCCGGGCAACGAGGCTCTCTCGCGGTCGCTCCCTCCGTTCCCATCGATCGCGAGGTGATTCCCCCATCATTCGACGGCCTTGGCAACCGCGTCCGTGGCTTCCTAAAAGTCCAGGACGGCTGCTCGGGGTCTTGTACGTACTGTCAGACCCGTCTCGTCCGGGGACCGGCGCACAGCAAATCGGTCAAGGTGGTCGTCGCCGAGGCCAAGGCGATGATCGCCGCAGGGGTACCGGAGCTGGTCCTTTCGGGGATCAACCTGTCGGAGTACGCGCCGTCCGACGGCGACCTTGCCGATCTGATTCTGCAGCTTGACCGAATCCCGGAACTGAAACGCATCCGCCTGGGTTCGATCAATCCCGAAGGGGTCACCGATCGTCTGCTCGATGCCGTCTCGACCGCCGATTCGGCCTGTCCTCACCTCCACATCTCCGTCCAGAGCGGCGACGATGGCATCCTGCACCGGATGAACCGCCGCTACACAACTTCCGAAATCGTTCAGTGGACCGACGCCGCTCGAACCAAGGTCCGCGGCATCACCTTCGGAACCGATGTGATCGTCGGCTTCCCCGGCGAGTCCGAGGAGGCCTTTATCAATACGTGCACACTGATCGAGCGGATCGGTTTCGTCAACCTACATCTCTTCCGCTACTCTCGCAGAGAAGGAACGCCGGCGATACACTTGAACGGACACGTCGACGGTCCGACCCAGCACCGGCGTGCGTCGGAGCTTGAGAACCGTTGGCGGAAAACGTTGGAGAGATGGCTCTTAGAGCGGATCGACGAGGATCGGACCCTTCTCGTCGAACAGCAACTCAACGGGAGATGGCAAGGCTACTCGGAGGACTACATTCATCTCCGTCTCGACGATGCCTTGCCGCTGCAACCGGGCGACACGGTCCCCGTCAGAACCACCTCATCCACCGGAGAGGGTTGGACGGCAGCCGTCTGCTCTTCGTTCAGAGAGCAGCAAGAACGCCAAGGTCAAGGCCAGGGAGATCATGAACGAACGTAAACCCGACCGTGTTACTGCGAACGATCCGCAAACGGAGCCGACGAATTCCGAGACCAATCAGGGCCGGCAACCCTCCCCCGCTTCCGTGGACGCTCCCGTGTCTTACGCCGAGATCACCGTGCGCGACAACGAGGAATCCACGGCGCTCCTCGGCCAATACAACCGGAATCTGAAGGCAATCGAGGAAGCGTTTGCGGCAACGATCCTCGCCCGCGGAGACACAATCCGCATCGAAGGCACCGAGGCAGAGGTCGAGAAGGTTCGCCTGCTGTTTGAGAAGCTCCTCGACATCATCGAAAGCCATCACACGCCGACGCCGGATGAGTTGCAGTACCTGATCGCCCACGTGAAGCGCGGAGATGACGTGGCGGGAATCTTGTCCAGTGTTGTCAGGATCACCCACTGGGGCGAAGAGATCCGCGCCAAGACGCTGGGACAGCATCAGTACGTCGATGCCGTCCGGTCGAACGATGTGGTATTCGCGATCGGACCGGCCGGAACCGGGAAGACGTATTTGGCCGTTGCCATGGCGATCGACGCTCTGAAGAAGGAGAAAGTCAAGCGGATTATCCTGACCCGCCCGGCGGTTGAAGCCGGGGAGGAGCTTGGATTCCTGCCCGGAGACATCCAAGCCAAGGTCAGCCCGTATCTGCGGCCTCTCTACGATGCCATCTACGACATGATCCCGGCCACGGAGTTCGAAAAACTCGTTGAGCACGGACGGATCGAGATGGCACCGTTGGCGTTCATGCGCGGACGCACGCTCAACAGCAGTTTCGTCATTCTCGATGAGGCTCAAAACACAACGCCCACCCAGATGAAGATGTTCCTGACCCGCCTCGGTTTCCACTCTAAGGCGGTCATCACCGGCGATGTCACACAGGTCGACCTGCAGGACGGACAGTCGGGGCTCGTCTCGGTCGAGCGGATCCTGAGCGGTGTGGCCGGAATCTCGTTCGTTCACCTGGAAAAGCGGGACGTCGTGCGCCACAACTTGGTTGCCCGGATCATCGAAGCATACGAGGCCAGTGATTCACGGGCCTCCGCGGACGCCGCTCCCCTCTGAAGCGGCGAGATCCCTGCAGCCTCTCCCTCTCCGTCCCGGCAGGATGTCACCGCGGATGCACGAGCGCGTCGAATAGCGACCTGCATTGCGTTCTCATCCCGCGTGTGCTACTGTGCATGTTGGATGAAGGTTCATTTGGCTTGCGGTGCGGTGGCGCAACGGGGAGGACGCATGCAGAGAGCGAAGCGGGCCGGATTTACATGGATCGGGGGATTTCTTGGATGTGTTGTGTGCCTGCTGCTGATCACGGCGTCAACCACCGCGCAAGATGTTCTCATCAGTGAAATCGCGTGGAGCGGGTCTGCCGAGAACGCGTCGCATGAATGGATCGAGCTTCGCAGCCTTTCCGCACGCGAAACCGATCTCACCGGTTGGCGGCTCGTGTCGGAGGACGGCTATCCTTCCATCCTTCTGTCGGGGGTCATCCCACCGTTCGGATACTACTTGCTTGAGCGCGAAACCGATGAATCCATCCCGTGTTTCGCTGCCGATTTCATTTACTCCGGAGCGCTGCGCGACAGCGGCGAAACACTGCGTCTGTTCGACAACACCGGCGAGTTGATCGATATCGCGAACCCCGGCGGGGGGGAGTGGCCGGCGGGAACGAGCCCCTTGGATGCCCCTCCCTTCTCGACCATGGAGCGGGTGCTCCCCGGACTGGCATCGGTATCCCCTTCCTGGCAGACCTACCGTCGCGATCTCGACATCGACGAACCGCCATGCGTCACGATTCTCGGAACCCCGGGACGAGAGAACAGCGTCGAAAATGCCCTCCCGATCGCCGCATTCACCATCACACCCAACCCGGCCCATCCGGGAGAGCCTGTGATGCTCGATGCCGGCACATCGATCGACCCGAGCGGTGAGATCCGGTCGTACGAGTGGCTTGTCGGCGGGCAGCGCATCGATCCGGGTCAAACCGCGTCGGTGGTGTTCGAGCAGGAGGGCGTGGCGATGGTCACCCTCACGGTGACCGATTGGAAGGGAACATCCGAGTCGGCGACAGGCACCGTCCGTGTCGCTTGGAACAGCGCCCCAACAGCGGACTTCAGCGTCGGCACCCAAGCGAGCAATCGGGTCCTTG
>Ga0272443_10003644_pt1 | contig 17907 bp, 15 predicted proteins | sample SSMAcet12_FD_193581 | JGI IMG/M metagenome (GOLD analysis project Ga0272443, IMG submission 193581) | Marine sediment archaeal communities from Little Sippewissett salt marsh, Falmouth, MA, United States - SSM-Acet-12 | ecosystem: Environmental > Aquatic > Marine > Wetlands > Sediment ... | reverse complement strand
ACGGTGGCGCGGGCCGACACGACGAGGACCGAGCCTTTCGGGGAAAGCGCGATTGCTCCCAGGGCATTGTTGTCCTCCGCGATGAGTCTCGTTGCGACAGCGCCTTCGATGAAGACGACGCCCAGCGCCTCTGCTCGCCTGCGAAGCGTGAACGTTATATCGGTACCGATTGCGTTCTGCCCGTAGACCATGGCGGCCGCGTGATGTCCAGGGTCAATGACGTGACTGAGCCACCTCGTTGTGCTCTGATCGAGGTAGCGTGCGCCGTATTCGGCCAGTTGTCTGGCCTCCGAGTCAATCCTTGTGGCGAGCACCGTGACGAGTTCCTGGTCGCCAAGGAATCGCCCTCCTACCACGGTATCAGTGAAGTGGCCCTTCCAGTCGGCTTCCCTTGTGGACGCGAAAGCTCCTCCTGAGACAGCCGTCAGGCTGCCGTAGCCCACCCGCGAGTCGGATAGGATAAGCGCACGTGCGCCCGCTTCGGTCGCGGCAATCGCCGCCCTGAGTCCGGCTCCGCCGCCTCCGATGACGAGTACGTCGGTCTCAATGGCGTCCCCAAGTTCGAGTCTCATGCCGGAACCTCCTGTCCCGTGACCACATCCCCGGCAGGACTTCGTAACAGGTGTCTGGCAACGATGTAGTCGGGCTGTCTTGATCTGGATATCTTCACGCACAGGAAGCTTCCGAACAGGCCGAAGTAGAGGGGCCGTTCATCGACGATGGACAGTCCCACCGATGCTACTTCAGCCCTGAAGGGTTCCAGTCCGGTCCACGCCCCGTCTGCGGGAGGGCGCCCCATCAGCAGTGTCTCCAACTTGATGTGTCGACTTCCCGGCTCTTCGAGCAGCAGTACTCCGCCATCACGAAGCAGGTTGCCAATTCGGGCCAGGGCGGTGCGCCATTCGGGGCAGTGGTGGAGTACACCACAGACGAAGATGGCATCGTATGAACGTTCGGGCAACTTGGGATTGGTGATGTCCGCGACGAATATGTTTGCGTCGAGGCCTCGGCTCCTCGCCAGTTCGACCTGGCTGGGAACGACGTCAAATGCGTCCAGTCTCCGCGGGTTGAACCTCTCGGAAATGAGCAGTGTCGTGTATCCGGAACCACAGCCCACATCGAGGACTGACGCGGTCTCAAGGGTCACGCTCCGACTTCGCAACAGCGAGTCAAAGATAGGGAAGTCCCAGTAGCGCAGCAGCAGTTCCCGTCCGCGGCTGTTCATGATGCGGAGCTCCCGCGGGCCTATCGGGTCCACGGTTTCATTCGTCTTGCCCCGGCTATCACGCTCTTCCTCCAAGGTTCCTCCGCCTGACTGGGTCCGTGAGGCATTATACATCGGCGTTCTGTTCGTCTGGAGAGACACGCGCGTAGTTGCTGGCTGTGTTGGCTCCCGCGCATGCCGTCTGCTACAGTCGGGAGACTCGTCAGGAGGTTTGCGTGAAAAAGGTGCTTGTTACGTACAGAGATATTCCCGGCGGCCGGCTGCTGGAGGAACTGGAGGAAAGCTTCGGAGTGACCACCAGCCCGACCTCGGACTATCTGTCCAGGGCGCAGTTGATGGATGCCGTCAGCGATGTGCACGGGCTCGTTTCGCTGCTGAGCGAGCGCATCGATGGGGAACTCATGGACGCAGCGCCACATCTTGAACTGGTTGCCAACTACGCAGTCGGCTACAACAACGTCGACGTAGAGGCTGCGACAGAGAGGGGTATCCTGGTGACGAATACTCCCGGCGTTGTGACTGATGCCACCGCCGACCTTGCCTGGGCGCTGGTCATGTCGGTGGCGCGCGACATAGTGATCGTGGACAGGTACGCGCGGTCAGGAAGCTGGAAGGAGTGGAAACCCGAGAAGTTCATCGCTGCCGATGTGACAGGGACCACTCTTGGTGTGATCGGTATGGGTAGGATAGGCAGGGCGATGGTTAAGCGCGCCGCCGGTTTCGACATGAGTGTTTTGTACTACGATCCCGCACGTCTGGACGCTGGAACTGAACAGTCTCTGGGTGTTAGATACGTTTCGTTCGAGGAGCTACTGGCCCTGTCAGACTTCGTCACGCTCCATGTCCCGCTCGATTCGGACACCTTCCATCTCATCGACGCTGCCGCGCTCGCGAAAATGAAGCCCACCGCCTATCTCATCAACGCGTCCCGCGGGTCTGTTGTCGATGAAAAGGCGCTTGTCCGGGCTCTGGCAACAGGAACCATTGCGGGTGCTGGTCTGGATGTCTACGAGAACGAGCCGATGTTGGAGCCAGGGCTGGCTGAGCTTGAGAATGTGGTTCTCGTTCCGCACCTTGGCGCTAACTCACGGCGCACGAGAGACAGAATGGCAGGGATGACGCTGGAGAATATCAAGATGGCGCTTTCAGGTGGGATTCCTCCAAACCTGGTGAATCCTGCGGCTCTTGTGAATCGGCGAGGAGCCTGACATACGGCCTAGTGCCGGTTGCGAGCCTCGACTTCAATCTGGTAGTCGGTCTTGGTTAGGGACGCCACCAGCAGCAAACCTGTCAGGCCCATCACGATGAGCCCGATGAACGGCACCCGATAGCTGCCCAGTACGTCGAAAGCCCTTCCTGTAAGGACCGGTCCTATGGCGCCTCCTACGCCGTTGCCAGCCATTATGACGCCGAACAGCGCACCGTGCGACACCGTGCCGAACAGCTGTGCGACTATCGGCGCTATGAGGGTGAAGAAGCCACCGTGGCTCAGCCCGTACAGCACGGCGAAGACATATAGTGCTGATAGGGAGTCTGCGAATTGCAGGCAAACGAGGGCGGATAGCTGCGGGATGAAGCAGAGCAGCAGTGCTTTCTTGGAACCCAGTCGGTCCACAAGGACGCCGATGGCAGCTCTCGCCGCGATACTGGTGGCTCCAATGAGCGAAAGCATGCCCGCCGCCGCCGTGGAAGTGATTCCGAGGTCAATGGCGTGGGGCACTGCGTGCATCATGACGACTTCAGCAACGGTGGTGATGAGGACGTAGGCCAGGCAGAGTATGCGAAACTGCCGCGTACGCACTGCCTGCTTGAGATGGATTCCTTCCTCAGGAGCCTTGGATCCCGTCGCGGCGCTTCTCGCTCCGTAGGCCTGTAGTCCCATCGAGGCAGGGTCGCGTTTCAGCAGTTGTGCCATGAGGACGAGTGCGGCTATGGCTACTCCTCCGAGGACAATGTAGGATGTCCGCCACCCCTCTGACTCGATGAGGCGGCTGGCTATCAGGGGGATGGCCATCATACCGATGCCTGTACCGACCTTGGCGATGCCCGTGATGGTTCCTCGCTTCTGTGCAAACCAGCGGGCGATTGTTGACAGGGGCACAACGTCGGCTGCACTCATGCCGACAGCCATGATGATGTAGAACACGTAGACCTGCCAGAGGCCATGGACCCCTGACATGAGCACGTAGCCGAGGCCGAACAGCGAACCGCAGACTGTAAGGGTGATGCGCGGGCCAAATCTGTCGACTGTGGCTCCGGCAGGGAAGTTCATCAGTCCGACGATGAGCCAGCCTGCCGAGGCCGCACCAGCGAGTTCTGCCCGCGTCCAGCCAAACTCGTTCAGTAGAGGATTGAAGAACAGCCCGAAACTTCGATAGGTCCCCCAGAAGATCGCCTGAATGAGGAAGCCGAGCGCAGCAATGATAAACCCGTAGTAGATGCGTCGCCCGGCCTTCTCTGTCAACTTCTGTACTCCGTTGCCGACATATACGGAAGCGGCACTCCTGTCTATGCTGCGCCGCTCGCCTGGTACTGCTTCTTGTTCTCCTCGTATATTGCGAGGTGCTCGGATATCATCTCCTGGATAGGCAGCTCGTAGGGGCAGCGTGTTTCGCAGAGCCCACAGTGTGTGCACTCCTTCACTTTCTCCATGGCATCCGCGATCCAGCCGGTGGTGATCTGCTTCAGGGTCATGCGCTTGTTCATGTTGGAGTAGGCCATTACCACGGAGATAGGAATACCTGCTGTGCATGGTTGGCAATAGTCACAACGTCGACAGAAGCGGTTGCCGGACTCGGCGCGTATGCGGTCGATTTCTGCGTTTTCGTCTGCCGTGAGTTCCCTTGGGCCCTCAACGATGTTGATAATCTCTTCTATCTCCGCGATCTTCTCGATGCCCGGGATCGGTACGACATTGGGGAATTGAAGGAGATATTTGATTGCGAGCGGCGCGTTCTCAATCATGCCGCCGGCAAATGGCTTCATCGCGATGAAGCCGACGTCGTGCTGTTCTGCCAGTGCGGCCAGTTCTTCGCCCGGCTCATGAGCGATGAAGTTGAACGGGTACATGACCGTCTCGAAGCGCCCGGTCTTGACCGCTTCCTTGGCAACATCGATCTGGTGTGACGTAATGCCGATGTGTTTGATTTTGCCCTCGCGCTTTGCCTTCTCCACGACGGGAAACGGCCCTGATGGGCTGAGTACCTTTTCAAGGTCATCAAACTTGCTCACGTTGTGAAACTGGTACAGGTCGATAGAGTCGACCTTGAGCATCTCGAGGCTCTGGGTCAGGTGAGCGGCGATGCCTTCAGGGTCCCGGCTTTGCGACTTGGTGGAGATAATGACTTCTCCGTCCCAGCCTTCGAGCGCCCTGCCCATGCGTCCCTCGCTGGTCGAGTACGCGTTCGCAGTATCAAGGTAGGTGACGCCCAGTTCAACGCAACGCTTGACTACTGCCATGGCGTCCTCGTCGTTCAGACGCTGTATCGGAATCGCGCCGAAGCCCAGGCGCGAGACCATCAACTCGGTCTTGCCCAATCTCATCTTGTCCATGCTTTCCTCCTCGTTGGTCTATGTCTTGTCTGTTTCAGTCACGTGGATTGGATGTCTGGCCGCACCATCAGTCGTATGTCCTCCGACATTCCGGCGATGCTGCATGTCTCCAATACACTGAACCCGTAGTGCCTGTACAAAGCGATGTTGCTTTCGGTGGAGGTTTCAAGAAATACAGGTGCGCTTCGGTTTCCTGCACAAGTAAGGAGATGTCTCAGTAGGGTACCACCATAGCCTTGTCCTTGCAGGTCGGGTCGAACTGCCAGCACGTCAAGGTACAGGTAACGAGCGCCCAGGTGTTTGTCCCTCGCCTCCTTGAGACAGTCCTCTGTGTTGTTGAGGCGACTCCATGTCGGCAGGTGTGCGGCAATCTGTAGCAGCCCCGTTGGCCCACTGGCTCGTAGCAGTCGAGATAGTGATGAATTGCCGGATTCTTCGTTGTGCAGGCAGGCAACTCCTGCCATTCCCTCCTTGTCGAATAGCGCTTGTGCACTCCCGAACATCATCGAATACTTGACGAAGATTCGGAACATGGAGACTACGCCACTGTCTCTTGCCTCTGCCTTGGGGAACACATAGGACAGCAGTGACGAGCCCCGGAAGGACTCCTCACACAGGAGGGCAGCCTTGCGCACATCACTTGCCTTCAGCCTCTGTGGCACACCTCGTGACATGAATGCAGTTGCGTCCTTCAAACATGGATGAATCGCTGAACTGGTTGAGGGGGGGGCGTCTGATGATACCACAGCGTAACATCTCCTCCCGTGCCTGGTGGATTTGCATCCCCAACAACCTGTGATACTATTTGTTAGCCTTGGCTAACAACAATGCTCGGAGGAACCACATGAGTGCTGAGAGAGTGGGAAGAGGACGTAGAGGGCTGTCTTCGCGGAAGCACAGTCCCAACATGGAAGACTACCTGGAGGCTATTCGCGCGCTCATAGACGAATATGGAGTAGCGCGCGTGACGCATCTGAGTGAAGCACTTCATGTGAGCAAGCCGAGTGTAACGGCCGCAGTGACAAAGCTCGCGGCCGAAGGACTGGTTCGGCACGAGAAATATGGGGACGTCGAACTGACCCCGCGCGGGATGGAGATTGCGGATGATGTGTGGCGGCGGCATGAGGCGCTGTGGGTGTTCCTCACTGAGATTCTCGGCGTGGGTGAAGAGACCGCACAGAGCGAGGCGTGCAAGCTTGAACACTACCTCAGCCCGGATACGTCGACCAGGCTCATCAGGTTCGTGGACTATGTGCTTGGAGGAGAGTCAGGCAGGCCTCAATGGCTGGATGACTTTGTGGAAGTGACCGCCGCACCGGCAGGCAGGGAGTAGCCATGTTTGGATGGTTCGGACGAAAGAAGCAGCGGCCGACGTTCGATGGCGATATCGTACCGCTGACAGCTATGCGCCCCGGTCAACGGGGGCTCATCGTTGAGGTGAAGGGGGGGCGCAGGCTTGGTGATCGCCTCGAAGCCCTTGGCGTTCGGCCTGGCAGGAAAGTCACCAAGGTAAGTTCCATGTTGCTGGGGGGGCCGGTAACGGTCGAGGTTGACCGCTCGCAGATCGCCATCGGTCACCACATGGCAGCCAGAATACTTGTGGACGTGACTGTGAAATGAGGGTACTCCTGATGGGCAACCCGAACGTGGGGAAGAGTGTTGTCTTCTCCAGGTTGACGGGTGTGCATGTCATGTCGTCAAACTACCCCGGCACTACTGTGGGTTATACCGAAGGGCAGATGAAGGTCGGTGATGAGACCGCTGAGGTCATCGACGTGCCCGGAACCTATACTCTCGATCCGACCTGCGAGGCGGAGGAAGTCGCTCTGAACATGCTCGAACTTGGCGATGTAATCGTCAACGTTGTCGACGCGACGAATCTGGAGCGCAACCTGTACCTGACACTGCAGCTTCTTGAGCGGGAATTGCCTGTCGTGATTGCCCTCAATCTCTGGGATGATACTCATCATAGGGGCATACAGATTGACCTTGATCGTCTGGCCGAGGCTCTCGGCGTGCCAATTGTCCCTACGGTGGCCGTGTCGGGCGAGGGAATCAAGGAACTAGTCGAGGCGATTCCACACGCGGTCCCGGGAAAGCACCCTGCACGTTCTCGAGACGAGCGTTGGGCTGCTGTAGGACGAATCATCGAGAGTTCCCAAGTTGTGGGCCACAGGCACCACACGTTTCTGGAAAGACTGGGAGACGCCACAGTCCAGCCACTTCCCGGCGCTCTCTTCGCGATTGGTGTTCTTGCGGGCAGCTTTGCCCTCATCCGACTTGTCGGTGAGTCTCTCATCTCCTATGTGATGGATCCGGTCTACAACGCGCTCTGGATGCCCATAGTAGAGGCTGTCAGTGGCGCACTTGGGGGCCAGGGGGTGCTGCACGCGCTGCTCATAGGGCGGATTGCCGATGGTGTCATCGACCCTGTCGAAGCGTTTGGGCTTCTGTCCAGCGGCGTGTACGTGCCGCTTGCGATGGTGCTTCCCTACATCGTCGGTTTCTACCTCATCCTCGGCATTCTTGAGGACGTTGGCTACCTGCCCAGGCTCGCCGTGTTGCTCGACTCCGCCATGCACAGGATCGGCCTGCACGGGTATGCGATTATCCCGACTCTTCTTGGACTGGGGTGCAACGTGCCCGCTGTGCTCGCAACGCGGATTCTCGAGAGCCAGCGTGAACGCTTCATTGCGGCGACACTCGTTGTGGTTGCCGTGCCGTGTGCTGCTCTGCAGGCGGTGATTGTCGGTCTCGTGGGAGACTTCGGATTCAAGTATGTGCTGATGGTATACGGCACGCTGCTGCTCGTCTGGCTCATACTCGGTAGCATTCTCAACAGGCTCATGAAGGGGTTCAGTCCTGAACTCCTCATCGAGATTCCTCGATACCGCTGGCCGATTCTGGCGCCGGTCCTGACGAAACTGTGGGCGCGGGTGTTGGGCTTCTTGAGAGAGGCTCTCCCGATATTCTTCGCGGCCATTCTTGCCATCAATCTCATGTATCTTGGCGGTGTATTCGATGCGCTGGCGAGATTCACTGCCCCGGTGATGACCCGCCTGCTTGGTCTGCCCGCTGACTCTGTTGTTGCTCTGGCTGTCGGGTTCCTCAGGAAGGACGTTGCGATGGGATTGCTGGCGCCATTGGCAATGACCGCCGAGCAATATGTGATAGCCAGCGTTGTGCTGGCCATGTTCTTCCCGTGCGTGGCGACACTTGCCGTTCTGGTGCGGGAGCTGGGAGCAAAGGACACGGCTAGGGCTGCCCTGGTGATGCTTATTGCCGCTCTCACCGTAGGCGGTATTCTGAACGCAATCCTCTAGTCCCTGACTCTCCCTGCGTTCGGTGACATCCCCGTTTTGACGTTCGCGCTCGTGTCGCTAGAATAGCGCTGAACGGGTCCACGTAGACTCGTGTAGAAGTCCTACGATGCGAAGCAAGAGTCATCTCAAGTACTCATCTCGCCCGACGCTGCGGCGGCCGGTTATGGTGGTTGCCCTGGACGGCTGGGTGGATGGTGGGGAGGCTGCCACAGGGAGCCTCAAGTATCTCCGTCGCAAGCTGCGGCCGAAGAAGCTTGCCGAGATACCACTGGACCACTTTCATATCTACCAGGTGCCTGGACAGCTATCGCTTCGCCCTTACAGCCGGGTAGAGGACGGCCTCTTGAAGGAGTACAGTCCCCCTCGCAACGTCTTCTACTACTGGGTGAACACTAAGGGGGATACGGACCTCATCTTGTTCCAGGGCTCGGAGCCGAATCTCAACTGGAACGACTACTCCGCAGCGATACTAGAGGTAGCGAAGACGTTCGAGGTGCCGCGCATCTACATGCTCGGGGGAGTGCTGGACAAGACCCCGCACACGCGAGAACCCGGTGTGTCGTGTGTCTGTACGAGCGTCGGACTCCGTGACGAGCTGGCAAACTACGGTATCGAGTTCACGGACTACGAGGGGCCTGGCGGTATTCGGACCACTCTCCTTTACATGTGCCAGAAGAGCGGCGTGGAAATGGCGATTCTGCATGCCAGGGCGACATACTACCCCGAGTTCAACATTGTTATCTCCCACAACCCGAAGGCTATTCGTGCAGTGGTGAAGAGACTGAACAGGCTTCTGGGACTCGGGTTGCGCATGGATGACATGGACCGCCAGGCACGCGATTTCGAGGCCCGCATCGGTTACATGGGCGTCCAGAACAGGGAATTTCAGTTGTATGTTGAGGCTCTTGAGAAGGAGTATCTTGAGCCTTCCTTCGATGACAGTGACCTCTCTGCGGACGAGGCCATCAGGGCGGCAGAGGACTTCCTGAGGTTCAATCTCGGCAACGACGGTTAGCGCTCGTCGCGTGAAGGTTGACACACTCTGCTGACCCTCAGGCTCCGTTCTTTAGGCCCTGTTCCCATCGAAACCACCCTGCTAGACTTGCGCCACTCGCATGTCATCACCTGCTGACGGGGGGCGCAGATACTACGGCTACACGGTTGTGACCGCGTGCTTTTTCATGCAGGGCGTGGCCATCGGAGCGATGGTCACATACGGAGTCTTCCTCAAGTACCTTCAGACTGAGTTCGGTTGGTCGCGAGCGTTCCTGTCCGGAGCCTCCTCTGTGGTGCTTGTCCTAATGGGGGCGTTCGGCGTGCTCTTCGGACGACTGAACGACAGCCTCGGCCCGCGCAAGATACTGCTGGTCTCCGGGATATTCCTGGGTTGCGGGTATCTCCTGATGTCCCAGCTTCAGGCAGGGTGGCAGTTGTATGTCTTCTACGGCCTGTTCGTGGGAATCGGCCTGAGTTCGCATGACATCGTGACGCTCTCCACCGTCGCCAGGTGGTTCAGGAAACGGCGCAGCACGATGACAGGCGTGGTCAAGGCAGGTACCGGTACCGGCCAATTCCTGATTCCGCTGATCGCCAGCTCTCTCATCCTGACCGTTGGCTGGAGGAGCACGTACCTGGTGATTGGCGCAGCCATATTGGTTGTCTACGTCATTGCATCCCGGTTGGTGCGGAGGTCCCCCGAGGATATGGGCCTGCTACCAGATGGTGAAACCATCATGGGCGGGGAACACGCACAGACGAGCGGCCTTGAGTTTGGTCAGGCATTGCGAACACCGCAGTTGTGGCTCTGTAGTATGGCCTATCCCTGTATCACGTTTGGCACTATGACCGTTCTTGTACACATCGTTGCGCATGGAAGCGACATGGGCATGTCGGCTACGAGGGCTGCGGCGGTTGTGTCTATTATTGGAGCCGTCAGCGTTGCCGGAAGGCTCGCCCTGGGGGCAGTCGGTGACCGCATCGGCAGTAGAAAGGCCTTCCTGCTCTGGTTTGTCTTCCTGCTTTCAGCCCTTGCGTGGCTTCAGTTCGCGAAAAGTGGATGGATGCTCTATGTCTTCGCAGTTGTGTACGGTTTTGCCCACGGAGGCTTCTACACGGTGTTGTCGCCGACGGTCGCTGAGCTTTTTGGGCTGCGTGCGCACGGCGCCATATTCGGTTTCACGTATTTCTTTGGCACGATTGGTGGGGCTGTGGGCCCCGTGGTCTCGGGATGGATATTCGATTCGCAACAGTCGTATGACAGTGCGTTCCTGCTGGTTCTGGGGCTGGCCATAGTCGCACTCCTGCTCATGCTTCGCGTGAGGCCTGTGCAGGAGGTCCGTGAGGCTGTCAGTCAGGTATGACCCGGTGAGTTGAGTCAGCTCCGCATTGCGGCCTGCGCTGCTAATCCGCTGATGGATTGATGATTTGTGCACGGTCGGGCAGTAGCCTCCTTCCTGGCGAGGAAGCCGGGAGTCAGATAGGACAGATTGGATGAAGAAGCCGCTCTTCTACGGACACAACATCGTTGCCTCGGGATTCCTGATTCAGGTCGCCGGAGGTGGCGCTATGGCGACCTACGGCATCTTCTTCAACTACATCCAGTCCGAGTTCGGGTGGGAGCGAGCCCTCATCTCCGGCGCCTCTTCGGCAACGTTCCTGGTCATGGGAACAGCCGGGATTCTTGGGGGTCGCCTGACAGACCGGATCGGTCCCCGCCTTGTGATGACGGTTGCGGGAATCTGCCTCGGTCTTGGGTATATCCTGATGAGACCTCTCACCACTCCTCTGCAGCTCTATATCGCCATTGGGGTTCTGGTCGGCTTGGGAATGAGTGCGCAGGACGTGCCGACGCTTTCTACCGTAGCGCGCTGGTTTGTTCGCAGGCGCGGCATGATGAGCGGCATCGTCAAAGTGGGTACAGGCGTAGGACAACTCGTGTTTCCCATCGCAGTAGGCGGGCTTGTGGCCGCGTTCGGCTGGCGGAACGCCTATATGTGGATGGGTGTGGTGGTCCTGTTGACGATCGTGTTGGCCGCGCAGGTCCTGCGTCGCGACCCCGGTCGAATGGGACTCATGCCCGATGGGGAACCCGCAACGGGGATGGGGAATGTGAGAGGGGAGGAGGGTGGGCTATCCTCCAGTGCCGCGTTGAGAACCCGGCAGTTCTGGCTCGTTTGTGCGGCGAACTTCGCGATGCTGTTCTGCCTCATTACCACGCTTGTGCATCTGGTTCCTCACGCCGTCGATACCGGAGTGGATGTCGGGCGTGCGGGATTGCTTCTTTCGGTGATCGGAGGCGTTAGTATAGCCGCCCGCTTCGGATTGGGGATTGCGGCGGACAGGATGGGCGCGCGGAAGGCGTACCTGGTCTGCTTCATTGTTTTGCTGGTCGGTCTGGTCTGGCTCCGCAGTGCGGTGTCTCTATGGATGCTCATCACGTATGCAGCGCTCGATGGGTTTGCCCGTGGAGGCTCCTTCGCAGTGATGTCGCCAATGACCGCCGAGCTGTTTGGTACGCGCGCGCATGGGTACCTGTTCGGCATCGTGAACTTCGCTGGAACGTGTGGGGGTGCGCTGGGACCGCTCGTTGCCGGACGCGTTTTCGACGTGAGCCAGAGCTACCAGACGGCCTTCACCTTGCTTGCAGTGCTCGCCGCTGTCGGCCTGGTCTTGCTTGCCTGTGTGAGGCCGCTTGCTGCTCGCGGCCGCTAGCAGACATAGACCAGGGCGCACCAGACGGCGCCGCCGCTGCGTGGTTCGCGGCACGGCGTCTACGGAATCGGCGTGGCAATGGATTCAAGCGCAGTGGCTTCCATGCCTTCGGCATTGAGGGCCGTCAGCATGATATCGAAGGGCTGTCCGCAGTCCGCCTCGAACCCCAGTGTCTTGCTGTAGACCGTGGTGGACAGAGGTCCGGAGTCGAACCAGGGGAGTCCGTTTATCTGGAGATTGACGCGCTGGACGGGGTAGCTGCCCCCTGTCAGGTCCCTGGCCGTCATATGAACTGACACGTAGCTCTGGCACTCCTCGTCTTGTCCGAAACTCTCAGCTTCGATAACAAGCTCCACTTCCAGAACATCTCCCGCTGGTGGAGGCACGGTCTCTTCGGGATAGACCATGACCAGGGCCAGGTCGCCTGAGACCACGAGAGTGTCATAGTCAACCGAACAATGGCCGCTGGCAGTGGCCTTGTTCAGGTTCGGACCGGGTTCCACGGCGATGGCGTCGTACTCGATGCCTATGACGTCTCCGGGTTGGAGCGGTCTGAACTCTCCCAGTGCCCAGGCGAGCAGTGAGCCTCCGTCTGAGACCCACCACTGGTCGGGGCCCCGCTCATCCCAGTCACCGTTCAGGTCGACCTCAGCGTCGCCTGCGTACTCGAGGCACGGCGCCATCTCGTCCACCATTTCGATGTCGATGAGGTCACGGCACTCTCCAGTGTTCTCGATCTCGATCCGGAATCGCACCCTGTCGCCTGGTTCGACAGCAATCTGGTCTACCCACCCGCCCTCGTCGTCGCTCCATACCCACTTGTCGACATCGATGTCCGGCTCGCAAGGGCATACACAGTCGCACGTCTGGTTGTCTTCCCAGGGTTCCTGCCCTTTGCCCCGGGCGCGGTTGCTATTGTCGACGCCGTCCTTGCCGTCCTCGTTCGCCTCCATGGGCTCCACGCCGTTGGGAGGGTGATCTGTGTCGGTATCGGAGTCGCCCATGCCTTCCACAAATCCGCGGGTATACGCACCTCCGCCCGGATAGGTTGCCCAGGATTCCGTGTCTGTTGAGGTGCCGACGACCGCTCGTCCCTCTCCGGTCACGCCGTCTACATCGAAGTTGCCCGCGAAGCACGATTCAATGACTACGTTCACGTTGCAGCAACAGGCAGGTGTGTCACATTCCTCTCCGGGGCATGCAGGTATCTTCCCGAGGAAGTCCCTCAGGCTGTTGTCCTTTCCATCGTCGTCGGCGCCGTTGTCGGTCGGCGTCATGGTCTCCTGAGTAGAGCCGGCCGGGTTCTTGATGGCGATTCCCCCGTCTTCACGGCCATGACCGCAAATGTAGATGAGGACACAGTCGCCGCACTTCACGTTGGATGCGAGATTGTCGAACGCCTTGCCTATGTTCTCCAGAGAGGTCTTGCTTTCTCCTGCTCCCCCTGGAGAGAGGTTTGCCACCTGGTTGTAGCCCTGGTCTTGTGCCGCATCACGTACTGCGTCACAGGACTCCCCCACGATTGGAGTGCCACGAGCCATGTCGCGGCTATTGTCTCCACAGTTGATGATAATCACGTGGTAGTTGACGTCGTACCCGCACGGGCCCTTCGCCGGTCCGGGTGGCGGTGGCTGTCCACCGCCGTTCTTCTTTCCATCGCCTCCGGGTGGGAGTCCCGGTTCAGGTGGCCAGCGAACGAGTTTGGGTGGTGGAGGCTTCTCCATCAGGAAGACGAAATGATCCTCCACCTCACCGTAGCTGAATGCTCCGCTCCCATCCCAGCCTCCGTGGTCTTTGAACACGTCCGGGTCAATTGTTGTCCTGGAGAGAAGCGTTCGCATCCAGACTGGCGACATACGCACGTTGTTCGTTCCCCACTGGAAAGCAGGTGTGATGACCGTCTCCGACTTGCCGGGCCCCACGGTGATTCTCAGGTTCGGCACTGCCCATTCGGGACCGTTGGTGGTGTCGCGCCAGATGCCATCCTGGTTGAAGTCCAGAAGTACGTTCAGGTACCTGTGCATGTCCGGTGCTGTGCTCTTCACGCTGACCGTGAAGGCAAGACGGCTGTCACTGCCGTCGAGGATCACGAAGGCTCGCTCGTCGCTGTCTGCATCGACCAGGTTCGGTACACCATCGGGGTCCTCCGGATCGAGCGCATCCTGCTCAGCACTGACGGTGTGGCCGATGGTTTCCTCCCCGATGTTGAGTACGTGGCAGCCGGGACGGTCGAGGATGCTGTTGGTTGTGCAGTAGAGAGTCGGATATTGCCCGGGCACACCACTGTACGCGGCGGTCCCGTCAGGAGCATCACCATAGTCTGCGACTGGAGCGTTGCTGGTGGTCGTGGTCAGAGGCATTGGCGCATCCAGGATTGACAGCACGTCGACTACGTACCAGTCGTGGGACCCTTCAGCCCACATGAGGGTGCCGTTGACTTCTGGAGGCCAACTCTCGACCACAGTGTCGTAGTCGCCGGTCAACGCATCGATGAATACATACCGCGCCGGATGTGCGAAGAATGCCTCAGGGGCGTCGTCGATGAAGACGAACCACGTCGGCCTGTCAATCGGGTAGCGCCTGCCTGCCTCCGACGTGACGACGTCGCCCGCTTCCAGGTGCCGGGAGGGCAGATGTGCGGATACGTTTGACTGGGAAGAGGCCGGCCGGAGAATCTCGCCGAGTAGAATCTCGAGCGCCGCGAGCCGGTCCATCGGCTCAGGGGACTCGTCCTCGACAGGGGGAGACGTCTCGGGCGCAGGCTCCGGGGCTGGTGGTATGCACGCCGCGCCGGACAAGACCAGGCAGACAACTGACACCAGCGTTGCCGCGAGTGTTCCGTATCGGCGGACATGAAATACTGGCGCGCTCATGCTCACCTCCGCCTTCCCCGTTCCCTCCAACATAATCAGGATGCGTTCAGGCTGTCAAACTGGCTGTGGAATCCGGTTGTGCAATAATCATCCTCAGTCTGCTACGAGGAAGGGAGCCTGGTGAGAACAGTCAATGGACTCCGGGAGGATGAGCTTCAATCGGACCTCGAAGGGTATCGCCTTCTGGCGCTGGAACTGGGTGCAACGGATGCCAGGGTTATTCGCGCCGAGGACGTCATCATCGATGAGCGTGTACGAGGGAAGTGCCGATATCCCACCTGTCCTTCTTACAACACCAACATGAACTGCCCTCCGCACACCATGGCTATAGACGAGTTTCGTACGCTCGTCAACAAGTACAGCTACGCTGTGTTCTTCAAGGTGGATGTCCTCTCGGGCAGGATGGAGGACTTCGAGCGTGCTACCAACAAGACGATAACCGACATCGTCTGGCAGCTCGAATCCGCGGCTTTCTACGATGGCTACTACCTCGCTACCGGCTTTGGTGCCACCAACTGCAAGGAGATATTCTGTCGCAATCTCGAATGCGCAGCCCTCGCCGGTAGGGGCTGCCGACATCCTTTCAAGGCGCGACCCGGCATGCATGGCATGGGAATCGACGTCTTTCGCATGGCGGCCAACGTTGGATGGATACTGTATCCTCTCGGTACGTCGGCAAACGCTGCCGACGTGCCGCACATGACGAGCATGGGTCTCGTGCTGATCGACTGATTGCAGGGGAGGAGGGGAAATGAAGCAAGGTGCCACGGGTCTCAAGACGAACGTCGCCAGCACGCTGGCCTATCTGGGGGTCTGGATTTCGGGGATCGTCTTCATTGTTATTGAGACGAAGGACAGGGTTGTCAGGTTCCACGCGATGCAGTCGATTATCCTCTTTGCGGGACTGCATCTGTTGCTGATAATCATGGCCGTTCTGAGAGGCTTTTTCGGGTCGGCTCTCTGGAACGGGAGCATGATGCCGCTCGAACTGACTTTCTTGGTGCTTCAGAACCTGCTGGTCGCGTTCTCGATTGCGCTCTGGATACTGCTGATGATCAAGGCGTACAGGGAAGAGCGACTAGTTATGCCTTTAGTGGGAGAGTTGGCAGTCTGGGTACTGCAGCGTGTTGAGGGCAGCACGATGGGTGGGGAGTACCTGCCGTGGCTGCCGACCAGACGCGAACATCGGAAGGGTCGTGACGAAGACGGATTCCGAATGGCGGACACACGCGCGGGCCGCGTTGCGGGCTCGATTGCCGTCATAGTCTGGAGCGCTTTCCTTTTCATCATGTTCAACCTGTTCCCCGAGTACGTGGCGTTCTACACCGGTGCCGGCCCTGATGGGGTGGGACAACTGCTTCGCTATCCCATCCTCACCGGTGAACTCCCACGCGTCCTTCCGATACTCAACGCCACTCTGGGCATCACGGTATTCGGCCACCTGGTCGCCCTGGCCGTGGATAGGTATCCTCTGAGGGAGACCGTAGAGATACTCGGGCACGCCATGGGCCTTGCTACGGCGTTGGTGTTTCTCAAGGTCTTTCCGTTTGACTTTGGCGACCTTCCCTTCGGGGATATGGTCAAAGCGATTCCAACGTTCGCCGTTGTGGTGCTTGTGATTGCTGCAATAGCCAACGGGATAGAGACCATCACGCGCCTGGTCAGGTTGATTGGCTACATGACTTCGCGCTCGTAGCGACGGACGAGGGCGCTGCCCGGCTTCGAGCGGTCCGGGAACCTATCCCCGGTGCCGTAGCCAGAACACCTGTTTCGCGTGAAAGAGCAGCCGAAACACGTTCTCTCGGTCATCTTGACGTATCAGACCGCTCAGTCCACTGATCCAGCGGTCGGGCAAGCCGGCCAGTCCGTGTAGCGCTCCCACGGCCGCTCCCACTATTGCCGCAACGGTGTCATTGTCCTTCGTGTCGTTGACGGCCCGTACTATGGCGGTCTCGGGGTCGTGGCCATGGCGTGCAAGAATGTACAGCACGGAAGGCATCGTCTCCATCAGGTATGCTCCAGAGCCCCAGGACTCGCACGCATCCAGGACTGATCGTCTCTGCGCGAGTGCCGAGAGACACCGGTCCACGGCGTATTTCCACAATGGCCCGGTATATGCCCCGCAGCGCTCGTAGCCTGGCTCGTAGGCCGTGTCCCCTTCCAGTTGGCTGGCAATTGACGAGTACCTCTCTATCCACCACTCAGGTTCGGGTGCTGCCCGTCTGCCAAGGAGCTCCCAGAGCATCGAGACGAACGCGACGCATGAGGCGATATTGCCACTGTCGTTGTGTGTCAGCATCGTGTTTAGAGCGGCATCTGCGAACATGGACGGGGTTGGATTCTGCAGGTAGGGGAGCAATGTGGGAGCAATACGCATCATTGCGCCGTTTCCCAAGGATTCGACACCACAGAGTTGCCATGGCAGTCCCTCCGACTTGTACCTTCTGAGGGAACTCCTCACTGCACTCCCGATACCAACGATGTGTGCCCCTGTGAACTTCCTCATCAGGTGGTCGGGAATCAGCCCGCCATCCTCAAGGAGCTGCTCTACAGTCCAGAACGCCAGCTGTGTGTCGTCGGTTCCCGCTCCAGTGGTGCCCAGTTCCTGTCGATGAGCCGGAAGGTACTCCCGTTGCTCTCCGACGACGCTTCTCCTCTCCGCGGGCAACATGCCCTCGGTTGGCTCCCCGAGCGCGTCGCCGATGGCAAGTCCGAGGAGCATACCCTCAACCTTCTGGAAGTCGAAGTCCGTGGGGAGGCCTTCAGGTGTCCCGCGGAGCGCGTCCGCGTCAACCAGCCGGATGGCGTTGTGTTCGATGCAGTCCGCGAGAAGCGATCTATTGTCAATCATCAGCCTGTTCCCACCCGTCCTCTATCTCGTCCATTCGGCCCTCTTGTATGCCGAAGAAATGCGCGATTTCGTGGAGCACCGTGCGTCGAACCTGGTCCGCAATCTCCTCGTCAGTCTCGCATGCCTCCTCTATCGGCTTCTGAAAGATGGTGATGCGGTCCGGCGGCACCAGGCCGTAGTCGTGAGTACGGCCTGTCAAAGGTACGCCCTCGTAGAGGCCGAAGAGTGTCTCTCCTTCCGGCACTTCTGATTCCGCAAGGACGTACGCGGACGGAGCGTCTTCGGTCATCACAACGACGTTATCCAGCAGCTCCGCGAACTCCTCGGGCAGCGAATCAAGCACTCGTTCCACGATACGGTCGAAGTGTTCTC
>Ga0272443_10003643_pt1 | contig 17908 bp, 12 predicted proteins | sample SSMAcet12_FD_193581 | JGI IMG/M metagenome (GOLD analysis project Ga0272443, IMG submission 193581) | Marine sediment archaeal communities from Little Sippewissett salt marsh, Falmouth, MA, United States - SSM-Acet-12 | ecosystem: Environmental > Aquatic > Marine > Wetlands > Sediment ... | reverse complement strand
TGCCCGCTTTATGTGGCGTCTGAGAAGCTCCGATGACCGCGACACTTCGGGGTTTGAAAAATTTTTCCAGACCACCATCAGACAATTTTAGCTCGGATTTTTTAGGGCGCGGTTCTTCCAATACAATCAGGGCGTCCACAGCCACCGGCTGTCCATCCCGTACAATCAACGGATTAATATCTATTTCTCGAACCGCGGGATGATCGAGACCAATCTGGCCCAGATTTTTGAGGCATTTGCTGAGCAGGTCCATCCTAACGGCTTCAAGCCCCCGGATACCCGCCAAAATTCTATGTCCCTTTATCTCACCGCACATTTCACGTGCGTCTTGCTCTGTTAGGGGTGCCACCCTGAATGAAACATCTCCAAGGGCTTCGGTGAATATGCCGCCCAGACCGAACATAACGCAGGGTCCAAAATCTTTGTCCCTGGTAAGACCCGCCACCAGCTCACGGGAACCCTTAACCATTTCCTGGATAAGAATCCGGCCGCCTAAATCTCTGGCTTTGGCAGCCAAGTTATGATAAGCGCACTGCATTTCAGCCGAATTTTTAATCCCGAGTTCAATCAGTCCCTGCTCTGTCTTATGGGCAATTTTAGCTGCACAAACCTTGAGCACGACAGGATACCCGATTTGGGCAACTGCCGCTTCAGCTTGCGCAAGGTCATCGGTCAGGATTTCATGGGTGATAGAAATTCCATAAGCCGCCAAAATTCTTTTGCTGTCAAATTCGGATAGGGTGGTTTTACCTTCAGATATTGCTTTTTCAATAATTGCTTCGACTGATTTCATGTTTCTCTGTGAAGGGGTTTTTTTAATGTCACCAATCTCTATTTGTAGTTCCCAAAACCTTGCATTCTGTTTTATCATTTTCCAATGATATGGTTTGCAATCACTTTTCGCTGGATTTCTGAGGTGCCTTCATAAATGGTAAAAACCCTTGCGTCCCTGTAGTATCTTTCAACGGGAAACTCTTTCATGTAGCCGTACCCACCGTGAATCTGAAGGGCCTGGTAGGCGACCTTGTTTGCCATTTCAGAGGCGAAAACCTTTGCCATAGAAGCCGCTCCCGAAAAATTTTCACCCCTGTCTTTCATGGCAGCAGCATTAAATGTCAACAACCGGGCTGCCTCAATCTGAGTCGCCATATCGGCTATCATCCATCTGATTCCCTGAAACCTGAAAATAGGTTTGTTAAACTGGACACGCTCTTTGGCATAACTCACTGTCGCATCCAGGCAGGCCTGCGCAAGACCCACGGACTGGGAGGCAATACCAATCCTCCCGCCGTCAAGAGAGGCCATTGCAATGACAAAGCCATCCCCCTCCTGGCCAAGGAGATTCTCCGACGGCACACGACAGTCCTCAAAGATCAACTCTACTGTATCGGATGCCCGGAGCCCCATTTTATCCTCCTCTTTTCCAACGTGAAAGCCAGGTGTTCCTTTTTCAACAATAAATGCGCTGATTCCCCGATGTTTCTTGTCTCTGTCAGTGTAGGCGGTCACTACCGTTAGATCTGAATTCTTGCCACTTGTAATAAACATTTTTGTTCCGTTGATGATATAGCTCTCCCCATCTTTTACCGCTTTTGTCTTCTGGCTCGCAGGGTCAGAACCGGCGCTCGATTCTGTCAGGGCGAAGGATCCGAGCATATTCCCTGCCGCAAGGGGTTTTAGATACGTCTCCTTCAGATATTCTGAGCCATAAAGATAAACCGGGCCGCAGGCCACTGAGTTGTGAACCGACATGACCACGGCCGTGGAGGCGCAAGCATAGCCAATCTCCTGCAAGGCCAAAGAATAACTGACGCTATCCACTCCCGCCCCATTGTACTGGGGTGGCACATTCATACCCATGAGACCGAGTTCGCCCATCTTTTTGAGGTTTTCTGCTGGGAATTTTTTGGTTTTATCTCTCTCGGCGGCCGTGGGTAAAACAACTTCCCTGGCGAACTCCCTGACCATTGCCCGAATCATGCGCTGTTCTTCATTGAGTTGATAGGCCATTGTTAATCCCCTTGCCTGAATTATGGTGTATAGAGTACAACCAAAAGCTCGGCTTTTTCAGAACCAATATTTCGCAGTTTATGGACAATGGATGAATTGAAATGAATGCATTCACCAGGTCCCAGTTTGTTCTTGTTCTCTCCCACAGTAACCTCAACCTTCCCACTGAGCACATATTGAAATTCTTCACCCAAGTGCTGATAGGTGACAGGAATGTGCTCTGACTTGGGGTCCACAAAAATTTTAAATGCCTTAAGGTGCTTATGTCTGGCTTCTGGCGTTAGAGTTTCATATGTATAATCTTCAGTTCTTTTTTGAAAATCATCGGCTGACTTTTTGCTCGCTCGCTTTTTTTCTTGTGCCAAAAGGATACTTGAATCTATTTCAAGCGCCCTTGAAAGCCTGAGAATAACAGCGACCGGGGGCATCTTCTCACCCTTTTCTACCTGGGAGATGTATTGTGTGCTTAGTCCTGTCTCGTTAGCCAAATGCTTTAGGGTTAATTTTTTCTGTTTCCTCAGCTTCATAAGTTTCTTGCCCAGGGGTTGGGGTTGTTTTTTACGTGGCATGGGTGAACCTCCTCCTGTATTGAAAATATTTTATTAATTTATCGTTCGATTCTTTTGGAATAATGCTGTTTTAACAACAAGAAACTGGAAACTTGAAATTTGAAACTGGCTTATGGCGTTATAATCATTTTTTTGTGCTCCTGATAAAGGCATTTAGTTTTGGCCCAAGTTTATCAATAATTTCTGTATACTTATGAACTTCTTCGTTTCCTATAATTTTTCTGCGTATGAGCTTACGGAGCCATGCTTTTGTCTCTTCAAAAGATCCCCTTGAATATCGGTAAAATAATTTTCGATCAGCAGGGGTATATCGTCCGTAACCCTCTGCAAGATTCGCAGCCACGCCATCCGCTGATCGAATAATTTGATAACCAGTGGTTTGTTTAACCTTCCCTGGCCACCTATCAAATGAGTACCAAATCAGAAAGTTCATCAGCCAATTTGTATACATCCAACTCATAAATTTCTTTCATTGTTTATTCCAGTTTCCAGTTTCTAATTTCCAGTTTCATCGGTTAAGGACTTATCCCGCTCCTTCTGCTCCCTATAGAATCTTACCATGCGGTAGATAATTCCAATTAATATTGTCGCGCTTATGAGAATGATCAGATTGGAAGCGAAAAAGGTCATGATGAACCAGAGGGGATTTTTTAACCGGTAGGCCGCTATCAGGAGGTGAATGCCAAAAAAAAGAAAAAAGCTGCCAGCCAATGCAAGGATCACCTGTACTATCCACCAAAAAACGGCTGACCGGGACACATGGGATACACGTTGCGGATTATGGGTTGCACGCTCGATTTCCATTGTCTCTCTCGGCTTTATCTCAGTGATAGCATGAAAGTTGAGGAATTGAGGCGTTTAGAAAAAAATTGCAAATTCATTTATGGATGGACACTATTCGGCAGAAAAGTCGAGTTTGGGCAGGACCAAATTGTCGCAGGCGGTGTAAGGATCCATTTTACCCTCAACAATTGACTTCACGGCCGCATCAAACTCGCCTGTTTCAGTGAGTTTGTTGATAACGCCCTCGATCAGTCTATTTTTTACCATGCCGGCTAATTCTTCACGAACCTTATCTTTTCTTTTCCTGAAATGTAATCCTCCAAACGCTTTATTAAGATAGCTTCGATGTCCTTCAATTTCTTCTAAAAGCTCGGCTATCCCTTTATCAAATGCGGCCTGAGCCTTAAGAATGGGCGGCTTCCACCGGCCTTCATCATATTTATTCTGACTCATTTCTATCATCAGTCTCAGCTCATTAAGCGTTTTATCCGTGCCTTCACGATCCGCCTTGTTGATCACAAATATATCCCCCACTTCAAGAATCCCGGCCTTGATGGCCTGAATATCATCACCCATCCCTGGAATGACGACAATAATCGTCGTGTGCGCACTCTTGACAACATCCACCTCATCCTGGCCGACCCCTACAGTTTCCACAAGGATGTAGTCTTTACCCATGGCGTCCAGCACATCAATTGCACTTCGGGTGGACTGGGTTAATCCCCCAAAATGACCGCGTGTTGCCATGGATCGAATAAAAATCCCTTCGTCCATACTATGTCGCTGCATTCTGACACGATCCCCCAGTATTGCCCCTCCACTGAACGGACTGGTCGGGTCAACGGCAAGGACGCCAACAGTCTTTTTCTGTCCTCTTAAGTGGCTTAGCATCTGGTCAACCAGGGTGCTTTTCCCAACACCTGGCGCTCCCGTGATGCCGACAATATAAGCATTGCCCGTATAAGGATACAAATCCTTTAGCGTTCCCCTCACTTCAGGCATGCCATCATCAATATCACGAATAAGGCGCGCAACGGTTCTGACATCGCCAGCCCTGACTTTTTCTGTAATACGGCTCATAACGTCTTTATCTCTTACCTCCAAAAATTCTAAAGAAGTATGGCAATCCGCTTTCGGCCAGACTCTATCTTGGTTTTACATTATCCTCTACCCACTTAACAATAACATCCAACGGGGTCCCGGGCGTAAAAACTTGTTTGATTCCCACTTTCTTGAGAGCAGGAATATCTTCCTCAGGAATAATGCCGCCCCCACAGACAACAATATCATCTGCTCCCTTCTCACGCAAAAGTTCTACAGTCCTAGGAAAAAGATACTTATGAGCGCCCGCTAGACTGGATAGCCCTATCATGTCAACATCTTCCTGAATTGCGGCCTCAACAATTTCCTCTGGGGTCTGATGAAGACCTGAATAAACAACCTCAAAGCCCGCATCCCGATACGCTCTGGCAATAATCCTCGCACCCCTGTCGTGCCCGTCAAGACCTGGCTTTGCTACCATTACCCTTATCCTTCTCTTGTGTACCATAACTCCTCTAAGTAATTTAATAATTGTAGGTTTGGATTTTCAGTCATCGATCGAAATTAGTCCATCCTAATATATTCCCGGATCCCGGTATTCACCGAAAACCTGTCTGAAAACGTCACACAACTCCTGGAGTGTCGCATAGCTCTTCACAGCCTCTATAAGCGGCTCCATAACATTCTGGTCTCCTGCACACGCCTCCTGAACCCTTTCAAGACACTCGTCAACCTGTTTGTTATTGCGCTCTTGTTTGATCCGGTCGGTTTTTTCGATCTGCTGTTTTTCAAGTTCCTCATCTATTTCAAGAATTTCGACTGGAATATCCTCTTCGGTCACATATTTATTGACTCCAACCACGGTCTTTTGTTTTTCATCAATCTGTCTCTGGTAGTGATAAGCCGCGTCTGCAATTTCCTGCTGGGGATAATTTTTTTCAATGGCAGCGAGCATACCGCCCATATCATCAATTTTTCCGATAATTTCAAAGGCCTCCTCCTCCAAGTCGTTAGTAAGCGCCTCCAAAAAATATGATCCCCCCAGTGGATCAATGGTGTTGGTAACCCCGGATTCCTCCGCAATGATCTGTTGCGTCCTAAGAGCAATGGTCGCAGCCTCTTCAGTTGGGATCGCCAATACCTCGTCCAGGGAATTGGTGTGCAGGGATTGTGTGCCGCCCATAACAGCAGCTAACGCTTGAAGCGACGTCCTGATAACATTGTTGTAGGGTTGCTGAGCAGTAAGTGAACATCCTGCTGTCTGTGTATGGAACCTCAGCCACCAGGAGCGGGGATCTTTGGCCTTGAATCTTTCTTTCATGATCTTTGCCCACATGCGTCTTGCCGCCCGAAACTTGGCAATTTCTTCAAAGAAGTCAAGGTGGGAGTTAAAGAAAAAGGAAAATCGGGGGGCAAAGTCATCCACATCAAGCCCCCGGTCTACTGCAGCCTGGGTATAAGCAATGCCATCAGCAAGTGTGAAGGCCAGTTCCTGAACCGCAGTTGACCCCGCCTCTCTGATATGGTACCCGCTGATACTGATCGTGTTCCATCTCGGCACTTCATTTGTACCAAATTCTACTGTATCAGCTATCACCCGCACAGACGGTTTTGGTGGGCACATAAAGGTCTTCTGGGCGATAAATTCTTTAAGCATATCATTCTGGATGGTTCCACCAATGACCTTTCTGTCGATTCCCCTCTTTTCTGCCATAGCCACATACATCGCCCAGATCACTGATGCGGGAGGATTGATGGTCATAGAGGTTGTAATCTTGTCAATGGGAAGCCCATCAAACAGATCTTCCATATCCCTCAGGGTATCAATGGCTACCCCGCATTTTCCGCACTCCCCCCTGGCCTTGGGTGAGTCCGTGTCATATCCCATCAGTGTCGGCATATCAAAGGCCGTGGAGAGCCCTGTTTGGCCCTCTTTCACCAGGAGATGAAACCGTTCGTTCGTATCGATGGCGCTCCCCAGACCTGCGAACATTCGCATGGTCCAGAGTCGTCCCCGATACATGGACGGCTGGACGCCCCGGGTAAACGGATATTCCCCTGGAAAACCAAGGTCTCTCATAAAATCTTGATCCCTCGTATCCTCAGGGGAATAAAGACTTTTGACCTCTCGGTCTGAAACGGTGGAAAACCGGCCAAGTCTTTCCGGCTTGGCGGCAAAAAGCCTTTCTAACTTTTCCTGCCACTTTCTATACCCATCCTTTATGTCATCAAAAATCTTTTCGCTAAATGTCAGAGACATAGGGCATCCCCTTTCCATTGACGTTACATTACAATTTTCCCAATAATGCACTGGCTATGGTATTTTTCTGTATTTCTCGTGTGCCTTCATATATCTCAGTTATTCTCGCATCTCTATAAAACCGTTCCACCTCATATTCAAGTATATACCCGTATCCGCCAAGGAGTTGAACAGCCTCATTAGCTACTTCGACTGCCACCCGGGCTGCATACATTTTAGCAATGGATGTCAATTTCGGGTCGATCTTACCCCGGTCAAAATTCCAGGCCGCCTTGTAGACGATAAGTCTTGCCAGTTCTAATTTGGCGGCCATGTCTGCAAGTTTATGCTGGGTTACCTGAAACTGAGCTAACTTTTTTCCAAACTGGGACCGCTTTTTTGTATAATCAAGTGCACGATCGAATGCACCCTGAGCAATCCCAAGGGCCTGGGCCGCTACCCCTACCCTGCTTTCGTCAAAAAATTCAAGCACCTGATAAAAACCTTTGCCTTCCTCCCCTACGAGGTTTGAGACAGGGACCCTCACATCATTGAATGAAAGCTCTCCGGTTGATGTCATCTTTATACCCATTTTTTCACCAACATCAGCAGTCTCATAACCGGGTGTTCCCGTTTCGACGATAATGACCGACTGGCCCCGATAGGTCGGCTTTTCATCCTCGTTTGTCTGACAAAGAACCATAACAAAATCGCTTGTGGTCCCATTGGAGATAAATGTTTTCACCCCATTTATCACATACTCATCGCCTTGTTTTACAGCAGTTGTATTCATAAGGGTAATATCGCTTCCATGATCTGGCTCAGTAAATCCACCACTTGAAATCGCTTTCCCTTCGGCAACCGGGATCAGATACTTTTCTTTTTGTTCCTCATTTCCAAATCTCAGGATGATCTCTGATGCAAAGTCTGCAAGGCTAATGGCCACACCAATTCCCGAATCTTGCCGGCAGAACGCTTCGATTACAAGAATATTCTCAAAAATACCATAGTCCTGCCCACCATACTTTTCAGGGAAATGAATACCTTTGAAACCAAGCTCACAAGCCTTTTTCCATATCTCTGTTGGATAAGTATGGGTTCGCTCAAGTTCGAGGGCTATTTCTTTGTCAAACTCACCTTTGGCAAACTCCCTTGCCGCCTTCTGTATAGAATTCTGTTCTGTGCTTAATTTAAAATCCATATTTAGATCATTCCTCCTTTGAATTCGGGTTTTCTTTTCTCCAAAAATGCAGACATTCCTTCCTTGCCATCCGGGCTGTTCATACACAATGCAAACGAATCAGCTTCCAGGTGACACCCGGTACGCATATCCACATCAAAACCTCGGTCAATACATTGTTTTACGGCCCGCATAGAAACCTTTCCTTTAGATGCTACCAAATTTGCCATTTTTATGGTTTCCTCCCATAGGGTTTCAGGCGGAAATACCTTGTTGACCAGCCCTATATTATTGGCCTCTTTGGCACTGATCATGCCGCCACTCATGCAAAGCTCTTTTGCCATGGCCTTTCCCACAAGCCGGGAAAGCCTCTGGGTGCCTCCAAAACCGGGCATGATACCCAGATTGATTTCAGGCTGACCGAACTTGGCATTTTCAGAGGCGTATATGAAATCACATGCCATGGCAATTTCTGTGCCCCCACCGAGCGCAAACCCGTTTACACACGCAATGACAGGGATAGAAAGGTTTTCAAGTTTAAACAAGAGGTCATGTCCTTCCTGTGAAAATAATCTGGCCTGGAGCGGCGTGAGATTCACCATGTGTGAGATGTCAGCTCCTGCCACAAAAGCCTTTTCCCCCTCACCGGTGAGGATCAGTACCTTTACAGATGAGTCATTCTCTATCTTTTCCAGCGCATCTCTCATGTCCCCCAGAAGTGCCGGGTTGATCGCATTCAGGGCCTTGGGTCGATTAAACTTGATAATCGCCACGTTTTTTTCTGTCTTAAATATAATGTTTTCATAAGCCATTTTTTGCCCCCTATTTGATTGATTATTTTCGATCGACTGTAAACCTTAAAAAATCTTTTCTCTGCGGCCCTGCCGCGCCCAAGGTGTACGGCTACGGTTTTTCCAAGACGGTCGCCATTCCCTGGCCACCACCGATACACAATGAGGCCAGACCGAGACTGTGGTCTTTTCTCAACATTTCACCCAGCAAAGTTACAAGGATTCGTGCCCCTGAGCAGCCGATGGGATGTCCGATTGAGATACCGCTACCATGAACATTGGTTTTTTCAAGGTCACATTTCAGTTCCCGTATGCATGCAATGGCCTGGGAAGCAAAAGCCTCATTTAACTCAATGACACCAAAATCATCCATGGCAAGATTCTCCTTGCTTAGGATTTTCCTTACCGCCGGAATAGGGCCAAGACCCATATAGGCAGGGTCTATTGCGGCAGAGGTATACGCCTTGATCTTTGCAAGCGGTTTTAGACCCAGCTCTTTTGCCTTGCTATCAGACATCAGAAGTAGGGCTGCTGCCGCATCATTAATGCCGGAGGCGTTTCCCGCTGTAACTGTTCCATCCCTCTTGAATGCGGGTCTGAGCCTGGCCATTTTTTTCACACTGGTATCCATGGGTCTTTCATCGGTGTCAAACACAACCGGATCTCCCTTTCTCTGGGGGATGATGACCGGCACGATTTCGTCTTTAAAGGTCCCATCCGCGATTGCCTTTCTTGCCCTCTGGTGGCTTAATGCGCCCAATTCATCCTGTTCCTCTCGGCTGATATCGTATTTTTCGGCGATATTCTCCGCTGTAAGACCCATGTGATATCCATAAAAAATCTCAAACAGTCCATCGAAGACCATTAGGTCCACAAGGTCTGTGTTGTTCATTCGCGCCCCCCATCGGGCTGCTGGAAGGCCATAGGGGATAAGGCTCATATTCTCCATACCTCCTGCCAAAATCACCTCAGCTTCTCCAAAACGGATTGCCTGTGCGGCAAGCGCCACAGCCTTCATGCCTGATGCACATACCTTATTTACTGTAAAGGCGCCGGTCTCTTTGGGTATTCCGGCTCGAATCATGGCCTGTCTCGCAACATTTTGACCCTGGCCAGCCCCCACTACATTACCCATGATCACCTCATCAATCTCAATGGGCTGAAAAGAATCGTTATAATCGTAACCCTCCTTTTCCAGATCAATCATTCCTATACCCTTAAGGCTATCCGGTTCAAACTGGCTGAGGGCCTCGGTAACCACAGGTCTTAGGCTCACTCTCTTGAGGGCCTCCTTTAATACCAGGGCCCCAAGCTGCACAACAGGTGTCGTCTTTAAACTCCCCCCAAACGTCCCTACAGGGGTCCTCACACCGGCAACAATCACCACGTCTTTCATAGTCAAATCTCCTTTTATTGTATTTTTCACCCCTATTGAGCGTTTTCGCTCAATAGGGATTTATTTTTCCATTTTTGGTATTTTAGGCACTTCTCATCGCCAATAATTCTTCATTATACACAATTACGGTAACCGCCTCCCCACCACCGAGGCAAAGCGATGCCTCGCCGGGTTCTATCCCCATATATGAGGCAGCACACTCCCCATAATCACTTCATCGATATCTTCAGTGTTCATACCTGCTCTTTTGACAGCCTCCTTAATCACAAGAGCGCCTAAGTCTGCAGCAAAAATGGTGCTGATCGAGCCCGCAAAATCATAACGAGCCGTCCCACACGCACTGACAATGACACCATCTCAAAAAAATTTTTCGCTTTTATCAAAAGACCTTAAAAGCATTGTATTTATATATAGAGACCCGCTTTTAAGTCAAGATAATTTGGCCCATCGGCACCGTAACGTTAAAGATAGGCTTGGGCAAATGAAAAAAACAACTGTTGAATTCAATCCCTTTTTTTCCCAAGGAGGCTTTGCCGCATTTTATAGGCTTGACTGATTTGAAATTTCGTATATCCTGTTTATCCTTTCAAATAAACAAATAAACTGCAGTTTGGTTTTCTAAAAATAATGGTAAAAGAGACCCCCACAACCCTGTACTTTACTGATGGTTCTTCGAAGCACTAACCTGTTACACAAAAAAAGGAAACTGGCTATGGATCCCATTGCACGTGAACTCAATGAAATACTTACCCAAGGAAATGAGCATATTTATGAGATGCTGTCAAATGTGGGGAAAGCGCTGTTTTTCCCGAAAGGCATCCTTTCCCAGGGGGCTGAGGCCAAGGAAAAGGCCCATAAATTCAATGCCACTATCGGTATGGCCACAGAAAAAGGGAGAACTATGCATCTTTCTTCCATTATGTCCATGGTAACAGGGCTCGCGCCAAGACAAGCGCTTACCTATGCGCCCTCCTTTGGAATTACACCCCTTCGCGAGGCCTGGCACGAGGCTCTATTCAGGAAAAATCCGTCACTAAACGGAAAAAAGATCAGTCTGCCCATCGTCACCCACGCTATCACCCACGGGCTAAGCGTGGTCTCTGACATGTGGGTAGACCCGGATGACGTGATCATTCTACCAGACAAGATGTGGGGCAATTACAACCTCATCTTTTCAGTTCGGAGAGGAAGCCGAATCGCCCGCTATTCCCTGTTCGACGGAAACGGAAAATTCAATTTCGAGGCGTTTGAAACATGCTTGCAGTCCGAGGCCAAAGACAGGAAAAAGATTATCGTTCTTCTTAACTTTCCCAACAATCCCACCGGCTATACTGTAAATTCAGATGAAGCAGACAGGATTGTTGACTTTTTGACTGATCTGGCTCAAAAGGGAACCAATGTTCTGGCAGTAACAGACGATGCCTATTTTGGGCTTTTCTATGAAGAGAACGCGATCAAAGAATCAATATTCGCCCGATTGGTTGGGCGAGATCCCAGACTGCTTGCCATCAAGCTGGACGGGGCAACCAAAGAAAACTATGTCTGGGGTCTGAGGGTTGGGTTTATCACCTACGGGGCATTCCTAAAGGGAGATCTACAGAAATCTTATGATGCTCTGGAGAAAAAAACAGCGGGGGCAGTCAGAGGCTCCATCTCTAATGCCTCACATCTGAGTCAGGAAATTGTGCTCAAATCCATGCAGAGTGAGGACTACCGTACCGAAAAAAATGAAAAATTTTTGATTATGAAGGAACGGGCTCAGGAGGTGAAAAGAGTGCTTGCGGATTCAAAATACGCGGAGGCCTGGGATGTATACCCGTTTAATTCCGGATATTTCATGTGCTTGAATTTGAAGACGGTAGACGCAGAGCCACTCAGGGTTCATCTTCTGGAAAAATACGGTGTGGGCCTTATTGCGCTGGGTAAAACCGATCTCCGTGTGGCATTTTCGTGTCTGGAAAAAGAAGACATTAAAGAACTTTTTGACACGGTCCTTCAGGGCATAAAGGACCTGGAACCATAAAACAACTACTTATTTTCAAGAAAAAACTCACACGCCGATTGAATCTCCTCTGATACTTCCGGAAACCAGTCCGAAACGGTTTCCAATTGAGAGTTCATTAGGTTTGCCGCATCCGGGTAGATTGTTGAAAGGTCTGGTCCGCTTTCAGAATCAGTCACAAGGCTATTCACGATGATGTCCGCCACATGAACAACCATCAACATATCAGGGTCATTCGCGTTCCTGTTCACCTTGTGGTGATATTGGATGGTATCAACAAGACCCTGGGGAAGTTGCCATTTTTTGGCCAGATGTGCCCCGATCTGGACATGTGTCATTGGAATTTCTCTATTTTCTGCATCATAAAAAGACAGTTTATTTTCTCTGGCTGATGCCCAAACTTTCCCGAACAGTTTTTGGAAATAAAGGGCTAACACAACCTTCCCGATATCGTGCAAAAGCCCGCCTGTGAAAGCGTCTTCCGGTGCCAGAAGACGGGTATCCCCAGCGAGATACTTGCTCGTCATAGCCACAGCCACTGAATGAGACCAGAAGGCTTTTATATCAAAATCGTCCGAGGCTTTTTTTTCTGAGAATGCATCAATAATCGAAACTGAAATGATGACATTGCGGACAGAGTTAAAGCCTAATACAACGACAGCACGGGAAATATCGCTGATCTTGGACGGAAAACCAAAAAAAGCTGAGTTGACGAGTTTCAATATCCTCGGGACCAGGGCCTGGTCTTTTTGTATTGTCTGACTCAACGCCTTGACCGACGTGTTGTAGTCCCTCAACATTTCATTCACTTCCATCGCAATCGCTGGCAGAGTGGGAAGGTCTTCTATTTGATCGAGTTTTTTTAGGATTTCGTGCGAATTCATTGGCAGACCCCTTTCAACTGACCTTTTCAAGCTCTCGTACCAGTTTTTCATAATTCTCCCAAAATTCCTGAAACATATTTTCCAGCCCGTCGAAGGCGTTTACCCTCGCACGGTCATCGATTGCCTTGGCTGTCTCATACAAGTCATTGAGACCGAGATTGCCGGACGCACCTTTAATAGAATGGGCCTTTTCGTGGGCTTTTTCTGCGTCGCCTGCAGTGATAGCAAATTTCAGCTCCTTTAGATCGGAAGCGGTTGTTTCCTTGTAAAGGCTAAATAGCTCTGTAAACTCCTCTTCTTCCAGTCCCAAATTTTCTGCTAATTTTTTTGCCTCCATCACCTTTCTCCTTTGCTTTTCGGTCTGTCACATTTCAACCACTTTTAACATTTCAGGTGTACTTTTTTCTGATGAGACTTCTTCATCTGACACCCTCTTGATCATTTTCGCCATCTCCCGCATTACGATAGGTTTCATGACTAATCCGCTGATACCCATGGCCTTGGCCTCGTCCGAATCGGTGGTATCGCTGAATCCTGTGCAAAGGATGATGGGGATATCTGGGCGGATCTGCTTAAGTTTTCTGGCAAGGTCAAAACCCGTCATCTGAGGCATGGTTTTGTCGCTTATGACCAGATCAAATCTGTCGGGATTATTCCGGAAGGCCTCAAGAGCTTCCAGACTGCTTGTCCTGACAATAACCTCATGTCCAAGGTGCCTAAGCATTTTTCTTCCTATATCGACCAACGACGGCTCATCGTCCACAAAAAGAATTCGTTGATGCCCTTTGGGGATAGCCTCCCTTGTCCCCGTTTCTTCCTCAATCTTTCTTTCAATTGCAGGAAGGTAAATATTAAAAGTGGAGCCCTTCCCTATCTGGCTATCAACGGTGATCACTCCCCCATAACTTTTCACTATCCCATGGACAACAGCCAAGCCCAGCCCGGTTCCCTCTCCCTTTTGCTTGGTCGTAAAATATGGGTCAAAGATACGGTCCACAATTTCGGCAGACATGCCATGACCTGTATCACGAATGGTCAGTCTCACATATTGGCCGGGGGGCACATTGGGGGTTTCTAATCCCATCTCTTCATTTTCAATTTTCACATTTCGAACGCCTACCACCAAAACGCCGCCTTTGTTATTCATGGCATGAGCTGCGTTTGTACAGAGATTCATCAGCACCTGGTGGATCTGGGTGGGATCAGCCTCAATAATACCCGTGTCGGTTTCTATATTCTGCTGGATTTCAATGGTCGTGGGAAGTGATGCCCTCAAAAGTTTGAGCGCTTCCTTTACAATATGATTTATCTGTAAGGGCTTCCGTTCTTGATCTCCCTGGCGACTGAATGCAAGGATCTGTTTCACAAGATCTTTCGCACGATGACCTGCCTTCAGCACTTCCTCTAGCTTTTCCCGTGTGTTAGACCCCTCCGGTGTTTCGTATTCAGCCAATTCCGTGTAACCCATAATGGCACTTAAAATATTGTTAAAGTCATGGGCAATTCCGCCTGCCAGGGTTCCGATGGCTTCCATTTTTTGGGCCTGACGAAGTTTATCTTCCAGTTTAATTTCTTCTGTGACGTCCCGCTTAACCGCAACAAAACTGATGATTTCACCAGAAGTATTTTTGATGGGCGAGATTGTTGCTTCTTCCTCGTAAAGTGTGCCATTCTTTTTTTTGTTTATAAAATGCCCTCTCCACACCTCGCCACTGCTGATGGTATTCCACAGGTCCGCATAGAATTCTTTAGGGTGCTTACCACTTTTTATTGTTCGCGGATTTTGGCCAACAGCCTCTTTCCGGGCGTACCCTGAAATGGATTCAAAAGCAGGATTAACATACTGGATTGTGCCATCCTTATCGGTTATAACGACACTTTCCGCTGCCTGTTCAATGGCCGTGACCAGACGTATACGCTCTTCCTCTGCCTGTTTGTGATCCGTGATATCTTTATCTACCCCACGGTAACCACAAAATTCACCTTTCTCGTTTAGTATGGGTAAACCATTGGTCAGGAGATAAATGCGGCCTCCCTCTTTTGTCAAGGCCCAGTGTTTTAAGTCAACAATTGGCTTTTTCTCGGATGCAATTTTATTTAAATATGGTTTTATTCGTTTTTCTGATTCTTCCGGCATGAGTTCAAAAGGCGTTTTTCCGATAAGTTCTTCAGGTTCATATCCCAGTATTTCCTTCACATTTCCAGATGCAAACGTGTATCTGCCATATTTGTCAGCCTCCCAAATCCAGTCTGCCATACTATGCGAGATACCCCTAAAACGCTCTTCACTCTCCCGCAAGGCTTTTTCTGTTATATTGCGCTCCTCCATCTCCTTTTTTAGTTTTAAATGGGATTTCTTAATGCTTCGATTAAGCTTTAGAATGAAAACACTTGACCCTGCCACGAACAAAAACAAAATAGCCGCAACTGAGAGCCAACTCCAGTATTTTCTGAAAACATCGCCGGGTGTTATCTTCCCCAGGTCCTTGTAAGGCCCCACCTTCAGGTCTTTCAGACATTCATGGACTGGCTGATAGTTCAACGGTATCGTCCAGCCCGCGCATCTTGCTGCACGGGTAGCTGCACAGTCCCAGGGCATTTCGAGCAGCACCGTTGCCACTTTTTCAGCTAAACCGTCAGACGTGTGTTTTACTTTTGCAAACGGCCATTCCGGATACGAGCGTGTGGAGTGAACAAACGGCAAATGAACCACCTCACCCCCGTGTTTATAAATCGCCTGGAAATCTTCCAGATTTATCTTTCCTTCGATTGCCATTCTCTCCAATGTATCCGTTCTTACCGTCCCGGCATCCACTTTACCGTCTTTTACAGCATACACGACAGTATCATGCGTGCCCCCGAAGCTTAGCGCTTTAAAATCTCGATACGGGTCAATGCCTTTTTCCTTAAATTCCCGCCAGGCCATCCTCCAGCCACCAAAGGAGGTTGCTTTTACGGCCATAAAAGTTTTGTCTTTGAGATCGGAAAAGTTCTTGATGTCGTTTCGATTGGCCTTACAAAAGATCACCCCGCCACATTTGGTATACGCATCGCCAAAACGAATATTTTTCATCGTGGCGATCCGGTTTAACCCGTATTGACTTTCCAGTTCCACATAGATGGAAGGATCGGTCAGGACGAAATCCACGATTCCGTGCTCAACAAAGGAAAAAATTCCATCAGAGTCAGTCGGTACAATGACAAAGTTCTTGCCCGGAATTTTATCTGAGATATACTTGGCAGTTGGGGACCACTTCTCCATACACCGCACAATACCCCTTTTGGCCAGGACACCGATTCTGACCGGGGGATCATCTGCGCAGGATAACCGAACGGAAACGGATACTGGCAACAGCATAAAGATCATAAGAATAACGCATTGTCGAATAATCAATTTTCTTAATCTGTTGCATGTCTTCATGCTGATTTTGCCGGCTATTTTTTATTTGAGGGATGAATGCAAAGAAACAGTACTCCTGGCTACACCGCGTATTTCTGTGATGTCCATGCTCGATAGATTTGCAAGTTTTCTTATATTTCCTTATACAAAATCAATATCGGTCATTTTTGGAAAGACTTTAGAAGATTTGGCAGGGCGTAGGAGGTTAGGGGTTTGTGGGGTAGAATACTTATTAGAAAAGTTTCACTGTAGATTTATAGTTTCCAGTTCGATATGACTATTTTTAGTCATTTCACTTAGCTTTAACTCATTTTTAATATGTTTAACCCCCTTGATCCATATCAAACTGGAAAAATTGCCCGGATTTGGCAGATTTTGGCTTGGGCGAGTATTCTTTAGGCTCAGTCCCTTCCTTGAAGGTCTGGAGCACCGTTTTATCCGAATGAGGTCCGGCCAGAAGCCCTGTTTTTACGTCAATCTTTGCAAAAACAATTCCATCGGGAACCGGAAAATCAACCACAGGTGTGCCTTTCAGGGCCTGCGACATATAGTATAGCCACAAAGGACTTGCAGCCCTTGAACCTGTTTCACCTTTACCCATGGTCTTTTGATCATCATATCCGACCCAAGCCCCCGTCACGAGTTCTGGTGTATACCCAATGAACCAGGCATCCCTCAAATTATTGGTCGTTCCTGTCTTTCCGGCGGCCGGTCTTTTGAGCGCTTTTATTCTCCAGCCTGTCCCTTCCTGTACAACGGCCTTCAGCAGGTCAGTCATCAAATATGCCGTCTCCTTTGAGATGACTTCAACGGCCTCGGGCTGATTCTCCTCTATAACTTGCCCGCTCCGGTCCACAATTCGCTTAATAAAAATGGGTTTCACCAACTGGCCTCCATTGGCAAACACCGCGTAAGCCCGGGTAAGTTCCATCAATGACGTGCCCGAAGACCCCAGGGCCAGGGAAAGATCAGGGCTCAGTGGGGATTCGATCCCCATTCTCCTCGCATAGTCAATGGCGTATTCGACACCGATTTTTTTCAATATCTTGACAGTGATGACATTTCTGGACTTGGCAAGGGCTGTTCTGAATAATGTGGGCCCGAAAAACTTTTCTTTGTAGTTCTTTGGTTTCCATGTCTCTTCATCAGGCGTTTGATCGGCTATATAAGGGGCATCAATAATAACCTCACCGGGGCTCATGCCCCAATCAAGGGCTGCAGCATAAATGAGGGGTTTAAAGGCAGATCCGGGCTGGCGTCTGGACTGCGTTGCCCGGTCAAACTGGCTGACCCCAAAATCTCTTCCACCCACCATTGCCTTGACTTCACCCGTTTCGGGTATCATGCTGAAAATGGCCCCCTGGACATCGGGTATTTGCTCTAATGAAACTTCCCAGATAACATCTGGTCCCTCTTTTGTTTTAACAGTCGCAGCGGGTTCACGGATCTCCTTCAAAAGACGAACCAGTATAACATCTCCCTGTTTCACGACCTGCGAGGGTCTCTTCACACCTGTTGCATAATAGGCAACCTCCGGGTCAGGTTTTCTGGCCCATTTCATGTTACCCAGTGGCAATAGGGCCAAGTGTTCGCCGATTCGAACCACAACCTCA
>Ga0272443_10003642_pt1 | contig 17911 bp, 13 predicted proteins | sample SSMAcet12_FD_193581 | JGI IMG/M metagenome (GOLD analysis project Ga0272443, IMG submission 193581) | Marine sediment archaeal communities from Little Sippewissett salt marsh, Falmouth, MA, United States - SSM-Acet-12 | ecosystem: Environmental > Aquatic > Marine > Wetlands > Sediment ... | reverse complement strand
AGACCGTTTATCGAGAGGAGGTGGTTGACTATAAGGCTTATAAGCACTCCGGCTGCTATACTCACCAGCGCCATCGACTCCACCTCATAGATGACAAGTTTGAACACCTGAAATGGTTGTGTACCGACAGCACGAAGAACACCGTATTCACGTCTTCGCTCAAGAACTGTCATCAAAACCGTATTTAACACCCCGGTAGCAACGATCAGAATTATGACGAATAGCGATATCCATGCACCCTGCTTATCGGCTTTCATTGCAACGTAGAAAGAGCGTGCGAATTCCTTCCATGTTTCAACATTCAGATCGGGATTGTTGAGTGTGGTTTCTATTGACTCCGCAAGGTCCTCGACTTCATCGAGTCCGGTGGCTATAACCGCTATCTCGTGCACTGCGGTATCGAGAACAAACAGGTTCTGGGCGTCTTGAAGGTGAAGATACAGCGATGAGCGATCATCAGCGGTATTGCCACTTTCGAGTATTCCGACGATTTCATACAGATCGTTTGCCAGAGAGCCATCCGCAGCCTGCGAGAATATAAGCACCGTATCACCCGGTGCTGCCTTGAGTGTTTCAGCAAGCCCCTTACCGAGGACAGCCTGATTAGCAGCAGCATCCGAGAGGGTGTTACCCTTCGTTATTTTCTTCTGGAAATTGGTCGCCTTTGATTCAAGCGCAGGGTCAATTCCGATAACCCTTGCACCCGAGCTTTTTTCCCCGACCGATGTAAGTCCCGCCGCGTAAAACCGAGGCGTCCATGCCTCGACATCCTCCATCTCCATTAGTTCTGTGCCGATCTCCCTGTAGTTGGGGATGTTCTTGTGCATGGAGGGCTTGTCGAGATAGTCGCGCTCGTGAATTTGTATGTGCCCCAGACGGTTTCTTGTAAACATGCTGATAATGTTATTATAGGTGCCATCCGACCAGCCGATTGAGATTGCCGAGAGTGTAAAACCACCGAACATGGTGAGAACGGTCAGAAAAGTCCGGCGTTTCTGGCGGAATATGTTTCTCCAGGCGATCTTGAGTATCAGCATCCTGCAAGACTCTCCTATTTGTAATCACGGAGATTTCTGAGACTGAATATACTCTTGTCTATATCTATATTGAATTTTAGGTCGAGATAACGGATTAAAGTCTCGTGTCCTTCATCATCCAGCGGAACCATCTTCATAACGGAGGGAATACGACGGCCATCGAAGTCTTTAACATCACTGAAATAAAGTATCCTCATTAATTCGTTCTCTTCATCGTAATACTCTTCGCGAATCGGTATGTAATCATCTACCTGGACGACGATTACTATCGATCCCCATACAACCGGAAGGTCCTCCCGTGGGATGCTTTCTATGAAAATAAGGCTGTCGGTTAACGAGTCCGTATAGATATGTTCGTATGTATAGTCTTCGAATAGCGAGAATTCCTTTACAAGGTCATCATTAGTAAAATCCGAACCCATCCATGAACTCATCATCATTGATGGCGGTATTTTGACGACTTTGTTTGTTTTCGGGAGATAGTTCCACATCTCATTATCTATTCGCAGAGTTCCGACACCCTCCTCCTTTTTTGGAGACAGGATGCGAATGAATGTCTTATCCATTCCCTTGCTCCATGCGTCCATCTTCAGAGTACGACTCCAGTTGGGAGTTACTATTTCCATCTCCATCTCAGAATAGCTCGACTTGGAGCGATACATTTCATCAACATCCTTGATGATCTTGTCAACATCGAGAGAGTCAGCCGCTGCAGTGGGTATACCGGAGATAAACCCGGCAATGAGCAGCAATAGAACGACTCGATATAGAGTTGAAAGCTTTTTCATTTCAATATACCTTTCATCAAAGTGTCAGCGATTCCCTTTGACAAGCCCGGAGTTTTAAGGTCAATCATCCCAATCTGAACCTGAAACAGAAGACCATCTATGAGAGCAAGCATGGATGATGCTACGGTCTGGTAATCCATTCTTCTGAACTTGCCGGCTTTTACGCCCTCCTTTAGCAACCCGATCAGGTAATGTTTCATTTCATCATATTTCGAGGTGACTTTATTAGTCAAGTTTATCGAGTCACTGTATGTTCTGCACGATCCCCACGCATAGAACATAACCTCGACTCGGTCATGCTGCTCTGCGAAAAAGGAGATACTCAATTCGATAATTCTCCTGATTCTATTTTCGGGATTGGTGATTTCATTGAGCTTTGAGTTCAGAAATTCGGTGTAGTCATCTATGAATATACTGAATGCTCCTCCGATTAGTTCACCCTTTGATTTGAAATATTCATACAGTGTACCCTTGCCGACACCCGCCTCTCTCGCAACATCGATCATTTTGAGGTTATCGACTCCGGTACGTATCATAACTTCGAGTGCTGCTTTTAGTATCTGTTCCCGCTTCAGGGACTTGTCAACAGTACGTGGACTCATAACAATCAATACCGACCGGTCGGTCAATTATACATACCGGGAAGTCTAATTATTCCATTGCCTGATAGCAAGTTCTTTTTGGACATTCTCTAATCCCGAACATCGCTTTCACCGAAAACATTGCCCCGCATTATCTTAACTCACCATTCCCAGATGGTGGATGTATACGGAACAGTTGAAATGCCGATATGTTATAATAATTGAATTCAGTTTATTAGCAAACGACACTCGGATAATACTACGCAATTATAAGGACTGAGTAGGTGGTGTTGGCGCCATCCACATACGATACGCAATAGGGATATGATTGCAATAAATCCGAGATGTCGGGAAATAATATGCGTAGATAACAATCGCGCTTGACAAGCGGTTACGATACTCATATTATTTTATTGAGATCTGAATGGAGTCCTAAATCGCCCGGAAATATATAGGCCCCACTTCACAGTGAGGCCTGAATGGACGACTGGAATATCGATTGTTGTCTGACAAAAGTTGCTGATCGAGCCGCCCGGTGAGTTTTACACTCTAATTAGTAATATTACGACCAATCGCTGATTCAGTCAATGGGTGATTATCGCGTACATTTGTGCGTATCCGGGCAAGGAGACGGATGCTGTAGTTTGTTCTTGATGATATAGGAAGAGTGATTTGTTTTTTGCTCGACAATACAGCGTGTTTCAAAGTCCGGAAGCTTGGGATTGGAGGTATGGTTGTGCAGACTAACACGGGGCTCAATGGGGTAATTGCCGACTTCCTTCCGGATCCTTTGGTGGTCGTACGAGAGGGCAGGTGTTTGGCTGCCAATGCAGCCTTTGCCGAAAAGCTCGGGTATGACTCTCGGGATGTGGACGGCGGTCTGGATGTCAAGGATTTCATCCGGACCGGAGAAGACCAATCAATTAAGGAATTGCTGGAAGAGAGATGGGCAGCCGATAATCGACCTAATGCGTATCGTGCTGAGTGTGTCTCAAAATCCGGAAACGTTATCCAGTGTGATCTTTCTTCCCGTGAAATTGAATATCAGGATGAACCCGCATACGTTCTTCTAATTCATGATATCAGTGAACAAGTTCGTGTGGATAGAGAGAAGAGGGCGGTCGAAGAGAAATATCGACTCCTTATAGATAGTTCTCATTTATCCATCACCTTCTGGGATGAAAATGGTCATCTGTTGCTGATGAACAAGACCGGGGTCGATGATTACGAGGGTAATCTGGATAACTTGCTCGGAAAGCATATAACGGAAATATTCCCATCGAGGGGGATTGCGTTCCTCGAGAGAAATAAAATCGTGGCGGAATCTCGCGAGAAGATGGTTGTGGAGGATTATGTCTCATTCCCATCGGGAGATAAATGGTTTCTCTCCACACTGCAACCGGTAGAGGATGGAGACGGACAGTTTATCGGTATTCAGGTTGTGTCGGTGGATGTCACCGAGAAAAAACTTGCAGAAGAGAAATACAGGCACACCAACGAACAACTTCAGGCAACTCTGAATACTCTGCCAGACCTTATGTTCGAAGTTGACTCCAACGGGCTTATCTACGATTTTCGCGCTCCGGATCCTGAGATGCTGTATCGCATACCGGAAGAATTCATTGGTCGGAGAGTAACTCAGGTTCTGCCGAAATCCGCTTCCGATATCATAATGAAAGCAATTGAAGAGGCAACGATTGAGGGAGAGAGTAAAGGGACGGTTTATTCACTGGAGGTAGGCGGTCTTCTACAGTGGTTCGAGTTATCGCTTGTCCGCAAGGGTGAGCTTCAGGGAACGAGTTGCCGGTTGGTTGCCCTGGTACGAGATATCACCGAGAGAAAGAGAAACGAGGAGCAACTCAAACTGCTCGCGGATGACCTTATGGTCGAGAGAACCGAGTTGACGGAGAAAAATGCTGCGCTGAAGCAGATTTTGGAGCATATCGAGAGCCAGAAGATGGATCTTCGGCAACAGATATACAGTGATATCGAGCAGGGTATACAACCGATTGTAAATGGTCTCAGAAAACGGCTTGGTCCCGACTTTTCAGATCATATTGATGAGTTTGTTGATGGACTGAATGCTATTCTATCGACAGACAGAGATGAATTCCGTAAGCAGTATGGAAAGCTAACCTCAAGAGAATCAGAGGTATGCGAGCTTGTCAAAACAGGAATGTCATCAAAGCAGATTGCCAATCATCTTAATCTGTCGGTTTTGACCGTGCTTAAGCATCGCGAAAATATACGACGGAAACTTGAGATTTCAGGAAAGCAACTGAGTCTTGCAACATATCTTCGGTCGAAATAACATCGGATTGGGTCAAAAAAGATGCGGCCGGCGAACTGAGTGAACGCCGACCACAGATCCAGTCCTATTTCGCCCTGGGGATTGGGCATTGGTAAGCAATATGAAGACGGTACTATTAAAGTCCGTTTTTATAAAAAGTCAATGTGGCGTTATTACGTATTTGGTTACGTATTTTGTGTCAGACTTTCCATATCCGCGCTTTTGGTAATAAAACAACTCTCTTCTGCCGGTAAAACGCCGCTTTTTTGTTGATCCAAATAAGATTCATCGATAATCATCACCCATGGGTCGTTTAATAAGTGCGATGAAAGAGAGAGCATTCAAAAAATCATTTCGATTATTTGAATCGCTGGGTGTGCATGTCCTGCCGGTTCATTTCTATAGCCCAATTCCCGATACTCGTTTGTTGAGAAAAAACAGGGGGGAATTCGAGCGGGAGCAGAACCTTCTCGGTATTGACATGAAAGAGCAAACTCAGGTGGAATTGATGAAATCTATTTGTCCGAAATACCGGGATGAATACAGCAAATTCCCCCTCGAATCGAATGGCGATCCCAATCAGTATTGTCTTGCTAATGGAAGCTACGGATTTGCGAGTGGTCAGATGCACTACTGCATTGTTCGTGACCTCAAACCTGCACGCATAATTGAGATTGGTTCGGGACATTCCACACTTGCCACACTATCTGCCGTACGGGTTAATGATGAGGAAACCGAGTCTCGCACTGAGGTCACCGCAATCGAACCATACCCGTCTCATTTTATCGATGCTCTGGATGGTACCTCAATTACATTGATTCGGAGCAAAGTGGAAGATATCGATCCCGTCTTGTTCGAGACTCTAAAAAGCGGCGATCTGTTGTTTATCGATTCAAGCCATGTATCCAAGTTTGGCAGTGATGTTAATTTCGAGATGTTTGAGATTTTGCCGAGACTTGCTAAGGGTGTGGTGGTGCACATTCATGACATTCAGTTTCCGTTCGATTATTATGAATCATATATACTTGACGAGCACCATTTCTGGAACGAGCAGTATCTTGTTCAGGCGTTTCTAATGTACAACGATTCGTTTGAGATTGTGTGGTGCGGAAGCTATATGACAGCTCGTTATCCCGATCTCCTCGCCAAACATTTCCCGCATTTCGACCCGGCCCGTGTCCCAACAGGACTGTATATCCGTCGAATTAAATGATGAAGACGGCAGCATGATGACCGTAGGACAGACAGCACAGCTTTCGAAATTTGCAAGCGCAGTCAGAGAATCAACACTAAGACGTCTTAGAGCCGTTCCGGATGGTTACGAAAACTGGCGGATTACATCGGATGCAATGAGTTTCGCTGATATAGCGCAGCATCTTGTCGATGCCGACAACTGGTTGTTTGAAAAACTGAAATCCGAGGAACTCGAACCAATTACCGGGAAGTCGGGAATTGCACCAATAGAAACACGCGGTGAATATATCTCACTGCTTGATCTTCTCGAAAAAACCGGTAGACAGCGCATGGATCTGATAGAGAAGCTCACAGACTCACGTCTTGCTGAACAGATTTATGATCACCGCTTCGGCGGGAGAGTAACCATCTGGTGGATCATAGTACGCGGAAATCTCGATCATGAGATACATCACAGGGGGCAGCTTGCAACATATCTGCATGTGATGAAGGTGGAGAAGTAATCAGATTCTGTCTTATCGAGTATGGTATGTTATTATTTCATCCCCTTGATAATATATATCGGGTATGCGCTACAGATGAAGAATGTGCCGTCCTTCAGTTGTTGTAGCTGTGTGCGGCGGATTTTATCAGAAATGCCGAGTATGCTCTCGAACTCCTCCGGGTCGCCTCCACCCGCGATATACTCCTCATGGTATTCATCAATCCTCTTGGCGTAACTCTCATCATCAACCCAGTGCTTCTTCATGTTCTCGACAGCTTCTCTCTGTTGTTCCGTTTCGTATGGCGGTTCAAGGAATGAAACCGTATCACGAACGCGAATATCAATCTTGTGAAATCCCGCCTGTGCCATGAGATGAGGCAGTGTGGGGGCAATGCCGCTGTCGCCGCGTCCGAGTTTGATCCGACCTCGATTGGCAATGACATTCATCTTGTGAGAAATCAACTGCTGTTCTAAATCCATCTCAGGCAGTGAGGATGCTGCTCTACTGAGAGTTGGTCGAAGATTATCCGGCTCGATGCATGTTATCATGCCACCCGGTTTCAATACGCGCAACATCTCAACGAGAGCGTCTCCGGGGTTAACGAGGTGTATCATCAGAGTCTGGCACGCCACCCAGTCGAATGAATTATCATCAAACGGAAGCTCATACACACTTCCGACCATAAATGATGCATCGCCGTCGGAGGTCCACTCCGGGGCTGTTTTAGCGGCATCCGAGATAAGCTGCTCACGGATATCGACACCGGTATAACTGCCGCCCTTGCCGAAATAGTTCCAGAATGTGTAACCGAGATACCCGAGACCGCAGCCCACATCAAGGAGGCTCATTCCGTGGCGCAGTTCCATCCATTCGGCAAGATGCTCTAATGTTTTTTCGTTCCACATCCGTTTTCGCTGCCATGTCAGCATGGCACGGTAACGACCTTTCGAGAAGTCTACTGAACTGTCTTTGGGACACATATTTTCATTCTCCATTATGATATATCATCATCCGGACTTTGAGCTGAAATGCAGAATATCTGTTGAAGTCCGAACGGGAGTTGTTTGGTTTATATGGATTGAATTATCAATAATTCAATATACCTCTGCCGGCTCTTCTTTGCAACCAGTGTTATCCTGTATGCACTCCTCTCTTTCCAGAGGCAACACAGGCAATGAATGATATCTGTCATTTTATCGGGGAGCATCTGGATGCTCGAGGGAGTTGATACGATATTGAACGAACGGTGCTTGGACTGCGATAAGCACTATAGTGAATTCCCATCAAATTCCGGCTATACTATGACCCGGATTGAACACTCTCCGGTCTGAATCTGACTCCATTAAGAAAGAGATCGACTACTGTCTGTTTTCGTTCTTTCAGGAAGCTGTCGATTTCATCATTATCCCATAGCGCTTCGACAATTGGAGCAAACATCAGAAACGCAAGGCTCATCGAGTTGAATGAGGTCATGGTTTGGACGAAATCGAGATTACGCAACCGTCCCGATTCGACCTCCTCCCGGAATTTGGTCTCCATTAACTCCATCGCTCTTCTGGAGGCAAATGTCTCGGCGATATCTTTCATAAACTCTTCCTGCGGATCGGCCAGTTGACGGCGGATAATTTTAGCCAGACTTGGAAAACGATGGATGATTTCCGAGTGAGCATGAATCATCTCATGCAGGATATCCTCAAATGTTGCGGTATCGGGAATTCTCATGTCGAGTTCATCGCTGACGAGTCTTAAAAACTCGCGAACAACTTCACGATAGAGTTCCTTCTTCGTGGAGAAGTAGTAGAATATTGCCGATTTTGACACACCCGCATTTTCAGCAATTTTCCAGACTCTCGCACCATCAAGACCATGATCTGCAAACTCCTCGAGGGCGGCGTTAACTATCTTCTGCCTTGATTCACTGATCTTCTTCCTGTCGGTAGTATCATTAGCCGATGATTTCATTTCAGAGTCCATCTGTATCCTCACAATCTCTCACCGATTTCATGATGCTCTATAGTATCTACATCACCCGATTCAGGTTCTGAGTGCTGTTGATCTTCCTGCATGTTTACCAGGTAATCAGTCGGGAGCACAATTTCAAATGTTGCACCCTTGCCAACTTCACTCCTAATCCGGATCGAACCGGAGTGTGCCTGTATGATGTGATTGGCTATGGTCAAACCAAGGCCGATTCCTTTTTCGGTTGATTTTGTAGTGAAACCGGGATCGAACAAGTATTCAAAATCATCCTCCGGTATACCCTTTCCGGTGTCACTGATACTGATCACAATATTGGATTTATCAGTGCCGGTAATGATTCGAATATTTCCCGTTTCCGGAATTGCCTGAACTGCATTGACCAGTATGTTGAGGAAGGCTTGGTTCAGGTGACTGGGATTACACCTGATTCGTGGCAGTGTACCATATTCTTTGATAATGCGGATATTACTTCTGATAAGCGGTCGAACCAGCATAACCGCGCTGTCAAGCCCTTCGTGAACATCCACCATCTGAAGGTTAGCCTGATCGAGGTTCACGAAGCTCTTAAGTCGATTGACGAAATAAGCGATCTTCTCACTTCCGCTGTCTATTACGCTGCATGCGCCGTCAATCGTATTAAGCGAAGCCTGCAACTTGCTCTGAGCCGTGTCATCATCATTGAGTTTGTTTACATTGTCTCTCAGCTTTTTAGATGCTGATTTAAGAGATCCCTGCATCCCGCGGATAGCGCCGATTGGGTTATTTATTTCATGCGCGATACTCGCCACCATCAGACCGAGTGAAGCCATTTTGTCACGCTGTGTAAGTTGTGCCTGAGCTGCTTTAAGTTCCATCGTACGCTCTGCGACTTTTCGCTCCAATCCTGTCGTGAGTTCATGAACTCGAGAGAATTGATAGCGGAGTACTGCAATGTATAGAATCGTAACGGCTGTCGGGAAGGCCATGAAGATATATATGTCAATCGAGAATCCAAGCTTGGGTTGAAGTACATTCAGCAGGATCGCAGGGAGATATGCGGCATGCAGAGCCAGTATGTTCAAAATGAGGAATTCCTTGTAAGCGCGGTCCCTGCTTGCTCTTAATGCAAGTGCAATGGAATATGACATTTTAAGAATTCCAATCATAAGGACAGCCACGAACAGGTACATTAACGGACCGTATGAAATTGAAAACTCACCTGTCGGGTATATCTCAACCACTGTGAATAGCATTTTGGAGGTCAGCAGAATCACAAGGATTACCAGTGCAAGCAACAATGAGATGGACAAATAAGCTCGCGGTGACAGGTTCCAGCGAACCCAGTTATGCTTCAGCCTTTGTCCTGCGAGTATTTCGGTATAGCGTGATGCTACGAGGATTGAAATGAATGTGAAGAATATGGCGAGTCTTGCGAATAAGAGACCGATATCGTGATTACGACTACTGAATGCCGTTAATGCCGCAACGGATGAAGCCATAAGGATAAAGCTGAAGACGGCAAGGGCTTTCCAGATTCTCTCTTTTCTACTCGACACCAGACACACTACACCCAATGAGAACAGCAGCAGAGAGCTGGTCAGAATCAAGCCGATATGTATTCCCGAACCGAAATTCATCTATTCTCCGCCGATTGCATTCTGCCAGTCGAAGTATGCATCGAGATACTGATATATGGATGAGTAGTAGTTGACCTGAGCCTGGTCGAGCACCACCCGCGCATCTTTGAGTTCAAGCTGTGTTGCGAGTCCGTTTCTTGCGGAAACTTCGGCGATCCTGAATGCCTTCTCAGCCGTATTCATGCTGGCTCGCGCTGAGTTTATCCGTTCGGAAGCCTCATTGAGACGGAGCCTGATACTCTGGATCTCCTTAAAAATCTCATCCTCGGTTCTGTCAATATCGAGTTCTGTCTGCTGATACTCCACAGTCGCCTGCTTGACTTTCGCTCGTGTGCCTCCTCCCATGAAAATCGGAATCGAGAGAGTCAGACCGGCTATCCAGATTTCGTTTTTATCATCAAATGCCCACTCGTCCGACTGAGATGTGAAGCTGTAAACGAGATTTCCGGAGAGTGAGGGGAAATAGCCGGACCGCTCTGCGTTGATGTTGGTCTTCATCAGCTTTTTCTGCCAGATCAGCGCATTGTAGTCGGGTCGGTCTTCCAGAATGGTATGGAACTCAACATTGGACGGCATATCGGGGTATTCCTCGAGGCTTCCCTGTAATTCGATTTCCTCCTCCGGTGGAATACCCGCGAGGTTTTTCAGGCTGATCAGCGCGAGATCGTAGTTCATCTTAGCCTGACTGACATGCGGAATCATATCTTTCCATCGAGCTTCAGCCTGAAGCAGGTTGAATTCTGATACAAGCCCCGTGTTATACTTTTTCTGTACATCGAGGTAGTTGTCGTAAGCATTTTGTTGTGACTTTTCGGTTACTTCCCAGATAGTCTTAAGAAGCAGCGCCTGATAGAACCCCTTCCGGGCATTGGTGATAATGGCTAGATGGTTCGATTCATAGGTATAGTCGATCATCCTCTGGTATTGCCCCGATACCTTGATCGCATTCAGAACATTCAGATTGAAGAGTGTCTGTCTCAATCCGACATTCATCTCGTATTCGTTAGTGCGGTTGATTCTCATTTTCTGCGTGCCTTCGCCCATGTTTATGTACATGTAGGCATCGGAGAGATAGCGGTTATATCCCGCCTGTGCGGAGATATTGGGGAGGGCGGATGATAGAGCCTGCTTCTTCTGTGCGGAAGCCTTCTCGATCTCCTTCTCGGCTATCTTCAGTTCCCTGCTGTTAGCCTCCACCATGTCGACGAACTCACTCAGGGTATAGGTCCCTGCATGAGAGATGATAGGGGAGAACAGGATCAACAAAACCGCAACGCATATTGTCTTCTTCATAATCTATTTCACACCCTCAGTTTCAATGGTTGAGTTGTTCGACTTCGATTTGGCAAACATATTGTAGATGGTTGGAATCACAATCAGGGTCAGTAGTGTTGAGACTACCAGACCACCGATTGTAACAACACCCATAGGTTGTCTTATCTCTCTACCCGATGCTCCCAGTCCGAGAGCCATAGGGAGCATTCCGAGAATGATCGCAATAGCAGCCATGATGATAGGCCGGAGTTTTACCGGACAGGCTTCCAGAAGGGCTTCCCTGACAGACATACCCTCCTCTCGCATCAACTGGTTGGCGTAATCCAGAATCAGGATTGCCGTATTGACAACGATACCGAGCAGCATAACGACCGCCATCATCGCCATGATATTCATCGTTACACCGGTTATAAGCATCGCACCAATTACGCCAATGAGTGCCAGTGGGAAGGTCCCGAGGATCAGAAGCGGCTGTCTCAGATTTTCGAGAATCGCCGCAAGCAGCATGTATGTTAGCACAATTGCTATTATTAGAGCTTTCAACATCTCGAAGATAGCCTCATACATCATCTCGGCCATACTGCTCCAGGTGATTTCGTAGCCGGATTGCATGTCTATATTGGCAAGGCGCCGTTCAATTTCTCCCGTAATGTCACCCATAGCATATCCCGTAGCGGTTCCACCCGAGAACTCGATTGATTTATACTTGTCCAGGTAGAGTATCTGGCTGACCCCTTCGCTGAATTCGACATCGGCAAGCTGAGATAGTGTATATAACTTCCCCTGACTCGATATCGTGAGGTTAGCGACTTCTTCGGGAGTATCGATTGCTTCATCATCAATCAACACTCTGACATCATACTCCTCACCGGCTTCTCTGTACTGAGTTGCGACGAAACCGGTCATAGCGCCTCGGAGCTGCATGGCAATGCCGTATATGGTCAATCCGGCGTCAGATACTTTCTTTCTATCCGGGATGATACTGATCTCCGGCTTACCCGAACGGGAACTTGTGTTCAGGTTAATAAGTCCGGGAACATCGGACATCTGTTTTAATATCTGTTCTTTATATATTTCGAGTTGATCGATGTCCTGTCCCTTGAGATAGAAAGTGATTGGCGCCCGACCGCTCATCTCCATCGAGGACATGGCAGATACGCGAAGGATGATATTGGGGATGTCCGACAACTCCTCGATGAAAACACCGACCATTTGTTCGGTGGACAACTCTCTTTGAGTGACATCAACCAGTTTGAGTTTCATCAGGGCAAGATTGGTACCCTGATTGAATTCACTGATACTACCCAATTGTGTCAGGATGGTCTTGACTTCGGGATATGCTTTTAGACGATCTTCCACGATTTGTATTACTCGAGCTGATTCGTCGAGGCTTGTCCCGATTGGAAGCTCCGCTTCGATCTTGATATCACCTTCATCCGTCAGCGGCATGAACTCGAAACCGATTCCACCGGAGAACATGAAAGTAACCACGAGCAGCGCGACCCCAAGCAGCACGATTGCAGCTGAACGCTTTCTGTTATGCAGCATCCATGCCAGTATGCGTTTATATAGTTGCTCTGCTCTTGCATTTATGCCGTCGAGTCTATCTCCAATTGAATTTCGTTTGTGATCTGTGTTGTTTTTCTTCCTGTTATTCTCCGGAAGAATTAATGATGCCAGCATTGGAGTGAGAGTGAATGATATTAACAGAGAAAAAACCGTCGCGTAGGTTATTGTCAGTGCGAATGATGCAAAGAATTTTCCGAGCATTCCGGACATATTTGCCACCGGAAGAAATACCGCGATATTAGTGGCTGTGGAGGCGAGAACTGCGACTACCACCTCGGCTGTACCGATTGCAGCGGCTTCCTTGTTGCTCTTGCCCATCTGCTTGTGACGGAAAATGTTCTCGATCACAATTACCGAGTTGGTAACAAGAATTCCGACAGCTGTGGAGAGCGCCATCAATGTCATGGTGTTCTTCGTGAATCCCGACATATTCATCAGCATGAATGCGGAGATGATTGACATCGGCATAGCTGCGGCGACGATGAATGTCGATCGGAAATCATGCAGGAAGATGAGAAGAACCAATCCGGTTAATAGAATTCCGAGGAGTATGTTCGTTAATGTGTCATTGACCGTTGACTCAATAAACAACGATTTATCCATCACTATGTTAAAATTGCAGCCGGATGGAAGAGTCTTCTCAATTTCCGGGAGCATCTCGCGCAGGGATTTGGATATATCGACAGTGTTTCCTTCGGAGTTTTTAATGATACTCAGGAGGACGACATCCGGCTTGGCGATTTTTTCGAGATTGTTGAAGTATGATGTTCGCTCCCGTACTTCCGCACCGGCGTCCTTGACCTCTGCGATATCTCTCAATCGCTTGCTGCCGTGCGCGGTTGGGACTTCGAGTTCCGCCAGCTCCTGTATCGATTCGAATTCACCGGTCATTCGTACGGTATATTCCTGACCTCTTTTTTCGAAATGCCCGCCCGGCAGATCGAGGTTTTGCGTGCCGATAATCTGTGTTAGCTGTGCGAGTGAAATCGTATTCTGGAAAACCGCGCGGTCATTGAGGATGACCTGTACTTCACGTTCCTGGCCGCCGGTGATCTCGGCACGAGCCACTCCCGCTATCTGTGAGAATCGGTCTTTCAACTGCTTGTCGGCCAGTTCCCAGAGTTCGGTGATCGGCATATCACCCGACAACACCAAGTCTATTATTGGGAACTCCTGGAGGTCGATCTTCTCGATGGTTGGAAGTTCGGCGTCATCGGGAAGCTCGTTTATAATCGCATCAACCTTGTCTTTGACCTCCTGATTGGCGACATCCACATTTTTGTCCATCTCGAATTTTAGAATGACAAAAGAGAAGCCTTCCATCGAGTAGGAGCTCATTTCGTCTATCTTGCTGATCGATGACACGGCATCTTCGATCTTCTTGGTAATCTGTGTCTCGATTTCCTTTGGCCCGGCTCCGGAGTAGATCGTCTGCACCGAGATATATGGCACATCTACATCGGGTATAAGATCCAGCGGCATACCGAAGAATGCCAGGCCTCCGAAGAGCACGAAGACAAGCAGGAACATGCTCATCATGATGGGCCGCTTTATTGATAAATCAGAGAGAAACATTCCTTATTTTCCCTTTCTGCTATTCCAGATGGTTATTGGTCATATCTGTTGCAGAATTACTCGATATTATTTCCCATCCTGCCCGGAATCAGTGTAGGTATTTCCGTTTTCAGGGATTCTGATTTTCTTTCCCTCAGCGAGCAGGAGCTGGCCTTCCGTAATCAAAACATCACCGGATTTTAAGCCGGCAATGATCTCAATATCCAGACCATTGCTGCTCCCAAGAGTGACATAACGCTTTTGTGCAAGACCGTTTGCGAGGATGTAGACATATTTCTTCTTTTCCTCACTCAGTACATTCTTGCGTTCTATCACAATCGATCCCGACTGGGTGTACACCTTCACGGCCACAACTGCGGTGATACCGGATTTTGTAATGACGCCCGGATTATCAAATTCGAGCATCACTCCGAACGCCTGTCGGTTGCTGTTAATCGACATATCCACCTGCACGACTTCACCCATGAGTACTTTGCCGTGCCAGTCTGCACGCACTTTCATCCCCTCTTCGAAATGGATGATGTCCTTCTCAGCGACCCATATTTTGGATTTCATCCGCTCGATGTTGGAGACTGTGAATAGTTCATCATCCTTGTGGACATTATCAGATTCGCGAATATTGATCTTGCTGACAGTGCCCGATATTGGGGCGCGCACCTTTACGAACTGTTTCACCGCATCCCAGTTGGCTTTGGCCACCTCGTATGAGGTCTTGGCGTTGTCGAGGTCCTGGCGGGCTACACCACCGGAGTCATACAGACTCTGGTAACGGTTGTATGTTGCTCTCGCGTTCTCAAATGAGACCTTGGACTGGTAGTACTGAGCATTGGGATTGTCGGTTGGGAAGGAGATCACGACGTCATCCTTATTGACCCGATCTCCGACCTCGTAATATATTTTCTCGACCTTGTCGGCTATCATGGCAAATGCCGAGGATTCCTCAACACCCGTAAGAACTGCATGATAGGTCAGTTCCGCTTCGAATTCCTGTGGTTCGATTTCCTCGACTGTTACCGGCACTCCCTTTTCCTCGTAGATGTGCTCCATGCTCCTGGTTTCCTCTTCGGAGCCGCATCCCGATAGAAACGCAGTGACCGCTGTCAGTGCAATGATGATTGATGATTTGGTTTTCATCATTTGTCCTTTATTCTGAATCTGAATATATCATTGTAGGTACATTAGTTGCATATGCACACTATACTCCATGCAAAATACCCCAGTTGAGATGTCTCTAAGGAGTATTCCTTGTGACATTCTTTAGCACCCTTTCCAAGACTTTTAAAGTGGTTTGCATATCCTGATCGCTGATGTCTTTATAAGCCTCATTTATAGCAATCGGCTCGAATTCCTTTATCTCCTCAAGTTTTTTCTTCCCAAGCGATGTTAGATATATCAGCTTTTTACGTCTGTCCTCACGGCTTGAAACCCTTACTACAAGATTCCGCCTCTCCAGACCATCGACCATTCTGGTAATTGTAGTCTTTTCTCTATCAAGGGCTTCTGATAGATCCCCGAGACTTACACCATCTTCGTCCTTAAGTACCATAAGAACAACGAGTTGTTCGAATGTCAAACCGATATCGAATTCCTTGATCCTAACCGATGCCCATCTCTTGACTGCGAAAAATACATTTCCGATTGCTTCAAGCAGCCCCGTATCGGCTTTAAACACGTATTTTCTTCGTTTAAGCATCAATCAATTCTCACCTTCTACTTCAATATAAACGTACCACCTACATCATTTGTAGGTACAACTAATGCTTCTGTCGGCAATTGTCAAGCGAAATATTAGAAAAATCTTTAGTCATCAGCACGATTGTTCAAGTTTTGAAATGGAACGATACGCAATTATTGTGTAATCCACAGAGTAACAAGACAATAGATTCTGCTTGTGTCCCGGAATGGAAATCGTGTTGCAGGATAATTCGCTACTAAGGCGGAGATAGATCACTTAAATATAAAGTGGATCAAAATGATCCTTTACAAAACTGGTGGTTATGACGATATTCTGAATTATCACGGGTATGGACATATCAGCCTGGCTAAACTATCGGAGAATGATATGAGATTATTCAGGATACTTCGAGGACTGCTATTTATAACTGTATTACTTGGTTTTGCAGTAACGATACACGCGGAAATCCCCGGTCTGATGAACTATCAGGGGCGACTTACCAATACAGCGGGTGAAGCCGTCGCTGACGGCGAGCATGATGTTACTTTCAAGCTATATGACGAGTCCGAAACAGTACTCTGGGAGGAGTCGCACACGGTCGCAACCGCTGACGGTCTTTTTACAGTTCAACTCGGTTCCAACGGTTCACCGCTGAATGCGGAGTTGTTCGATTGTACCGAATGCCGGCTTGGCATTACGGTTGGGGAGGATCCGGAGATTTCCCCGCGAACTCGCCTGACTACGGTTCCGTATGCATTCAAATCCGGTTCTGTCGATGGCATGATCCAATCGAGTGGAATCACCGATGAGCCGGGCGTGGCGGCATTCAGTGGAGCTTATTACATATATCTCGATGATCAGGTATTTACGGAGGCTTGCAGCCGGACTATAAATTGTCCTGCTTCCGGGTATGTCCTGGCGATAGCTAATGCCAGGATTGCCACCCTCCCACAGCACACATATGGTGTGGATTCTTATGCTACGGTCGGTATCTCGGATGTCCCGAATGCTCTGCCCGGGAATCAGGACCTCGATTTTCATATCGATAGCATCATTCCAACCGGAGTGTATTCAATGCCGATCGGATTGTCGAGCATGTTTACGGTGGAGTCCGCCGGTAGCTATACCTATTACCTTGTTGCGTATGAATACTCCGGCTCTATCAGTCTGGCAGATTTTCAATTCAATCTTGTATATTTTCCGACTGCATACGGGACAGTTGATCCCGTTCCCGACAAATCAGCCGCTCTGTATCCCGGTCAGGATATCTATCTGGATGTTCCGGCACAGACTATGTTTGATGCAGGATCTATTGAAGCGAATTTTCGGGATGTGTCTTCGCTCGAACGCGATCTTGCCGCCATGAAAGCGAGGATAGAGGAGTTGGAGCAACAGCTCAAGAATTCGAGGTATGATAACAGGTAGTACACTCGCCATCCTGAAAAATTCCATACATGGTAGCCAACTTTTCAGATAAGCACCAGACTCGGTACAGACCGGTTGTGGCCGGTGTATGTTACGTGTAGCAGAAATAGCAGAATTAAACCGGGGGCAAACAGCCCCCGGCCACACTGATTATATTTTTCGTGGCTGGTGTATGTCCCGTGCATCAGCTTTGTATTATGTTGGCGCACGAGACGTACGCCAACCACAGAAGCAGAGTCTGTGGGAGTATCCCAACGACACTTTAACCTGTCACCCCTGCGCAGGCAGGGGTCCAGTCCTTGGTTGTTAAAGACTATGTGATTTTCATATCATGTGTTGATTCCGGTCTTCATACGGATTACTCGAAGAGATATGTTAAACAGTAATTTGGAAGACTAAATATCCGTCACTTGTCAACTTG
>Ga0272443_10003641_pt1 | contig 17912 bp, 9 predicted proteins | sample SSMAcet12_FD_193581 | JGI IMG/M metagenome (GOLD analysis project Ga0272443, IMG submission 193581) | Marine sediment archaeal communities from Little Sippewissett salt marsh, Falmouth, MA, United States - SSM-Acet-12 | ecosystem: Environmental > Aquatic > Marine > Wetlands > Sediment ... | reverse complement strand
GTACGTTATTGATATCTCATCTCCCTCCAGTCCATCAACCGTTGGATCATATGACACTCAGACCTACGCGAATGGTGTCACTGTGGATTCATCCTATGCCTATGTCATTGTGGGTAATTCCGGGCTCCGTATTGTCGACATCACCAATCCGACAAATCCCGTTGCAGTGGGGTCCTTCGTCACTCCGTCCCAGGCTTGGGATGTTGAGGTTGATGGGGACTATGCCTTTGTGAGCACCATGTCCAGCGGCGTTCGAATTCTGGATATATCTGACCCGACAACACCAACAGAAGTGAGCAATTACAACTGCGGAGCCATGGAATATAACGGTATCAGCCTCGGCGGAAACTATCTATGGGTCTCACTATATCGCGACGGTATCAGTGTAGTGGATGTTTCCGATCCAACAAATCCAGTTGGCGTGGGATACTACGATACTGCCGGGATAGCGTATCAGTTTGCGACCTCGGAGAACATAGGATACCTGTCAGAACAATATTATCTCAGTCTCTACCGTTTTGTTGCACCTGCTCCTCCCAATTCCTTCTCGTTCAGCAGTCCGGCAAGTGGTAGTGTCTTTCACGATCAGAACGTTACAGTTCACTGGCAGCCGACAACCGATCCGAACCCCGGGGATGTGGTACAATTCCGGGTACAATGGTCGACACAGCCGGATTTTGCGATTGCGGACTCTGTCACAACCTCCGATACTCTGGTAACACTGTCGACCGGGTTGCCCGACGACTCCACGATCTACTGGCGGGTAAAGGCTTTCGACTCGCAAGGGGATTATGTCTGGGGTGAAGATGGGAACGCGTGGCATTTTTCCATCGACGTCTACGATGCTCCATCCGCATTTACTTTGCTTTCGCCGGAGAATGCAGATACCTGCTGGACCCTGGACACAACGTTGGTCTGGGGGTCTTCCAGTGATCCGGACCCCTACAATACGGTATGCTACGATGTCTGGCTCGACACCCTCGCGACACTTGAGACGAAATGGCAGGTGGCGGACAGCATCGCCGACACCTCCCTGTCCATCAGTGATCTCGATGATGACCAGAAGTATTACTGGAAGGTGAGAGCGACGGACACAAATACGCAGGGCACCTGGTCCAGTACGACCAATTACTTCCGAACCTACCTGCCCGAAGCGCCGACTGGGTTTACCTATGCCTCGCCGAGTAACGGAGCAATCTTTCAAAGCGACACTGTGGCCGTAACGTGGCATCCTGCGAGTGATCCCGATCCCGGAGATGCTCTCGAATACCAGGTTCAGTGGTCCACGGATCCGGAGTTTGCTTCATTCGCATCACTGGTGACAACCGATACGGTGGCGAATCTGACTCATGACCTGCCCGATGACTCCACTCTCTATTGGCGAGTAAAGTCATACGACACTTTTGGACTGGACTCCTGGGGTGAAGACAGCAGTGCATGGAACTTCAACGTCAATATCTATGACACCCCTCTTGCGTTCACACTGCTTGATCCGTCCGTCGGGGACACCTGCTGGACCTTGGACACGACGTTGACATGGCAACAGACTACCGACCCGGATCCCTACGACACACCACTGTTCGACGTATGGTTGGATACACTCGCTGACCTATCAACGGCGCAACTGGTCGCCGACAATGTCGCTGACACGAGCTATGCGCTGACCGGACTGCTGGACGATCACACTTACTACTGGATCGTCCGTGCCACCGATTCCAATACCGATGGCACTTGGGCCGGTGACACGCTCAGCTTCAACACGTATCTGACGGAAGCACCTGCTGCCTTTGCATTCACATCACCTGATAGTGGATCAACTGTTGGTGTTGCCGAACCGACAGTGATGTGGAACCCATCATCGGATCCTGATCCAGGCGACACCTTCGAGTACATCGTCGAGTGGTCCACGGATGCGTCGTTCAGCACGAGCTTCAGTGCAACGACTACAGACACGTTCTACACGATTACAGACTTGGCAAGCCCAGCTCCTTCAGAAAGTGCTACCACAGCACTTCCTGAAGAGACGCGACCACGTGCTTTGCGGGGCAAGGGGAACACCTCCAGTCCAGAGTTGACAAGTGATCTGGATGGCCCGCAGCTCGTGTTGCCGGATGACCACAACTACTACTGGCGTGTGAAGGCGGTGGACAGCTTTGGGCTTGAGACCGCTGGAGAGGGTGGTAATGCATGGGCGTTTAAGGTAGACGTTCAGGAAGGACCAGCATTGTTCGCTTTGATCTCTCCGTTCGATGCGGACACCTGCTGGACCTTGGACACGACGTTGACATGGCAACAGACTACCGATCCAGATCCCTACGACACACCACGGTTCGACGTATGGTTGGATACACTCGCTAACCTATCAACGGCGCAACTGGTTGCCGACAGTGTCGCTGACACGAGCTATGCGCTGACCGGACTGCTGGACGATCACACTTACTACTGGACCGTCCGTGCCACCGATTCCAATACCGATGGCACTTGGGCCGATGACACGCTCAGCTTCAACACCTACCTGACGGAAGCGCCGACGCCTATCTTCCTGGTCTATCCTGACTCAGCAGGTGTAGTGGGTCAAGATACTGTTGTCTTTGAATGGACAGCAGCAACAGATCCTGATCCAGGCGATGTGTGGACCTATACCCTTCGCTGGAACCATGACGGTACTTGGGTTGACACATCCACAACAGAAACCAGCCTGCAGATTACCGAACTGCTTGACGATTTACTGTATCACTGGTCGGTATCGGTTTCAGATCGCTTCGGTAATTCTGTAACCAGCAATAGCTACGAAACTGGCTGGCCTTTCAGCACATTCTTCCCCGAAGCGCCGGAACCGTTTGCGTTGGTGGGCCCGGCAGATGGAACGGAGATTCCGCATGAAGATCAATTTCCGTTTCCCTTCATGTGGGAAGAATCTACTGATCCCGATCCGGGTGACAGCTTGACATACACGCTTGAGCTAGATACTGACAGCCAGTTCTCTGCACCGCTGTCATTCGTGGCAGACAGTCCTGATTCAGTAGCCGTAGATTCGTTGGACAGAAACACCTATTACTGGCGCGTCAAGGCGACCGATCTCTATGGTCTCGAAACCTACTCCAGCGAAACCTGGATGCTGGATGTGACATTGTCTGTCACCGAGATGTTCGCTGGCATGCCCACCGAATACAGTATCGCCGGATTGTACCCGAACCCATTTAACCCAACGCTGTCAGTCGTGATCGGCCTTCCGCAAGCAGCGGATCTTCAGGTAACGGTCTACAACGTCATGGGTCGTCAAGTTGCTGAGCTGACGAGCGGTCGTACACAAGCTGGATACCAGACCTTCACCTTCGGCGGATCACACTTGTCCAGTGGGTTCTACTTCGTCCGTGCATCAGTACCGGGCAAGATGAATCAGGTGAAAAAGGTTGTACTGATGAAGTAGTACATATTCGTTCAAGAAAACACCAACACGCGGATTCCGTTTCGAGGGTTTTTACTAGGTTAAAAGCGGGGAGACTCGAAATCCCCGCTTTTTACTGTTCACAGGCTACTGGTGATCACCCTCTCCGCTGATTACGTTAAACTTGTGCCCAGTCATATGACTGGGCATTATTTCTCCAAAACAGAACTACAGGGATATTGTGGGAATATTGCAGGGACACACCGATGTGATTCTGCCTCCCTTTTCGAGTTCTGTTCTTCGCTGTATACTCATCAACACCTGCGATGCACTCCTCCACTACTCAAGAAATATTCTGTTGTTGCGTGAAAAAGGTTGTTGGAACTCCAGTCTATCGCTAATTTTTTATAGCGAAAGACGCGCGGTGCCTTTATGAATTACCTTTGAATGTCGATTGCCTCGCTTGCTTCTCTGCACGATCCTGCGCCAAACCAGTGAGCTATCAAGAATTCACTTTTTACACACTGGCTGTGGCATAGTCCGACATTCCCAGGTTTTGCTACCCAACCCAGATTGACTCTGAGGGCTTGGACCACTTCTGTTCGTACCAAAATTTCGATCTTCTCGCTGACCGGCGACCTGATTGACGAGATCACAAAGAACGACGCTCAGTCGGGAACAGCCAGCTGGGATCTGAATAGCAGGAACTCTCAACAGATCAAATCGGGTCTTTACCTCTATGTTGTGCAGACTCCAGAAGGTGACAAGGGCATGGGCAAGTTTCTTGTAATACGGTAAACCAGCGATCACTAGTACTAAAAACGCAAAAGTTGTAACTCGTATATGTTTGATAATATAGAATATAGTTGTCCTCGAATGATCTTTGTGATTGAATCCGGGTTCGTTGCCATTTGATCAATACATGATGTAAAATAGGGAACGATTAAAAATTCCTTCTTACACAGGAGAGAAGAGATGAAGAATCATTATTGGTTCGTCACTCTCCTCTTCCTCGTGCTTTCGCTTGTAATGACTTCATGTGACGAACTCCTTTCTACTGAGGAAGAGGAACTTCCCCCCGATGCGCCACGGCAACTAGTGGTGCAAATAGCATCGAACGGCTCGATTGAAATGAGCTGGATCGATCAATCGGATAACGAACTCGGATTCAAATTGGAGTACCAGATCTCAGGAAGCATCGTCTGGACAATGATCGCCGAAGTTGGTCGAAACGCCACGAGCTATTCCTGGTCCAATCCGACGGAAAACACAACCTACAGCTTCCGTATTTACGCCTACAATGACGTGGATGATTCGGACTATTCCTACTCGACATCGCTGTACTATCCGCTTTATACACCGACAAATCTGACTGCAACCGTAAACGGGACGGTGATTGAGCTGAATTGGCAGGACAACTCACAGTCTGAATCTGGGTACCGGATAGAGCGGAGCGACAACGGCGGTGGTTTCAGCGAGGTTGGCACGACAAATGCAAACACGACCTTCTACGAGGACGGGGAATTCCCCTCCGGCGCGTCCTTGGTTTACCGCGTCGTTGCTGTTTCAGGGACAAGTGAGTCGGGGGCTTCTAACGAAGCGAGTATCACCGCACCCGAGATGCTGAATGCACCCTCCAACCTGACAGCAACGCTTTCCGGTGGTGATGTTGCCCTTAATTGGGAGGATAACTCCAACATCGAAACGGGATTCAGAATAATCCGCAAGGATGGAGATGGAGATTTTACCCAGATTGCCATCGTTGCCAGCAATTCGACAGACTACCTGGATGATGAATTCCCTTACGATGTCCTGCTGACCTACCGCGTCGTGGCGTTTGACGGAGATGGGAATGTTTCCGATCCCTCCAATGACGCTCAACTCACGGTCCCTTCGCCCGAAATGCTGGTCTATGAAGATGATTTCGAAAGCTATGCCGCAGGCTACTGGATTGATGATCCCTGGAACTGGGGTGCGACAAATACGGATTATGTGGTCTTCTTCACGACGGAAGATAATCCGATACCCTCGGGCGGCAGCAACAGCTTGGCTTTTTACGATGATTCAGATGTTGATTACGGCAACGCGGACCTGACTTTCGACGGGATTGTTGCAGGCCGGATCGAGTTTGACTTGTATATCTATTATTCGAGTACATATCCCTACACGACATTTGGGATGGCGTTATCACTCGATGAAGTATGGGAGACAACCGATGAGTTTGGTCCCTATCTCTACTGGTCATCGGACGGGTATTTCTACGCCGCGGACGGCACTGATTTTGAAAGCTACGTTGTGTTCGCAACCAATGACTGGTATCACGTTACCATCGAGTTTGATGTTGCGAACGGTTCGTACAGCGTAAGCTTCGATGAATCAGTCGTGGTTGAAGATCTCAGTTTCTACGAGAATCACTCCGGAAGCAGCGCTGTCGCATTCTCGATTCTGATGTATACCTCACCAATGCTCTACTGGTCACAACTGGATAACTTTGAGCTCTATTCGTACGATGGATCCAGTTCAACCTCCGTGGTGACAACAACGACAAAGCGCGGGCCCATCTACATTCCAACACCGGTCCGTTAGGCGGAATTCAACGATGAGATAGCGCCCCATGCGTTTGTATGGGGCGCATTTTTGTCTTCGACATAAAAAGGAGGCCAAAGCGGCCTCCTAATAAATTCTCTATCCCGAAGAGGAGTGTTAATTCTCCTCCCCCTCTTCCTCCTCCCAATCGCCGGGAGGACTACCCTCCTTCTCGAGAACTTTAATCTCATCACGAAGACGGGCTGCTTCCTCGTACTCCTCTTTCTCTACAGCCTCTTTCAGCCGACGGTTTAGTTCCATCAGCTTGTCCTCAGAGGTTGGCGGTTTTGTGTCGGATTCTGCAACCTCCCCACGCATACCCGCTTCTGTAAACACCTCTTCCGCGACAAAGATGGGCGCCTCGGTTTTGAGGGCAAGAGCAATGGCATCGCTGGGGCGAGCATCAACCTGTCTGCTGCCATCCGGCGTATCGAGGTAGACCAATGCGTAAAAGGTGTTCTCTTTCAACTCGGTGATTTCGATCTTCTCAATCGTCGCGTTGGAAGATTCCAACAGATTGTGAAACAGATCGTAGGTCAGAGGACGGACATATTTCAACCCCTGCAGGAGGAGTGAGATCGTATGCGCCTCGGTAGCCCCGATAAATATCGGCAGCCACTGCTCCCCATCCCTCTCCTTCAGGATTACGACATATCCCTGGTACGGTGGGCTTATCGATATTCCTGTTACTTCTACCGGAACCATTTCCATCTCCAGATCAAACGTCAGTTGAGGCCAATATACCGGAGCACCCTAATACAGTCAAGCTGCAACTGTACCTGAACCGGGTTGCTGTGGTGCTTGCCACCTGTAAGATCAATTAGAATTAAAGAAAGCGCCGTGATTTGCATCACGGCGAATATACTCCAATGGTTCGAAAGCAGAATGATTTCTGCCTCCCACAACCTGCCATTTCAGAAAATCCGATTCCGATTCTTGGCTTTAGTATCGCCTGAAAAGACTGACGACCTTGCCCAAAATACGAAAATCAGGAGTATTCTTCTCCACAATGATCGGGCCCATGAACTCGTTGGCGGGCTTGAGGACGATTCTATCCTTCTCGGGGTGATAGTATTTAATCGTCGCCTCATCACCCAGCAATGCAACCACAATATCACCCGGAATCGCGTCTTCCTGCTTGCGGCAGAAGACAACATCGCCATCATGGATTCCAGCTTCGATCATCGATTGACCTTTAACGCGAAGTGCGAAGGTCTCCCCTTTCGGAGCATAGTCAGCATCCACTGCGATATGACCGCGCAGGTTGTTTTCCGCGAGCAGTGGTTGGCCTGCAGCGACCGCTTCGCCATAAATGGGAATCTCGACCACACGGGTCGTAGGCTGAATCATGTCGCTCAGTTCAATGGTGCGTGCGCTGCTTGTGGCGGAGTCATCGATATCGTCACCAATGAAGTCCTCAAGAGCGATCTGCTTGCCCAAATTCGTAAGCTCAATCGCCCGGCTGCGGTAGCGCTTGCGCGAGAGGTAGCCTTTTTTCTCGAGTGCTTCGAGGATGCTGCGAACGCCGTTCGTGGACTGGATACCCTCCGCCTCTCCGATCTCGCGAAACGTGGGCGGATAGCCCTGCTCCATCAAACCTTCACCAATGCGTTTAAGTACCGATTTCTGTCGCAAAGTCAATTTTTGCGCCATGGGTTATCTCCTTGACGAATGAACCAGCGGGAGCAGGGCAATCATGTAAAACCACAAAAAACATCTTATTCCGTGCCTGTTACGCGCACATTTAGCGTATAAATCCCTCTCCCTCGGTCAATACCATGTTTTCTCAATGTTGACCGCTCTTTTTCGCTCTCGCAGATACGATATGCAGCTATAGAGGATGTACCCCCTACTAGCGGTGCTCTGCGACAGTAACTGAACAAAAGATAAGTGAACAGGAGCTCAGTGTCAATGTGTGCAGGTTTAATAAATTGAATTCCAAAGGAGCAACTCGGGAAGGGTTGGGAGAAACATCACCGGCAGGATTTTGTGCCCTTGTGACCTTCTTCAGGGCCTTTCTATCATCATAGTTACAGGGCCGTCATTTACGAGCTGCACCTGCATCATCGCGCCAAATACTCCCTTTTTGGTGGGGATTCCCATCTCTTGAAGGAGGAGTGCAAAACGGTCCACGAGCGGTTCAGCGACCTCAGGTCGTGCTGCATCGACAAAGGCCGGCCTGCGCCCTTTGCTGGTGTCACCGTAAAGAGTAAACTGGCTTACAACAAGCGCCTCTCCCCCGACATCCGTCAATCCGAGGTTCATCTTACCCTCGGCATCTTCAAAAACTCTCAGCCCCGCTACTTTGTTGGCGAGCCATTCCACATCCTGCTCGGTGTCTGTGTGAGTTGCACCAACCAGTAACAGAAAACCCCGGCCAATTCGGGAAACTTCCTCCCCATCCACCGTTACAGACGCCTCGGAAACCCGTTGCAGGAGAATACGCATCGCCTAGCCCACACTTTCCAATCGAACCGACCCCTCGCCCAGATGTTCCTCGACAGAATCGAGAACCTCCCGCGCGGGATCGATTTTGTACCGCGTGCTCGAGAACGCCCAGACCTCACCCTCCTCACTCCGGAACAGTATGCGAAGACTCGCATTCCCAGGGTGGCGGCGCAGGTCGTTTTCTATGTTTAGCAGCGCCTGTCCAGCCATTTCCTCGTCAACGATGATCTGAACACCCTGTGTGAGCCTTCGAGCGGCACGGTCGAGCAGTTCAATCTCATCGACGATCAGTTCAGGATCCTGTTCACGAAGCTGCACCTTGGCGCTGACCAGAACAGGCTGATGACCTACCTCGGAGATCAGGTCTTTCAAACGTTCGTAGGAACCTGGGAAAATGATCAGATTCACCGTGCCGGTCAGGTCCTCGAACCGACCGCGCATCATCGGATCGCCCTTACGGGTCATTCGACGTTCAAGGTTTGAGAGCATACCGGCGAGCCGCACAATCTGGCCGTCATGAGCCGAAATAAGGTCAGCTACCGGCATGGTCGAAAATGAACTGATCTCCCGAGAATACCGCATCAGAGGATGGCCTGAGAAATAGAGACCCAGAAGCTCCCGCTCATGCATGAGTTGCTGGTGGGCGGTCATCTCCTCTACAACAGGCAATTCCGGGCGCGGGAGATCTACCGCTGAATCCTCCCCGCCAAAGATGGAAACCTGTCCGTTCTCCCGTTCCCGTTGAAGCTGCTGGCCATAGCTGAGCGCAGCATCCAATGCCGCGAGCTGCTGGGCACGGTGGCCCGGGAGAGAATCGGCTGCACCCGCCTTGATCAGGTTTTCGAGGACTTTCCGATTCACCATTTGACTGTTTACCCGGCCGGTAAGATCAAAAATGTCTGAAAACGCGCCCGCCGTATCACGTTCACCCAAGATGTTCTGGATCGCCGCACTGCCCACGCCCTTGATCGCGACAAGTCCAAATGTCACCTTGCCATCCGGTGTGACCGCGAACTCCTCCTGGCTCGTGCTCACATCCGGGGCGAGCACGGTCACACCCATGCGTTTGCACTCCTCAAGGAACAGCACGAGTTCGTCCGTGTTGCTTCGGCGGACGGTCATCGAGGCCGCCATGAATTCTGCGGGGTAATGAGTTTTCAGGAATCCGGTCTGGTAGGCGACAAGCGCGTACCCGGCGGAGTGCGATTTATTGAAGCCGTAGCTGGCAAATTTGTCAATTAAATCCCAGATTTCGGTGGCGATTTTCTTGTTGATCCCATTCTTTCCGCACCCCTCGATGAACTCGGGCTTCATCTGGTTCATCACATCCTGCTTCTTCTTTCCCATTGCGCGGCGCAGGATGTCCGCTCGACCGAGGCTCAGGCCACCCAATCGGTTGGCGATCTGCATTACCTGCTCCTGGTAGACGATAATGCCGTACGTCTCATCCAGGATTTCGCCGAGGCTTGGGTGCAGGTAGGTGACTTTCTGGCGACCATGTTTACGCTCGATATATTCCGGGATGTTGCCCATCGGGCCCGGACGGTAGAGCGCGTTCATGGCGATGAGGTCTTCCAATCGCTCCGGTTTCAGCTTGCGCAGGTTGTCGCGCATACCGCCGGATTCAAACTGAAAAATTCCGATTGTATCGCCGCGAGCAAAAAGTTCGTAGGTTTCCGCATCATCAACAGGAATCTCATCCAGGTCCAGTTCGATTCCTCGCCGGTGCAACTGCCCTAACGTCAGTTCGAGAATCGTCAACGTCTTCAACCCGAGGAAGTCCATCTTCAACAAACCGAGCTTCTCGACGTTGGTCATATCGAACTGGGTAACGAGGTTCCCATCCGAGGCGCGCAGCATCGGAACGAAATTTTCGATGGGCTCCGGGGTAATCACAACTCCCGCTGCATGCACCCCTGCGTTGCGGATGGTGCCCTCGAGGACCAGCGCTCTCTCCATCAACTCACCGTATTCACGGCGGCTCTTGACGAGGTCGCTCAGCTCTTTGACCTCATCCAGCGCTTTCGGCAATGGTGTGACACGACCCTGCTGAGGATCGGGGATCAATTTACTGATCGCTTCGACCTCTTGAAGCGGGACACCCATCACCCGCCCCACATCCTTCACCACCTGCTTGGACAACATCCGACCGAAGGTGATGATCTGCCCGACGCAGTCCTCACCGTATTTCTGCCGAACGTACTCGATCACCTCAGCACGCCGGCTGTCCGAGAAGTCGACATCGATATCGGGATAGGACTCCCGCTCCGGGTTGATGAACCGCTCAAAAAGTAGTCCATAGCGAATCGGGTCAATGTTGGTAACGCCGATCAGGTAGCTGACGAGCGAGCCCGCCGCGCTTCCACGGCCCGGACCCACCGGGATATTCTTGCTTTTCGCGAAGGCAATAAAGTCTTGTACAATAAGAAAATAGCTTGCCAATCCTTTGAGCTTGATAATCTCAAGTTCGGATTCCATCCGCTCGCGGATTTCGTCGGTGATCGTCTCATAACGCTCCGGCAGCCCCTCTTCCGCCAACTTGCGGAGGTAGCAGAAGTCGTCATCCGATTCGACATCTTCCGGCAGTTTGAACTCGGGAAAATGCTTGACCCCGAATTCTATCTCAAACTCGACCTTTTCCGCGACCTCAAGGGTATTCGTGATCGACTCTGGAACCTCGCGGAAGATCTCGAGCATCTCCTGCTCGGTCTTCAGATAGAACTCCTGACCGCTGAATTTGAAACGTTTCGGGTCATCACGGTCCGAGCGGGTCTGGACGCAGAGCAGAATGTCGTGCGGATCGGCATGTTCCTTTTTCAGATAGTGAGTATCGTTGGTGGCCACCATCTTGGCACCGATTTTCTTCGAGAGCGAGGTCAGGAATTTGAGCGCGAGCCGCTCCTCCTCGATGCCGTGGTTCTGAAGCTCGATGTAGAAATCTTCGCCATAAAGATCCTGCATCAACCCGGCGATCCTCATCGCCTCCTGCTCACCCTTCTTGAGGAAAGTCTGGTTGACATGACTCTGGATACAACCGGAGAGCGCAATGATGCCGTCACGGTGTCCGTTGAGCAGGTCGTAGTCTACGCGTGGTTTGTAATGGAAACCGTCACGGTAACCGGCAGTAGACAGCTTGATCAGGTTGTTCCATCCATCTTCGTTCTTAGCTAGAAGCAGAAGGTGATAAATCGGTCGTTTGTTGCCGTAAAGGTCCGCACCCTTCTCGGTATGCCGTCCATCCGTCAAATAGAGTTCGCAGCCAATGATCGGTTTTACACCCGCCTTTTTCGCCGCCGAATAGAAATCGACAGCTCCGCACAGGTTGCCGTGATCGGTCATGGCGATAGCGGGCATACCCTGCGCCGCAGCCTCTTTGACCATATCGCCTACTTTGGAGGCTCCATCGAGTAAAGAATAATCGCTATGGTTATGCAGGTGGACAAAGCTCATGCGTCGTGGCTCCGGGAAGGACGTTCAGTTGCCTCAGCCGTCTGTAGAAACAGTTCTTGTACCCTCTTCAGAGGATGGCAAAGACCGACCGGGACTCGCCTATCTCCAGTAAGGACAACTGTTTCTTACAGGGGGCTATGCCTGTTCCATAAGGAACAAGCAAGAAGATCAATGACTTACGTAATACGTTGATATTACAACGCTTGGAAAAATCTGTCCTTCGCAATGAAGGATAGGTCAATCTTTGGTTTTTCTGGGCGCGGAGTCAATGGATTCTGTAGTCTCAGGCAGTCTCGCGGCGCACACGTGCCCCGAGAGCGCTCAGTTTTTCTTCGAGACGCTCGTATCCGCGGTCGAGGTGGTAAATCCGGCTGATTTCCGTCTTTCCGCGAGCCGCTAGACCAGCTATAACGAGGCTGGCCGAGGCGCGAAGGTCGGTGGACATGACTGGTGCTCCCTCGAGCCTCACCGGACCGGTCACCTGGGCGACGTTATCTCTCATCACGATGTGCGCGCCGAGGCGGATCAACTCGGGTACGTGGGTGAATCGGTCGTTGTAAATAGTGTCTTCAATCAGGCTGGAGCCATTAGCCCCGGTCATCAGCGCGATCCACTGGGCCTGCATGTCGGTGGCGAATCCGGGAAATACTTCGGTCTGGATGTCAACCGGTTTCAGATGTCCGCTTGACTGGATACGGATGCGGTTCTTCGCCTCGGTGATTTTCAGGCCGGCCTCGCGGGATTTTGCGATAATGATAGAAAGGTGTTCGGGGTTGACGTCCACGAGTGTAACATCGCCACCAGCGAGCCCTGCAGCAGCGAGATAGGTTCCCGCCTCGATACGGTCTGGAATGACCCGCATATCAACCGGATTCAGGGAATGTCCCCCCTCTATCCGTAGTGTAGTCGTCCCCGTCCCTTCGATGGGGACTCCCATGGCGATCATCATCAAGGTGAGCGCGGTGACTTCCGGTTCACGGGCAACGTTTTCCAGGATGGTCTCCCCTTTTGCGGCAGCAGCGGCCAACATCAGGTTCACCGATGCGCCGACGCTGGGGAATTCGAGAACAAAACGCGCACCTCGCATTTTCCTGCCGTCCGCGAGGATGTAACCACCCTCCAGCTCAATCTTGACACCCAATGCTTCCAGACCTTTGAGGTGAATGTCGACTGGTCGCGGTCCCCAGGCACATCCGCCCGGCAGGCTGACCTTCGCACGTCCCAATCGACCGACGAGAGCGCCGAGGGCGTAGAAGGAGGCACGCATTGTTTTTACCAGCTCGTAAGGAGCGGTGTCGGAGGTGATGGTCGTGGCATCGAGGGCCATCACATCGCCATCATGCCCGATTCTCAACCCGAGATTCTCCAGAACACGGCCCATCGTATTGACATCGGCGAGGTCGGGAACGTTTCGCAAGGTCGTTTCACCCGGCGCGAGGACACAGGCGGCCATCAGCGGAAGCGCGGCGTTCTTAGCACCCGCGATTTTCACCTCGCCCTTGAGCTGCTTTCCACCCTCGATGATCAATTTATCCATGATGAAGAATCCCTTTGTCAACCCGATGCCCCGGGACACGGTGGTCCCGGGCTACACAAACTGTTTCAAGGGTGTCATTCTGAATGAAGCTATACGAAAGTATAGCGAAATAAAGATTCTTTTGATGTGAGCAGTAATACAGATTGCCCCACTATCCAGATGAAGTGGAGTGTATTTCACACCTCACGTCAATAGATCCTTCCGGCGTTGCCGTCAGGATGACACAGACTTGGTGGCCCGGGTCTTCAGACTCGGGTTTCATAAAAAACGACGAGGTTGCTGTGTTGAGCGCACTTTGTGCACTCGAGCTTGCGTCTTCGACGCTGCGGTTCGGATTCCTTCGGAACCCTCGTAATGACACATTGCCACCTCGGACAAGTTGGTCCCGAGTCACTCAAGACTATAGATGTCGGGTTCGGAGAACCCGGCCTACCTACTACTTCCCAATCAGTTCTTTTGCTGTTGCGCGGGCGGAATCAGTGATTGTGTCGCCACCCACCAACCGGGCAATCTCGTCAATCTGTTCAGGACCCCCGATTTTCACCTGCCGGGCGCTGACCTGGGTGCTTTTCTCGTCTGTGACCTTGTCAACGATGGTGTGATGATCGGCAAGACTGGCAATCTGGGCGAGGTGAGTCACAAGAATCACCTGCCGAATTTTCGCAAGCTCTTTCAGCCGCAATCCCACCTGACGCGCCGTTCTGCCGCTGATCCCCGTGTCGATCTCGTCAAAAATGAGCACCGGAGGATTGCCTTCAGGAGGATCCAGACCTTTCAGCAGCAGCATCACACGGCTAAGTTCACCGCCGGAGGCAACTCGAGCGAGAGCCTTGGGTTCGTGGCCGGGATTAAAAGATATCTGGAACTCAATCCTGTCCCAGCCCAGCGGATGGACACGCCGCTCCCCGGCCGTGGGAAAGACAACCCTGTCTCCCTCTTCATCGAGCCATTCGATCCTGAAAACCGGATGCTGCACACCAACCGATGAGAGTCCTTTTTCCATTTCAACGGCCATTTTCGGGGCGGACTCGTGGCGGCGTTTTGAAATTCGCTCCAGAGCGTTCTCCCAGACACCCAAGTGCTCCGTAATCTGCCGCCTGAGTTGTCCGCTCAGCCGTTCCAGCTCCTCCGTCCCCTCCCGGCGCCCTCGCAGATCTTCACGGGTAGCGAGAAGCTTGTCCATCGTACCACCGTACTTTCGGATCATCTTCATCAGTTGCGTATGGCGCTCACGGACAACCTCAAGCCTCTCCGGATCGAGACCGACCGATTCCTGACGATTTGAAAGATCGATTACCGCCTGGCGAATGAAACCCAACGCCTCGTCCAGATTCGATGCAATCGGTTTCAGCTCCGTATCGATGCGAGCGAGTGATTCCACCCGTCCGATGATCTCCGCCAGGGCATCACTGATGGGCTCCTCACCCTGATCCAGACGGTCCACAACATTTCCAAGCCCGATAATCAGCGTCTCCGCACCTTCCAGAAGACGCATTTCCTTCTCGAGCTCCTCGTCATCCCCGGGTTTGGGGTCCAGAGTTTCGATCTCCTGAAGCTGGAACTGAGCGAGCTCTTCCGACTCTTTCATACGGAGAATCTTTTGCTCGAAGTTGGAGAGTTGGGCTGTCATCGCCTGCCAGCGGGCGTGCATGGTGATCAGACGCTCGGATTCCGAAGCAAGACCGGCAAACCGGTCGAGATGGCCCAGGTGAGTTGCCTCGTCGAGGAGGGTGATACCTTCACGCTGAGCTGTCAGCTCCACCCACCGTCCAGCCTCCTCCTTCAACGCACCGATGGTTGTGGGCGAACCGTCTATCCACGCCTTCGTCCTGCCGTCAGGGCGAACCTCGCGTTTCAGCAGTTGGCGGGATGCGCTCCCGTCAAATTCAGCCTCGACTTCCGCCGCGATTTCGCCGACAACATCAGGATGAGCGCGATCACCCAGAGCGAGTCCGATGGACCCGACGAGGATGGACTTACCCGCACCTGTTTCACCCGTGATCACGTTTAAGCCGGGACCGAAATCGAGCTGGATTTCATCAACCAATGCAACGTTGCGTATGTGAAGGCGTCTCAGCATACAGTTCTGTGTCCCACAGGGTAAGAGAAGAAAAACGCGTCGGTTCTACGACGCGAATATACACAACGAGGAGGCGCGGGTCTCACCTCCCCGCGAGGCTTGTCTCAACTTGAACGAGCACTATCTAGCCTGAGTAGTCGCTGAAATGGGACATCAGGTCTTCCATCGCCCGGTGCGCCGCCTCCAGATCCATTGACATGATGCTGATGTTGTGGTAGCGACCGTAAGTATCCCGGACATGGTTTTTCAATTTGCCCTCCTTCTGAAAGCCAATGGAGACCAGCATTTTCTGCACCTCCTTGTGCTCCTCAAAGATGTGGGCGTAGAGTTTCTGTATATCAAGAGCTTCTGCAACCGGAATGATTTCATCGAAAAGAACCATGGCGATGCCGAACCTTCGGTATTTCGGATGGGTCACAACGATAAACTCTGCAGTGTGTCGAACCCAAGAATTGAGGTCGCGGAATAGAATGAATTCCCCAACAATTTCACCATCATGCCAAGCAGCCAGCGGATAGGCTCGACCATCCTCGAGATAGCGACGCATCTTATTGGGGTAGTTTGGGTCGTTCAAATCGTTGGGGAGTTTTGCTTGATCTCGCCTATCCAATTGTTGGAACAGCTCAATCTCTTTGGGTATATCCTCAATCTCTACGGGCTTGATTTCAATCTCGAAGTTTTTCCTGCAGACAGCCTTTCGCGGGTAACGGTCTTTTAAAATATCCATGGAATCTCCCCTCCTTCTGTTTTTTAGAATACAGCTTAAGCGGGAAGAATGTCAATGCCCAAAAGGGTGTTTACGTATCCTAGGGGAGTGTTTACGAAGTATTTGGAACCGAATTCCCTCTCTAACGTATAATTTGTAGAAGCGATGAGCTGAGCGAAGAAGGTGGAACAATCCAGGGGATATCCGCCGAAATTAAACGTTCCATCTCGATACAGCATTTGACAGCAATGCGTCATTTTGCGGCACTTTACCTGCCGAAGCGGCAGTCCTGGCAGACCTTGTTGAAGCAATTCCACCCAGAGCCTAGCAGTTAAGTTGTTATAATCATAGGCTTTCCAAACATTGGTTCGCATACTAACCGATCTGGCATGGATATTGTAGCTATAATTACCAATTGGTGCAGTTACACAGCGGATTCCTTAAACTTAGCATAAGCGAAAGATTTTGCGATAAATCGCTAAACAGTGTGTTTACTAGCAGTTAGATCAAGAGGTACTCGGAGCGACTCCGAGAGTCTCGACTTGACAACGGATGTTTTTTTCGTTTTCTTTGCGGGTCCTTGCATCGGGTAAAACATTTCCCTATTCTGCTGATCGTCCTTGCCCGCCAAGAACGAAAAACACGAAACAGAAGTATCAGGAGGTATAGATCATGAGTCCGACAATCGACCTTTACGAACACCGTATGCCGTCGCTGGACGAGCTGGAAGTAGACCTTGAAAACTGGCAGCAGCGGATTTCCAGTTGGGCTGAGCGTATTCCCTGGGCAGAACCTGATCAACGTGATCTGGCGATGTCCACCGCGAAGTTCCTCCGCAAGATCGTTGCGGAATCATGGATCCATCTCCTTGCCTGCAAGGCCCGTGGTGGCGATCCAATGGATAATTCTGCTTTCCGCGCACGCCGACTTCACCGTCAGCTTCTGACCTATGGTCCGAAACTGGCCCTGAAAATGGAAGAGCGTCTGCCGGAAGCCATTCCTAGCCTCGCGGCTTAAGCTCAAACAGTCTTCGAAAATGTTGAGCGTCCCTCATTCGAGGGGCGCTTTTTTTTGCCCTGACATCCGAACCAACTAAAAAAGAAATCACCGGCGATACAATCGACGGTGATTCAATTTTCGACGAGGTCATCTGGAAGATCAGACGGCAAGCACTCGCTTCTCCAGAAGTGCAAAGAGATCCTTCGACTCAGCATCCTTTTCAAGGCTCTCCTGAAACGCTCTTCGGAGATGGGCCAGCGCGCTACCGGAAACCTGCAGCCTCTCCCCCAGCTTTTTCACACCACCTTCATCCATCGCGTGGCGAAGAGCCAACTCAACGACAAACTTCCTTCCGGGATGCCTGCTGCGTGCTTTCGTCAATTCGGAAGAACTTGTGTTGTAGTGTTCAGCGACTACGGTGAGGATTCGGGAGAAGCGCTTGTCGGGATCAACATGAGAAACCAGCTCGACATCCGTTACGGGCAGGGAACGACGACGACCTTTTGCGCACTCATAATAGCGTGACACAAACTCGGCCGACCCGAGCAGGCTCATGGCAACAACGGAATCAAGCAGATCGTCACTATCGTTCTTCTTGACTCCCTGTATAATGTACTGATAGAACTCGTTCTCGGATTTCTTTCGATCCTCAGCACCAAATTTGTTGAGAACCTCGTCGCAACAGAACCAGTCAGGTTCAGGTTTGCCGCCCGTGTAG
>Ga0272443_10003639_pt1 | contig 17916 bp, 13 predicted proteins | sample SSMAcet12_FD_193581 | JGI IMG/M metagenome (GOLD analysis project Ga0272443, IMG submission 193581) | Marine sediment archaeal communities from Little Sippewissett salt marsh, Falmouth, MA, United States - SSM-Acet-12 | ecosystem: Environmental > Aquatic > Marine > Wetlands > Sediment ... | reverse complement strand
GGAGAGATTGAGATCGAGATCCAAGATATTGTTGGTTATGAGTTTAATCTCAATTCAACACAGCAGCTTTCTCAGGCTTTATTTGAAACCCTTGGGCTTGAACCTCCTGACCGCACTCGGAAAACAAGTTCAGGGTACTTCTCAACGGCTGCTTCTGTGTTAGAAGGAATGCTGGGACAACATCCAATAATTGAATCGGTATTATCATATCGGGAACTAGAGAAATTGCGCTCGACCTATGTGGATGCGCTCCCACAGCAGATAAACCCAGAGACGGGCCGGGTGCATACTTCCTTGAACCAGACAGGGACGGTGACAGGGCGCATTGCCTCGTCGGATCCGAATTTGCAGAACATCCCCACCCGCACGGAGATCGGACGGCGGGTTCGAAATGGGTTTATTGCGCGTGAGGGCTGCACCTTGCTGGCGGTTGACTACTCACAGATTGAGCTTCGTATTGTGGCCCACATGTCTGAAGATGAAGCGATGCTGGCGGCCTTTCGGGCTGGACAGGATATCCACGCGACCACAGCTGCTGCTGTCAATGGAGTGGGTCTAAACGATGTGACGCCAGAGATGCGCCGCCACGCCAAAGCCATTAATTTTGGTCTTATTTATGGGATGAGTGCGTATGGGCTGACCAATGCCACTGACCTTACCTTGGCTGAGGCGGAAAACTTTATTGATGCATATTTCAAAGAATTCCCGGGGGTTAAGGGTTATTTGGATAATATCAGAGAAGATGCGACTAAAAATGGGTATGTGGAAACCCTTTTAGGACGTCGTCGATATTTTCCAAATCTGAAAGAAGGTGCTGGTTACAACGTTCGCCAAAGGGAGGAACGGGAGGCCATCAATGCGCCTATCCAGGGCACAGCTGCAGATATCATTAAAAAGGCAATGTTGGTGTTACCCATCAAGATTGAGATGGCCGGCTTACAGGCGAGGATGCTGCTGCAAGTGCATGATGAATTGATCTTTGATGTACCCGATGAAGAACTTGACCGAACAACATCCCTGGTGAAAGAGATCATGGAAGCTGCGTTTAATCTGGATATTCCCCTTAAGACGGAGGCAAAAGCTGGTAAGAGTTGGGGAGGGATGGAGAGTCTGTGAATTGCCTAGGTTAGGTATGCTTGCGTCAGCGACCTACCCGACACTTCGTTTTATTTTGTTTTTAGGGAGATTTATCTTCTAAAGCAATGGCACATAGGCCGCTCTGCATTGGAGCGCTCCCGCCGTTTTATTAAAAAGTGATAATTACACCATCACGCTTACCTGCGTGTATAAATGTTCACGGATTTTTAAGATTTGCCGTCGTAACCGATCATCTGTTTCCATTAGATCATTGACTTTGTCACACGCGTACATTACGGTTGTGTGATCCCTGCCACCAATAAACTCCCCGATCTTGGGTAGCGATATTCCCCCTTCTTCACGAAGCAAATACATGGCAACCTGGCGTGGCAAAGCGACTTCACGGGTTCGCTCTCGTCCTAAAAGACGGTCATTGGTAATACCAAAAGCATGTGAGACGGCTTTTATCACATCATCTGGTTCAAGGGACATACCTTGGGGAATAAAGTCTGCCAGTGCGCTGTGTGCCAATTCCAGGGTTAGCGGAATGCCGCTAAGGTCAGAATACGCTAACACCCGATTAAGTGCACCTTCAAGTTCCCGTATGTTGGATTGCACCTGCCGGGCGATCATTTCAAGGATATCCGAGGGCACCTGACGGCCTGCCCGATCAGCTTTGGTGCGTAAGATCGCCAGGCGGGTCTCAATATCTGGGGGTTGGATATCCGCTGTCAAACCCCATTCAAACCGTGACCTTAAGCGCTCTTCTAATGTCACCAAGGCTTTGGGTGACCTGTCTGAAGAGATCACCAACTGTTTATCCTGCCCATGAAGTGTGTTGAAGGTATGAAAAAATTCTTCCTGGGTCGACTCTTTCCCAGCGATAAACTGAATATCATCGATCAATAGAACATCAACCTGGCGGTATTTTTCGCGAAAAGCAGGTGTTGTGTGGGTTCGTATGGCATTGATCAGGTCGTTAGTAAATTCTTCAGAGGAGACATATAATACATTGAGGTTGGCAGGCTGACAAGCATTTCCGATAGCATGTAATAAATGGGTTTTCCCCAAGCCAACACCACCGTAAAGGAATAAGGGGTTATAAGCCCTGGCGGGGTTTTCAGCCACAGCCATACAGGCGGCGTGGGCTAAGCGATTATCAGACCCAACCACGAAGTTATCAAAACGGTAGCGTCCATTGATGGTTGAATTTTTATTGATATCGGCATGTGTGTTTCCAGTGACTGACTCTTGCTCCAAAACAGCATTCGATGTATTGGAGGACCATACTCTTATTTTTGTGGTGACTGGTTGTCCTATCAGCCCGGTTAGGATTCGACCAATTTTAGCACTGAGACGATCATCAAGCCAATCACGAGCATAGGCATTCTTGACCCCAATTTCAAAACTGCCTGTATCACCATCGTAGCTGAGATATTCTGCGCTACTAACCCAAGTATCAAAAGAAGCTTTTGACATTTCTAGTTGAAGTTGACCCAGGGTGGCTTGCCAGGCATGTTCTGCGTTCATAAATTATTCTCTCTTTCCTGTGCTGCAATGTCTTGTTGCTGTTCACGACTTTCTCTAATAAAAAACGCCACTGCTTTTAGAATTTCAGTGGCGGTCTTCACCAAGGAAAATTTTTGACTTCTAGGTGGTGAGAGAAAAGTCGCCCGCTCGTATTGTATAGAGGATTTTAACCGATATCTATTTGAGTCTCAAGCAGAATCGGCTGTTTTTTGCTAAAAAAACCTGAATCTTTAAGACTCCACAACCTTAAAAAATGAGATTTGTATGATAAGAATTAATGCCGAAATTTTAGCGTTAGAGTCTCCCCAATTTAGCAGTTGATAAAGGTGGGGGACCCCTATATATAGGGGGAAAATATTAAAATTTGGATTTAAGCCCGATAATTACGGGTCGAACGCATGGTCAACTGTGGGCGAAAATGTTCATATGTTCGAAAATGAGATTCGGAAAATGGAATCAATCATTTTTGTCTGAAATCATCATTTTTGCAGCACGTCGCCCGATTTCAACGGCAAAATTTGTGCCACGATCCCATGGATAAACCTGACTCATACTGGCAAAATATAAACCGGGTATGGGTGTTCGAATGTCTGGAATATTTTTAGAGTGGTTAACCAGGGGAACTGGCTGGGCATATTTTGTCCGAAATATCCAGGTCTTCTTAATCCAGTCACGTTCGAAGTATGGGTTGAACTTTTTAAGATGCGGCACAAACCGAGCTTGGAGTTCTTCCTGACTCAGATCAAAATTTTCATGATCCTGGGGTAGGTAGTCTCCAATATAAAGGATGTGATCACCGCCAAAATAATCAGGGGATAAGAAATTGGTGTGTTCAACCAGTGAAAGAAAAGGAAAACCCGCAGATTTTGGTATGTTATACCAGTAATATCCTTCCCTCGATAGTTGATGTCTGAGCGAAAGGATCATCACAACTGCGCCCATACTTTCCAATGAAAGGAGGCCATTGAGATAAGATTTCGGTAAATCTTGCGCCAGGTGTGCAAGTAACCCTGGTGAGGTTGTCGCAACCACCTGGTTGAAACCATGCGATTGGCCGTCGTCTGTAATCAGGGCGATTTGACCGTCAGGTTCAGGAATAATTTTTTCGATACGGGTTTTCAACAGGATAGTCACACCCATCTGGCGCAAATGATCAGCAAATTTATCCGCAAAGGTTTGGAAGCCACCCAGGAAAGTCCCCAAGCGAGTGGTGCGCACATGTAATCGTGCCCACATCCAGGCCATATTAACTACACTGGCATATTCCTCGCCAAACTTGCCAATCATCATCGGGTGCCACATTTGCTCATAAACCTGATTACCTGCCCATTGTCGCATCCAGGCATCAACGGTGGTTTTTTCAAGGGGCGGCCAATTTTTGGTCAGACGCAAGTACAGACCAACCAGACCAAAGCGAATTTTATTAATACCCCAGCCCAAACCAGGATACATCAGGGCAGCGGGGATTGAATCAAATGGATAAAACTTCCCTTGATGATACATCACGGAAACTGGTCTTGGAAACAAGACCTGATCACGCCAATCCAGTTCATCAATCAGACCGAGGATATGGTTGTCGGTTTGGAACCAATGATGGTAAAAGCGTTCTACTGTCCAATCCCAATGGGGTTCTTTGAAACCAGCCGCCAAGCCCCCAACGTGATCTGAGGCTTCATAAATCGTAACATCACGCCCTGCTTGTGATAAATCGTACGCCGCTGATAGGCCGCCAATGCCTGCACCAATAACGGCTACGCTGTTTTTTTCTTGGTGATTCATTGGTTTTTTCCTTTCGGTTGGATAGTTTCATTGGCCTCTGCTTGGGCTTCCATTTCATTGACATCAGTGGTCCATTTGAGACCTTCTCGTGCGAAATAAGCTGTGCCGACCAGCGTGATGGGGACCCATAAGGCAATACGCAATACCAGGGTGTAGCCTAAGGCAGGTTCTGCTGGGATTGAAAAAGCTTCCAGAACAGCTCGCCCGGCTGCATCGAATGTTCCCAGGCCGCCAGGCGCAGCTGGAATGAGGAGGACGAGGTTTACCACGCCATTTAAGAGCATTAATTGGCCAAAATCCAGGTCTAGCCCAAGGGCCTGATTCACAGTCCAATAGAGCCCTGTTTCCATCAGCCATATCAGAATTGAGGTCAAAAGGATCATGACGGCATCTTTGGGCGAGCGCAAACTCATCAAGCCTTCTAAAAACTTATCGATGATACTTATTACAGCATCCTGCCAACGGTCGGGTAGCAAACGCATGATTACAGCATGGATCAAGTTAGTGGCTGGTTTGGGGAAGATGGCAATCAGGATGAATATTGCTAAACCTGCGAGAAAAATGATCACAGCCCAGGTGGCTAAACTTCCTATTTGTGAGAAGGTGCTGGTGCCGGTCAGTCGTCCCAGGTTGAGAAGAACAAACCCCACAACGACAACAGCATCAAATATTCGCTCAACAATAATTGTGGCCAGTGTGCCGGAGATGGCCACACCCTCTCGCCGTTTTAACACAACGGCACGCAGAATCTCACCCATTCGCAAGGGAAAGACGTTATTCCCCATATATCCGATATTGATGATTGGAAATAATGTTGCCAGGGAAATTCTCTCAAGGGGTTTTACCAGGTATTGCCACCGCCATGAACGGACCAATACAGCCAGGAAGTACACTACTAATCCAGGTAACAGCCAGAGCCATTGCGTCGTTAAAAGTGTTTGCCAAAGCTTTGTGTAGTCAATTTCCCGAAATGCAAAAAAAAGGAAAACAGCTGAAATCCCCAGTCCCAACCAAAAGAACCATCGTTTTCGTTGTCGTTTCATATCTGAAATTCTACCATGTGGCATCCCCTGTTGATTAAGTGGTAGGATAATCAACAGAAAAAATACTTCGTAAAAAGCTGGAAATGCAATACTATGTCTTTGATTAAAGCCAACAAAATTGCAAAATCATTCGGGGCCAAGGATATATTTGAGGGTATTTCTTGTTCAATTCCAAAAGGTGCTCGTATATCAATCGTGGGCCCTAATGGGGTTGGAAAAACAACCCTTCTGCGTATCTTAATTGGTTTGGATTTTCCAAACCGCGGTGCTGTTCAGCATGCAAATGATCTGAGTGTAGGCTACCTTCCTCAAGAAGCCACTTTCATTACAGAGGGTTCCCTTTGGGAGTTAGGTTTAACAGCATTTGAGGACCTCATTGCCATGCAGTCGACCCTGGAAGAGGCCATAAAAGATATGTCTGACCCGGAAAAGGCAGAAGAAGCGATATCCCGTTATGGATCCCTAGAGCAGACTTTTGAACAGCGCGGAGGTTATTTCTACGAAGTTCAAATCAAGCAAACCCTATCCGGGTTGGGTTTTGATGAAGGCGATTTCCATCGCCCAATAGCGCAACTTTCAGGTGGTCAACATACCCGAGCAATGTTGGCAAAATTACTTTTAGAGAGTCCTGATGTGTTGATGTTGGATGAACCTACCAATCATCTCGATATTGAAGCCGTTGAATGGCTAGAAGCCTTTTTGAAAGAATGGGATGGCGCATTGGTTGTGGTCTCCCATGATCGATACTTTCTTGACCAAATTTCTGATACAGTTTGGGAAATGACACCAGGATTGGAAGTGTATCATGGTAACTATTCTGCCTATATCAGCCAACGCGAAGAGCGCTATGCCAGGCGATTGGCGGAATATGAGGCACAAACAGCCTTCATTGAAAAGGAACAGGAATATATTCGGCGGAACATTGCTGGACAGAATACAAACCAGGCGAAAGGGCGCCAACGAAGATTGGAAAGGCTGTTGGAAGATGCCCGATTAGCGCCACCCCCCAATGAACCAAGGCGAATGCATATCAATCTCTTTACAAAAGGACGCTCTGGCGATCTTGTTCTACGCACACATCATCTGCAAGTGGGTTACCATGATGAAGGCAATCCGCTTTTTGATTGCCCTGACCTTGTGCTTTTGCGGGGTGAATGTGCAGCCATTATCGGTCCAAATGGGGCGGGTAAGACAACATTTTTAAAGACTATTCTTGAAAAAACGCCGCCGTTTACCGGGAAAGTGCAGTTGGGTGCCAGTCTTGTTGTGGGGTATTTTGCCCAGGCTCATGAAGGCCTGGATTCAGAAAAAACATTAATGGCTGAAATTGATAGTATTGCTCCCAATATGCTGCCGGCAGAGATTCGTCATTATCTGGCGAAATACCTTTTTACAGGAGATGATGTATTTAGAAAAGTAGCAACCCTTTCTGGTGGTGAGCGTGGACGGTTGGCATTAGCTAAGCTTTCTCTGACCGATGCCAATTTGCTGCTTTTAGATGAGCCCACCAACCATCTTGACTTGCCCACCCAGGAGGTCTTGGAGTCTGTCTTATCGAATTTCCCTGGGACTATCTTATTGGTTTCTCATGATCGGTACCTGATCGACTCCCTCGCTTCCCAAATTTGGGAGGTGGACCCCGAGGGTAAAAGTTTGCGGGTTTTCAAGGGCTCTTATACACAATACAAAACCTATCTACAAAAATTAGAAGAGACACATGCCCAAGACGTGAGTAAACGACAAACACGGGTGTCTACCGTTGCAGCAAAACCCCGCTCTTCACAAAAATCGCTGTCAAAATACCATAGAAGAAAAATGCAATCGCGGGTTGCAGCCATAGAAGAGGAGTTACAAGCTCTGGAAGAAACGCAGCGTGAAATCTCAACTAAATTGGAGGCCCCCCCTTCAGATCCTGATGAGGTCTTACGCTTAGGTGCACAATATGTGTCGCTACAAGATACAATGGATGCCTTGATGGAGGAGTGGACTGAATTGGGTGAAAAATTAGGAAGTGCATGACTATCAAATAATCGATAGACAATCTCAAATTAAAATTTATTACGTTAGAAAGGGGTAACTTTAGTTGTAAATGGCCAATTATTACAAGTAAAATGTGATACAGTTAATATGTGCAGGCATTCGATCAGCTCGGAGGTTTGAGATGAGCAAGACTTCAAAAAGAATTGGAAAAGGGGTGTTGGGCAGCTTAGGCAGCTTGGTGACTCTTGCGGGTGCAGCGGCCACAGGCTGGATTGTCTATAGCCGAAAATTCATCAGTCATGAGCAACAGCTCGATAAAGCCATCGATGCTGATCAAGGTGAGATCGAGAATGATGATTTTGGACGTATGTGCTTCTATTCAGATACCAGTAACAAGGGTTTTCCCCTGGTACTATTGCACAGTATCAATGCAACTTCAAGTGCTTTTGAAATGAAACCCATTTTTGAAAGGTTTCGAGGTGAGCGACCTGTCTATGCCCTTGATCTTCCCGGGTTTGGTTTCTCAGATCGATCAGAGCGACTTTACGACCCGCAGCTTTATCAACGTGCAATTTCTACTTTTCTGTCTGAAGTAGTGGGGCAACCAGCTGATGTGGTCACGCTGTCACTATCCAGCGAGTTCCTTGCCCTTGCAGCAAATGAGGAGTCACAATATATCCGTTCTTTAGTGATGATCTCGCCGACAGGGTTTGACCTGCCAAAGACAGATTGGATCACGGAGGTTGCCGAGAAAAGCGGCACAAAGAGCACGCTGTATTCTGGTCTGGCAGTTCCTTTATGGAATCGTCCATTATTTGACCTGATCTCGAGCCGACCGAGTATTCAGTTCTTCCTGAATAAGAGTTTTGAAGGTTTGGTGCCTGAAAGGCTTGTTGACTATGCCTACCACACAGCCCATCAACCCGGGGCAGCCTATGCACCAACCTATTTTCTGAGTGGAAAGCTATTCACAACAAATATCCGTGAATCAGTATATAAAAATCTTGATTTGCCTGTCCTGGTCCTTTATGATCATGATCCTTATACGAATTTTGAGATGCTGCCGATGATGCTGCAGGAAAATGAAAATTGGCAGGGCGTGCGGATTTCTCCGACCAAGGGACTACCTCATTGGGAACAACCCGAAAAGACTTTTGAAGCGATGCGGTCTTTCTGGGCTGATCTCTAATTGGGTTTTTTATTACTATGGAAGTAAAAAAAACAGGGCTGTCTCTGAAACAGCCCTGTTTTTGTTTTTATGATATGAAACCTGCTCAGCGGAGCATTTTCTTAATAATTGGTTCCACCACTGAGAGGCCATTTTGACCTGCCGCGCGGCATTTTAAAGATCCCTTATCATCGAAGAGAAAATAAGCTGGCCAGTAATCATTATCAAACGCCTTTTTTACCTTGTGTTTGTTATCGATGCCTACGGGCTCGTTAAATTCATGCTTTTCCACCACCTGCCTAACTTTCTCCACATTCACATCTGCCTTCATACGAGGACAGTGAATACTGATGACCTCAAGCCCCTTGGGGGCATATTCTTCTCTGAGTGATTGGATTTTTGGTAAATTTGCATGGCAGATGTGGCAACTTAATGCCCAAAAATAAACCAACAGCGGTGCCTCTGTCAAAGATTTGAAGTCAGGAGGACTGGTGATCCATTCCGTTGCACCATCAAGGGGAGGAAGTGGTGTATGTAATTTTAAAGGCATATAAACTTACCTTTCTAGAGCATTTCATCTCCGGGTTGCCAGTTCGCACCACACAAGCCACCTGACTGCAGGGCTTCTAATACCCGTTCTGTCTCGTTGATGCTGCGGCCAGTGTTCATATTGTGGATTACAGCATACTGTACAATACCTTCCGGGTCGATGATGAAAAGACCGCGCAGGGCGGCTCCTTGTTCTTTGTCCAGAACCCCGTAAGCTTCGGACACCGCATGGGTTGGGTCGGAGGCCAGGGGATATTGTGTGCCTTTTATCCCATTTTCTTCTTCGGGTGTCTCCAACCATGCACGATGTGCATGAACTGAGTCTGTTGAAACACCGAGGATCTCCGTATTCATTGCTTTCAAATCCTTATACCGATCTGAGAGTGCTAATATTTCAGTGGGACAGACAAAACTAAAATCGTAAGGATAGAAAAATAATATTAACCATTTACCTTTGTAATCATCGAGGGTAATGACTCGATCCAAGGTTTGTGAATCCTTCGTGGATAGCATTTCAAAATAGGGGGCGGGTTTACCTACTTGTGCAATAATACGGGTATCCATCTGATTTCCTTTTTTATTTATTTTGGATTTATCTTGCACAAGTATTTTACTACAAATAAGACCTTAATTGTTTAAATTTAGTGATTGAATCCCACCCAATTGATTAATGCTCAATGTCCACTCACTGCCAGACACTGCCGATAAAAATAATTCAAGGTCATTGGTTGTATAGGAATAAGTTTCACCATCGCCGCGAAAAACGATTGTGTAGGTTTCATCCTGCTGTCCTAAACGTTGATCAGCTAACAAATTCGGTGAGGGCCAAGCTGGGGAAGAAAAAGCCCCGGTTTCGGTCACCGTATTGACGGCAACCCACTCAAGGATTGTGTAATCGCAATAATCGTCATAGACCTCGTAGGTACAGTCCTGAACAACCTCACCTACGCCGGTGCCGGTGTCTACAACGTAGGGTTCACCACACACTTCTGTGGCATTAGCAACGGGTTCATCAGACGTGTAGCGATATCTTTGCGAGCATGATTCAACTTCTGCATCTGCGGGGATTTCATCCGACCAATTGCTTCTGGAGACCGTCTGATACTCTTCAATCACAATACTACGTTGCCAGGTTCTATCCGTGACGGTGGCGTTGATATCATCGGTATTGGTCAGCAGCATGATAGCAGCTATCAAACAGGCCAGGATGGCGATAATTCCAATAATTAAAATGATGCCTTTTCCTTTTGATGCAGGTTTTTTTTGCATGGGTTGTGCAGGTGGGGGTGGTGGTGTTTGCTCTTTTTCAGAGGTGGTCTGAACAATATCACCTGTTTCTCGCGCTTTTCCTCCCATGCTCAGTTCGCCACCACAATTGCTGCAGGTGTCGGCTGTGTTGGGATTACGAGTGCCGCAGAATGGACAATGGATATCAGGTCCCGCTTTTGCCATGCGGATCAGGGCTTCATCTTTAATGAAATTAAAGGTTTCCTCATCAACCCGAGTAAATTCCACATCCTCAGGCTGGGGTGCACCGCAGGCGGTACAGGTCTTGATGGGGCCAGGATTTTGGGTTTCGCAATAAGCGCATTTCCAGATGAGTGGAATAAAACCTAGTCTTTTTCGAGCCATTTTTCCTCCAGAGGAAAGGTAGCATTGGATGTTCCCTTTATTATAGATAAAGCAAGCTTAAAAATCCACCCCAAAACTTAAATCAAACTGTTATCAAGAAATAATTTCTCGGCTTGATGGAGAAATCTGCAACGTGTCCAGCGCGCCAAATAGGAATATTTGTTGGAAATACTTCACCATTTCTTCTATAGAGTAGGGTTGGTCATTTTCCAACCACCACGTTATGAATGTCATTAAGTTGCCTGAAAAAAAGACACTGAAGATTTCATCAGGCACCTTCAGATGTTGAACCTGTTCGCTTTGCAATCTTCTTAAGGTTTCATCCTGAATAATCAATGCAAATCGACGGGAGACTTTTGCACCACCCTCACCACGCAGCATCACTTTGTATAGGTTGGCATGCTCACGAGCATGGGTAAAAATGTGGTAAAGAATGCCGTGCTGAAAATTTGCAGGTAGTTTTCCTTGATTAATTTTTTCCTTTTGATCAATTTTGTTAAGAAAGGTTTTATGTTCTTCAATGAAATCATCACAAATTGTATCAATGGCATGCAAGAGCAAATCCTCTTTATCTGAAAAATGCAAGTAAAAAGTTGTCCTCCCTAAATTTGCCTTTTCTGTGATCTCTTCGATGGTTACATTGTCATAGCCTTGTTCTAGGATTAGTTGAATTAGTGCGTCTTGAAGTGCGCGACGAGTTCGAACTACCCGACGATCAAGATTTTTTTCCTTCATATCAAGGTTTCCTTTGTATTGTTAAATATTCGTAAATTTTTAGTCGCATATCTTGACAATTATGAGTTGACAAATAAAATTATGAACAGATTGTATATAAATGAACATAGCGTATATTATAGATCGGCTCATTAAAAAATTCAACCAATAATTTTCTGAAAGATTTTTTATTCGTATCCGATGTATTTGGTTAGTTGTGATACTTAAAGGCCTGACTTCAACTTTTAAACGAATGAAAAGGTTGAACAAAAAATTGAGCTGACCCATAATTAAAGCTATACTTTCAATCGATCTAATCCTAATAACATGGAGGAAAAATTTGTCTGTAGATAGTCGTGCAAAAAAGAAAAAAAATAGAGGCGTATGGATTTTTTTAGCGCTTCTGCTTATCACTGCCCTATTATTCGTGGGTTGGCGATTTTTACAAAATCGAAATACTAGTGAAGTTTTAGCTAATTTAGAAACCGAACCCTATGGACGGATGACGTTAAACGCTAACATTTTTGGCACTGGCACGGTGAAGCCTTTTCAATCCGCAATGCTGACCTGGTCTGCCAGTGGTATTGTGGGTGAGGTGAATGTTGCCCTGGGCGAAACTGTTGAAAAGGACAAATTGCTGATGGCATTAGATCCGGATTCTCTGTCGGTGGATATTTTGCAAGCTCAAATTGATGTGATTAATGCGCAGAACAACTTGGATAGCCTCTATGAAAACCTGGAAGTAGAGTTAGCTCAGGTAAAGCTTGACCTGATTGATGCAGAAGATCATCTTGAGAATTTACAAGAAACACGAGATCTTATGAATTTTCGTCGATGCACCGATGAGCGCATTGAAGAGTTAGAAGAAGATCTTGAGGATGCAGAGAAACTGTATGATTTCAATCAAAATTCGGATAATCTACGATTGGTCAACACAGCCCAAGCCAATTTAGATTATTGTCGAGCAAATTTTACGGAGCGCCAGATCGCTGAACAAGATTTAGAAATTTCCCTGGCAGAGGCACAAGTTGCTGATCTGGAAGAAAAGGTTGCTCTTCTTTCAGAAGGACCCGATCCAGACCAGGTAACCATCCGAGAAACCCAACTCGCCATTGCTGAGGCGAGATTAGATAGCCCATTAGTTGAAGCACCTTTTGATGGGATTGTATCGGTTTTACCAGCTCATGTGGGTGATGTTGTAAGTATCGGCAGCCAAGCCCTTCAATTGGACAATCTATCGTCGTTGAATTTGGATGTGCAAATCTCTGAGGTGGATATCCCCTTTGTTGCAATAGGACAGACTGCTGAATTAATTTTTGATGCCTATTTTGAAACGCCATTTTCGGGCGAGGTAATAGAAATTTCCCCTGTCGGCACAACAATTGGTGGTGTTGTGGAATACACTGTCCAGATTCAGTTGGTGGACGCTGATGAACGCATCAAGCCTGGTATGACCGCTGCCGTCAATATTGTTGTGGAAGAGAAAGAGGATGTGTTTGTGATTCCCAACGATGCCATTGTAAGTGTAGATGGTCAGACCCTGGTATACGTGGAGCGGAATGGTCGCTTTGAGTCTGTGCCGATCACGTTGGGCGGCTATTCAGATTTTTACAGTGAGGTCATTGAAGCCGACATCGATGAGGGTGAACTGGTTGTGCTAAACCCTCCAGATGAGATCACCGGGGATATGCCCTTTGGCGGTCCTCCTGATGGCGCTTTTGGTCCCTTCGGAAATTAGAAATAGATCAAGATGGAAAAAGAACAACAAGTAATCCGAGTTGAAAATTTGGTCAAGACCTATCAAATGGGTGAAGTACAGGTCCATGCTTTACGTGGCGTCAACTTTGCCGTGAATAGGGGTGAAGTCCTTGCTATCATGGGCCCTTCCGGGTCGGGTAAGTCCACTTTGATGAATATGATTGGTTGTTTGGATAATCCTTCGTCGGGAGATTATTTCCTGGAAGGCGAATTGGTCTCATCTTTAAAAGATGATGAACTGGCAATTGTGCGAAATAAAAAAATTGGTTTCGTTTTTCAAAAATTTAATTTACTGGCAAGAGCCACTGCGCTGGCAAATGTGGAATTGCCACTGCGGTATGCCGGTAAGAATGGTAACCGAACTGATTTGGCAAAAAGTGCCTTAGAGTCTGTGGGTTTAGGTGATCGTATTTATCATCAGCCCAATGAGCTTTCCGGCGGGCAGCAGCAAAGAGTGGCGATAGCCAGAGCGTTGGTAAACAGCCCTGCCATCATTTTGGCAGATGAACCAACTGGTAACCTGGATACAAAATCCGGGGATGAAATCATGAGGCTTTTACTGGAACTGAATCAGAGTCAAGGCACGACACTTATCATCGTGACCCACGATCCAGAAATTGCAAAAGTAGCGGAAAGAGTTATCTATTTGCGGGATGGTTTGGTCGAAAAGGAGGAGAAACAGAGATGAACTTCTTCCTGAACCTAAAAGAAGCCTTGCAAAGCCTGGTAGCAAATAAAGTCCGATCACTGTTGACGATATTGGGTATCATCATTGGTGTTGCCGCAGTGATTTCTCTGCTTTCGGTGGGTGAAAGCGCAGGAGATTCAATCACTGGCCAAATTGAGAGTATTGGCACAAACGTCATCTATATCCTTCAAGGAAATGACGATGATGATGTGACCAACGCCAAAGACCTGACTTTACGCGATGCCGATGCCCTGGCAAATTCAGGCCTGGCTTCGGATGTGGCTTATGTAGCCCCAGTCATCACAGGTGTTAGGGAGGTTGCTTTTAGCGGGGAAGGGACAGAATCCTCCATTTTGGGGATCACCTCTGACTATCAATTTGTTCAAAACCTCACCATTGCAGAAGGTGAATTTATCTCTGATGAGCAGGTGGAAGGACGCAGTGCAGTAGTTGTACTGGGTCCAGAAATTGCTGAGGACTTACTAGGTCGAAGTACAGGTATTGTTGGGAACACTGTCCGCATTGGCAGCTATCCATTCCGCATCATTGGCATCACAGAGGCCAAAGGTGGCAGCAGCTTTAACAACCCAGATAACAATGTTTACATACCAATTTCCACCGCCCAAACCCGTCTTCCTCGGAGCGGCTCGCCGGACAGTGTAGGTTATATCCTGGTTTCAGCAACGTCATCAGAGACAGTTGATGCTGCCATTGATGAGGTGACTGATATCTTACGCCAGACACACCGTATTCCACCCCGAAGCCCAAATGATTTTACAATTCTTAATCAACAAGATTTTCTCGCTGTCGCTTCTTCCATCACAAATGTGTTGACTATATTCCTTGGGGGCATTGGTGCGATCTCTTTGTTGGTGGGTGGGATTGGGATTATGAATATTATGTTGGTGTCCGTCACTGAACGCACACGCGAGATTGGGTTACGCAAAGCCCTGGGTGCACGAAAATTGGATATCCTGCTTCAGTTTCTGACCGAATCCGTTCTGCTCAGCTTAATTGGTGGAATATTTGGGATAATTATAGGATGGTTGATTTCCCTGTTGGTCAGTCAGATTGCCGCACAATCTGGTGCGCCTTTGGAAGTTAATGTCACCATCAATTCAGTTCTTTTGGCCACGCTCTTTTCTGCGGCTGTTGGTATCTTTTTTGGTTTCTACCCAGCCAACAGGGCTGCTTCCTTAGCCCCTGTTGAAGCACTCCGCTATGAGTAAGTAAATAAAATTTTGCAGATATGGGGACTTTATCGGAATGACGTAGGGTAATCGTAGGGTAATCGTCAAGTTTAAAAGGGATATTTTTGATAGAATATTTATAGCTAAGACACTTTTCTTCTCCTTCTGATGAGTGCCAGGGTCGGCGTCCCTGGCACTCAACATTTAAAGAGGGAAAGAAGGAAGGTATTAGGAATTTGGGATTTGGAATGTGTATATCGCTCTGAACTATTGTTGTGAGGATAGAGGTTGTGATGCTTCCTGCTCTGAGGCATGTGGTGTGTGGCTTGGACCACAGACAAGTTTTACGCTAAGAAGGGGATTTTGCACTTAGCCGGAATTGGTTTTCGTAATCGGAGTAATTTCCCATGTAGTTGGTCACAGCACTGCTTTGAAGCTCAATGATGCGTGTGACAATCCGGTCAAGAAAATAGCGGTCATGGGAAATTGCCAGGATTGTACCGTCAAAATCAAGCAACGCATCCTCCAAAACCTCACAAGAGGGGATATCGAGGTGATTGGTGGGCTCATCAAGGATAAGAAAATTTGCGTCGGATAGCGACATTAAGGCAATTTGAAGGCGGGCCCGCTCTCCGCCTGAGAGGGAACTAACGGGTATATCTCTTTGTTCATAGCTGAATAGAAATTTTTTCAAGAATGCAACACCTCGATTGATCGGAAAATTTCCTGTCTTACAAATTGTTTCCAGTAATCCGAGGTTTGGGTTCAAGGTTTCAAATTCCTGGGCGTAATAGCCAATTTTGATACCTGGACCAAGGTAAATGGATCCAAAATCAGGATCCAATTCACCCAGTATCATCCGAACCAGAAGGGATTTGCCCACACCGTTTGGGCCGATCATTCCCACCCGATCGCCATAACGCAATTCAAGATTAATATTTTTCAGAATCTGGGTCAAGCCAGGCTTTTTATGGCTTGGGAATGATTTGGCCAGATCATTAATTGCAAGAACTTTCTCACTACCTCTCCAACCACCCAATCCAAATGTAATCACATCATGGTCAAGATTTGGCTTTTCAATTTTTTCCAAATGGTCAAGGCGGTTGAGGATATTTTTTCCGCGATTTGAGAACTTTGGATTATCGTAAATATTTCCCCACATCATCAGCCGTTTGGCAGCCTGCTCCAAGCGTGAGATCTCTTTCTGCTGTGCTTGATAGCGTGCCGCCTGGCGTTCAAGCCGGAGGCGTTTTTCAAACATATACTCAGAATAATTTCCAGGATTCTGTGCTATCCGTCCATCCTCGACCTCAAGGATCTCATCTACAATCAGATCAAGAAAGTATCGGTCATGAGAAACAATGATGACACTGCCATCGAAACCCTGGATTAAACTTTCAAGCATGGCTTTCCCGCTGAGGTCAAGATGATTATCTGGCTCATCCAGGAGAAGGATGTCTGGTTGGTTGATCAGCATTCTCACAAGGCCAAGCAGCTTTTTTTGTCCACCACTGAGGTGTTTGACAGGTAAACACATCTCATGGTCATTGAAACCGATGTCTCTAAGGTAAACTTTAATGCGCCCATCCAACCCAGGGCCTCCCAATTCATTGAATGCTGCCAGGACCTTTTCTTGGTGATCAATTAATTTAGAAAGTCTTTTGTCATTTTGGTAATGATATGGATCTGCAAATTTAGCCTCTATGTCTGTGAGCTCTTCCTTTATTGCCAGTAAGCGAGAAGCACCTTGGTAAGCGGCTTCAAAAGCGGTGTCCTCCGGGTTGAGAGCAACCTCCTGGGCCATATAGGCTATCTGTAAGCGTTTATCACGGATGATGACCCCGGAGTCGGGTTTAATGGATCCATGGATCAATTTCAAGAGGGTGGATTTTCCGCTGCCATTCAAACCGACCACACCATAACATCCCTTTTGGATTTTGCAAGAGGCTTTCTGAAAGATGTGCTTTGAAGGGTATGAAAATGTAACCTTGTCAAGTCGAACGGTAATCATGGTTATGATGGTATCAGGAGATTTGTGAATTGGGAATGGTAAATTGCGGGTAGGTTTTAGGTATTAGTGAGCTGTTCTAAATTCTGGTTCTCGTTTCCTAATTTCTCTGGTGAACCATTCACTTCTCACGAAATTACCATCTTATGCAAGTAAATCCCTAACTCGTGCCCAGATCTCATCAAACATTGCCTTGGTTAATCTGCCTGTGCGGGTGTTCTGCTGGCTGGGGTGGTAGGAGGCAAGCAGCCAGGGTAAGCCATCGCCCAGTTCGAAAAATTCGCCATGACCAAATTGCATTTTTGGTAGATCAATGCCCTGGCTTTTATATAGCCTGCGAATGCCATCAAAGGCGATCCCACCGAGGGCGACGAATCCCTTCAGGTTGGGCAATAAAGTCGCTTCTGCAGCTAACCAGGGCAGACAATTCTTTATTTCTGCTACCTTTGGCCGATTTTGAGGCGGTACGCAACGACAAACCGCAGTGATGAAGACGTCCTTTAGGTACAATCCATCATCCCGGTGATTTGCATTGGGTTGGTTAGCAAAGCCTGCTCGATGTAGGGCTGGATAGAGAAAATCTCCACTTGAATCACCGGTAAAAATTCGTCCAGTGCGGTTAGCACCATGAGCACCCGGTGCCAGCCCAACGATCATCACCCTAGTATTGCGATCCCCAAAACCCGGTACAGGTTTTCCCCAGTAAACATCATCCTGGTAAGCCCTTCGTTTGGTCTGTGCCACTTCCTCCCGCCAAGCCACAAGTCGGGGGCATTTGTGACAGGTCGTGATCTCAACTG
>Ga0272443_10003638_pt1 | contig 17917 bp, 14 predicted proteins | sample SSMAcet12_FD_193581 | JGI IMG/M metagenome (GOLD analysis project Ga0272443, IMG submission 193581) | Marine sediment archaeal communities from Little Sippewissett salt marsh, Falmouth, MA, United States - SSM-Acet-12 | ecosystem: Environmental > Aquatic > Marine > Wetlands > Sediment ... | reverse complement strand
CGCGGTCAACTTCTGCAATATGAATGAACCCGACTCGGCTATGGATGCAATCGAGAAGTATATGGGACGAGGCAAAGGAGAATCCCGCCCAGTCCTGTATGATCCGGCTCTCGCCCCTTTGAGGACGCTCGATGGTTACAAGAAGCTCGAATCTACAATTTTGGCACGTCAGGACTCGGTGCGAGCCGAGAGGTACAGCAATCGAGCTAAAGATCGAGCAGAGAGAAAAAAGAAAGCCCTCACACAGAAGCTCTCGCGTCCGGCGCCTGATTTCACACTCACGGACTTGAACGGAGATGTAGTTACGCTTTCTGAGCTCAAGGGTGATGTCGTGATACTGGACTTTTGGGCGACATGGTGCGGATACTGCAAAAGAACGATGCCCCTCCTGCAGGAATTCCTCGACCTGCGTTCAAGTGATGTGAAATATTACGCTGTAAATGTCTGGCAGAGGGATACGTCGGATGTCCGGCCGTATCTGCTCAAATACGGCTATACTTTCAATAGCCTGTACGGCTCGCGTGAGACAGCATCTGAATTCGATGTGAGCGGTATCCCATCGCTTTTCGTGATCGATCGTGAGGGGAATATCCGCTACAAACATGGCGGCTACAGAAACGACCTGGACGAAGTTCTAAGCTGGCAGGTGGATGATCTCCTAAAGTAGAAACACTCGTTTCAGTCAGGAAACACAATGAGGTGCCAAAAAAGAAAGACGGGCAGTAACCTGCCCGTCGAATACTATATGGGTCAACTCAAAGCCCTATTCGGGAATCGTTATCGTAATTCCCCAGTGGATCTCGTCATCCGGCTTATCTGAATTCCATGAACCGAATGCGTGGGAATCATCAGTCAGGTAGAATACCTCGTAGGTTCCTGCATCAAGTTCGATAGTGTCGTCGAAGACTCGATTTTTCTTAGCTCCCCCCGCATGTCGTGTCTTCCGATACCTCATCTCCCACTCCACTCTTCCCGTTCTGGCATTCTCGATCCAGGCATAATCATACATCTCATCCCGGGATCCCTCTCCAATAGCGTAGATGTGTATCTTTGTGGGCTTGCTCAGTGTGAATTCTTCACTGACTTCCTCATCATCCCTGACAGCCGAAATGCTGACAAGGACATTCTCCGAGAGCGAAGGCAGATCATCGTGTCGCTCAATAGTGGACATATCGAAATCGCTGCCCAGCCCGTAGATAGAAATACCATACTGCCGCTGGTCAGACGGCGGAGATGCATTCCAGTCTCTGTAGGAGTGAGAACCATCGGAGACATAGCAAACTGAGTAGTCACCCGGATTCAGTTCGACACTGCCCGAGAACTTGCGGTTCTTTGTGCTACCACCCGCATGATCCGTGTTTCTCCAATCCATTTCGAATACTCTTTCGAGGCTGTTCAAGTCCTCGATCCAACCGTAGTCAGCGAATTCGTCCCCATACCGGTCATACTCTCCGATAGCATAAACATGAACTTTCACCGGTTTCTTGACCGTGAAGTATTTGCATTCGAACTCATCATCTCCAACCCTCGTGATAGACAAGATTTCTCTCGACGAGTGCGTATCCTCATACGGCTTCACGAAGGATGCGTGGCTCGGATTGTTCACTGAAATGTTCACCCCCCACGCAAACGGATCGTAGGGTGGGCACATGTTCCATGACTCCGGCGAATGGGAACCATCCGTCGAGTAGAAGGCAATGTAGTTACCTGCAGGCAATGTGATGGTCTCGTCCGACTGGCGGTTCTTGGTTGCTCCGCCCGCGGGTTCGGTGTTCCACCTCTCCATCATCCAGACGTTCTCACGTGTCTCCGCATCGATGATCCACGCTCCGTCTACCATTATCTTATCGCTCTTCGAGTACTCTCCGACTGCATACACATGCAACTTCAACTCTCGCTCCAGGGTGAATCCCTTGCTGTCGTAGAAGTCATCATCATCGGCGAGCAACTGAACGACGTTTCCCGATGGAGGTTCAAGTGAATAGTCGGAGGAGAAAGATCCGGACTTGGATTTGATTACCATCTCGAAATCTTCGGTGTACTCATCATCGCTGGAGAACGCATCCTTTATTATGGTAACTACCCCTTCGAAACCATCAAGCGAGATCGAGTACTTAGAACCTACGTAGAAGAAAGCGGTGTAAGACCCCTCTTTCAAATCAAGCTCCCCTTCGTACCATCTCAGCACGCTACTTCGCTCGTAACGATCCGTGTTGTCGTAGTCCATTACCCACTCGGGTTTTCGCGTATTGTTGTTGAGTATCCATCCGTAAGCGTACAGGTTGTCGGAACTGCGGCGACCAGCGCCGATAGCTTCGATGGAGATCGTTCCGGGAGAGTTCACCTCAAATGACTTGCTCGCTAGTTCGTTACTATAGAGATCGTCAAAATTCACGATGGTCTTTTCATCAGCTTTAACCGATACGGTGAGAAACAGCAGAACAAACCCCGCGAAAAGCCCCAGCACGATCATAAAGATAAGCGCCTTCAGAGTATCCATGGCAGGACCTCCATCTCAGTGTTGCTGACCAATGCTTGCATAGTATTCCACCTACATTGGAATACGGGACAGAACGGTTGAGGTTTCAATAATCGCACTGAATCTGGAGCATCAGGTGTTCAGTTATTGAACACCTGATGTCTACACTAAAAATCGGTTTTCCCTGTGAACTTGAATTTCCCAACTCGCATTGCCGGCAAATAAAAAGATGAGGTCGCTCCCCAGGCGGGGATCGCTGAGCGGTCAGACGTCATTCCCAGAACATTGGAGAAGACATCCATCATGCTGTCCGTGAACCTCAGATTCTTCACTCCACCCCGCAGTTTGCCTCCCTTGATGCGAAACAGGCCATCTCTTGTCATACCCGTCATCATGGCGACTCTGGGGTCGAGGAAGCCGTTGATATAGTGGAATCTCGTCACTAACAGCCCGTTCTCTACTTCACCAATCAACTCATCGAGAGTCTTGTCACCGGGGACCATGGCGATATTAGCAGGCAGGGCGCCTTCAGCCGAGTACTCCGGTGGCAATCCGTGACCCGTCGACTGTATGCCTGCACGTTTGGCGGAGATGATATTGTGTACAACCCCGGTAGCAATTCCGTTCTTGACGAGATCAACTCGCTTTTTCGGAACACCCTCGAAATCAAAAGGAATCCCCGGGCTGGAGGGATCGAGAGCATCGTCGTAGATGCTGATGTTCTCCCCCATGACTCTCTCGCCTATGCGATCAGCGAGGAACGAGGACTTTTCCTCGAATGCCTTAGAGCCGAATGCTATGAAATTCATCCATTCGAACAATTCGCCGATTGCGGCAGGTTCGAGGATAACCTCATAGGTACCGGGCTTGATATCTTTCGGGTTGCGTGATTTCCGGCACTTCTTAACAGCCACCGTCGCGAGACCGGAGACGTCGATATCATCAACTTTCTTCGACATCCCAGACGCATAACCGGATGAGTTCTCACCTGTGGCTATTGTGTTAATGGATGCCGATGTGTATGGCTGATAACAGCGCACTCCGTTGGAGTTGAGGACCGCGATTTCGCCCTCTTCGGTAGCGAATGCACCGGCCATCTCGTAATCGTACTTCGCTACCTTGGAAAAGACCCTCTTGAGCTTGGTAGCTCTCTGTTTCGGAGTGAACTTCGCAGTTTTCTGATCGAAGGTTTCAGTCTCGGCATACTTCGATGGTTTCGCGAGCCCGTCGAAATCGGGATTGGGTTTCTGGCGCTTCGCGATGTCGAATGCGGCCCTGAGTGCCTTCCTGAGATCGGTCACGGTGAAAGAGTTGCAGGATGCCGTCCCGATCTTCTGGTCCACTACCACCTTGAATGAGACCTTGCTGTTTTCAACGGCTACATTCTGGTGGACGAACGAATTGGCATACCGGGTCAGTCCGGAGTTCGAACCCGTGAACACGGCTTCTGTCTGGTCACCCTTCGAGGATGCCATCACTTTCTCTATTGTCGCGAATATCTTGTCTTGTCCAATCATTACTCTCCCCCCACTTCGATGTTCCTGAAGCGAGCAGGGGCTGCTCCATGCGCGACATGCGCAACCTGCATCGGTTCTCCCTTTCCGCAGTTCGGAATACCCCAGACATGCCAGTGGTTCTTGTTGCAAATCGCATCGCAGGAATTCCAGAACTTGGGTGTCATACCGGTGTATCGAGGATTCTTGTAGATCTGGCCCTTCCTGCCGTTCTCGATCTTCCACGCGATTTCCAGTCCGAACTGGAAGTTGAGGCGCTTGTCATCTATCGACCAGCTCTTGTTGGTCTCGAAGAGATATCCGCCGTTAGTGTCGGCCATCAAGTCATCGAGTTCGGCGTCACCGGGTTCGAGATTGTGATTCGTCATTCGAATCAGAGGAATAGAGTGCCAGCCGTCGGCCCGCATCGTACCGTTCGAACGCTCGTTAACGACTGGTGCGGTTTCTCTCGAAGTGAGATATCCGACAAAAAGGCCATCGCGAATTATCGCCGACCTCTGAGCCTTGGTTCCCTCATCATCATACCCGAATGTTCCAAGAGCACCGGGAACGGTTGCATCCGCATAGATATTGACTATGTCAGAGCCGTATTTAAGCTTCCCGACCTGATCGAGCGTCATGAACGAACCGCCTGCGAGTGATATCTCCGTTCCAAGCACCCTGTCGAGTTCGGTCGGATGACCACAGGACTCGTGAACTTGAAGCGCCATCTGGGAACTGCCGATGATGACATCCGCCTCGCCCGCCGGAAGAGCAGGCGCGGTCAGAAGGGCGATCGATTCCTCACGAATCCGTTCTGCATTGTCGAGCAGGTTCATGCTTTCGACAATTTCGTAGCCTCCCGAGCCGAAATCACCTCCGAAGGAAGTCGGGTACGATCTTTTCTGGGTTTCTCCCCCTTCAAGTGCGGTTGCCACGAACCCCGCTCCGGATTCCAGAAGATCCTGCTCGATATAGGAGCCTTCAGTCGAAGCGAAAATCTTGTTAATTTTGAAAAAGGCCATCGAGCCTTCACCCATGTGAATCCGCTTGTCTTTGCAGAGGATCTTGTTAATCTTCAGCAGCAGATTGATTTTCTTATCGAGCCGAACCTTGAACGGATCGATTTCAAACGGGGTAACATAGTGATCCTCGTAGATTTCGGTCTCCGCAAGGCGAACATCCTGCTTTTTCGTGATTGCAGACGCCTTCGCGACCTGCAATGCGCGATTCGCGGTCTTGCGGAAGCTTGAAGCCTTGAGTGATGAACTTGCTGCAAAGCCCCACGCCCCATCGGCGATGACCCTGATACCGAAGCCCTGGTTGATATCGCGGGCGATTGAGTCAACCATCTCATTCTTCACCTGGATATTTTCCGATTCATTCCGGGTGAAACGAATGTCGGCATAGTCAGCGCCTTTGGACTTGAGGAATTCAAGAGTCTCGAGCAGTTTATCTTTCAAACTGGACCTCCTTCCATGGTGAGATATGACAGGCTGTAAATCTAATCCCAACCCTTTCCTAAGTCAACCGGATTATCGGAACCGTTAGCAGTGTCAATCACTCGGCCGAACCCAGTTCCTCTAAAAACTTCTTCTCCAAAAGATCGCCTCGGTTGACTATTCTTCTGGACCATCGGTATTTCAAATCAAGGACTTCCGACTCGTTAAGATGCCAGACAACATCGGAACTCCGAAGGCGGGATGTCAGGCTGTAAATTGTGATTGCTGCAGAAACAGATATGTTGAAGCTCTGAGTGAAACCGCTCATCGGAATCCGCATGCGCAGGTCCGCGTTATCCTGAGCATACTCGGTAAGTCCCGATTCCTCTTCGCCGAAGACTATCGCAAGTTTCCTGTCTATCGGCAATTCATCAAGCGTGGTGTTGCTGCGTTCCAGTGTCGTTGCCACGATACAGTACCCCATGTCGCGGAGGGCCTCATAGCAATCCGGGGTGCTGAAATGACCGGACTGCCCGTACCTGTGCAGGTCCACCCAATCAGCCGATCCCTGCGTTACGCAGGGGTTGACCTCATAAACGTGCTCATTCTCGATGACATGGACATCCTGTATGCCGAGGCACTCACAACTTCGAAGTACAGCACTGGCGTTGTGAGCATTGCGAATGTCTTCCACGACAACCGTGATGTGGCGAGTTCTCTCCTGAAGCACTCTGTCCATCTTCTGTTTCTTGTTATCGGTGATAAACCCAGAGAGGTAGTCCAGAACTTTGGCCTTGAGAATGTCGTCCATCTGCACCTGCGACGAGTCAAACCTGACTTAGAGCATAATCTACTGCGGCAAGAGCATGAATTTCCGTGGTGTCGAAAACAGGAATAGATACATGTTCCTGCCTGATAAGAAGCGGTATTTCGGTACAGCCAAGAATCACACCTTCAGCACCAGAACCCTTCAGCCGATCGATGATCTCTACATAGAGCTTTCGTGATTCCTCGTTAATGATGCCGAGACACAATTCATCATACAGTACACGATGCACAGAATCTCGATCGCGCTCATCCGGCACGATAGCTTCGATCCCGAACTTGTCGCTCAGTCTGCCTTTGATGAAATCCTGTTCCATCGTGAACTTGGTGCCGAGAAGACCCACGCGCGATAACCCGGACTTGCGGATCGCTTCTCCAGTAACATCGGCTATGTGGAGAAGCGGAATACTGACCGAGTTTTGCACCTGCTCTGCCATCTTGTGGGGCGTGTTAGCGCACATTATGAAGAAATCGGCTCCGCCCTTCTCAAGTCTTCTCGCGGCATCAATGAACACATCGGCGGCTTCGTCCCATCGTGCCTCATGCTGCATTCTGCTGAATCCGTCGAAATCAATAGAGAACATCAGGCACTGGCAGGAGTGATGACCGCCCAGTCGCTCGCTTACAGCTTCATTCACGATGCGATAGTACTCAGTCGATGACTTCCAACTGCTACCGCCGATCATTCCGATTGTCTTCATTCGCCCCACCTCACGGTAAATCTATATCCGCAAGTACGCTTCCTTGAGTCCTTCGTCTATCGTCCCATCAGGCAACATGTAATCGGGATGGTATTGTTGTTTCTCCTCCATCTGGAAGCGAACACATTTCTCCCAATTGCCGTAGCAGTACTTCTCTATCCAGGCCCTGTCGACAAGACCCTGCTGATAGAACAACTTCATGGGACATGTCTGATACCACTTGCATTCCTTACAGAGCATTTCCTATTTCGATCCCTTCAGTACAACAAACGATCCTTCTCCCCAGCCTTCCCTGACTGGTTCAATCTCACTTATATTCGATGGGCTGGTGAATATAGTCTGTCGTGCGGCGAAATCCCTGAAACCTGCTGCTTCCAGAAAACCAATGACATCATGGACAGAGTAGAAAGTAGCCGGTTTGTAGAACAGGCTTTCGTCCTTTCCTGCGCGATAACCCCTCCCCACAGGGCTGTCGCTGTCGACGAAGCCGACTATGAGTGAACCTTCGGGCTTCAGGACTCGATAGACCTCGCTGAACGCTTTCTCGATATCATCAACAAAGCAAATAGTCGTGACCATGAGCGCGAAATCAAAACTCGCGTCATCAAACGGTAGATTCTCAGCTCTTCCGTCGACAACCGTCAATCCCCTCTTCTCCGCGATCTCACGCATGTGTTGTGATGGTTCCACTCCGATCTCTATTCCGAGTGGAAGAGCGAAACGCCCACTGCCAGCTCCGACCTCGACACCTTTTCCTGTTTCCGGAAGCAGTTCCTTTACTGCCGACAATTCGGATTCATATGCAGACTTGTTACGTTCAAACCAACTGTCGTACTCTGTGCTGTGTTTCTCGAAGGGGTCGATATTAGGCATACTTCTTCTCCAGATCTCCATCCAAATTCAGGGCGTTCAGAAGCAAAGTCGTCTGCTCGGCTGCCTTGCCCTTAAGGAAGACATCTGTAATCTGCCCCGTGAAAAGTGACTCGTGCGTGTTTATCTCGATGATGGCCGCTCCGTTCCGTTTGGCAATATAGGGGATCATGCAGGCGGGCATTACTTCACCCGCAGTACCAATCACTATCACCGCATCTGCATTCTCCGCGGACCGGAAGGACTCGGAATTGGCCGGTTCAGGTATCGGCTCGCCGAAGAAGACGAAGTCGGGTTTGAGAATTCCCCCGCAGGAACACTTCGGAGGGAGGGATTCGAAATCGACGTCCGCCGCATTAACGCGCTTACTACATGACATGCAACTCAGTACCCGCAGCGTTCCGTGAAACTCCCAGACCCGCTTACTTCCGGCCGCCTGATGCAGGTTGTCTATATTTTGGGTCACGACAGTATCAACCATGCCATGCTCTTCGAGTACTGCAATAGACTTGTGAGCAGCATTCGGTTCAGCCTGCCCCCAGAAATCGTAGAATATTTCCTTGATCAAAACCCATGATGACTTCGGATCGCTGTTAAAACGGGAGATATCCAGAAATGAGGGATCATACTTGGTCCACAGGCCGTCGTTACCCCGGAACGGCGGTATCCCGCTTTCAACCGATATTCCAGCTCCCGTGAATACAACAACGCTACGGGCATTCTGAATGATTCTTGCAGCTTTCGCGAACATAACACGTCCCTAAAAATCGTCTCCAGATATCAGACTCACCAAATCATATTAGCAGGCTCAGGTCAATCGGCACAATGACTCAAACAGCCAACTCAATCCCTACCGGGCAATGGTCGGACCCCATTACATCTTGCAGTATAAATGCAGACTTCAGCGATTTCCTTAGACCGTCACTGACAAAGAAATAGTCAATGCGCCAGCCAATGTTCCTGTCCCTCGCGCGAGTTTTCATATCCCACCAGGTATACTGCTCAGGATCCTCGTTGAACGCGCGAAATGTATCTATGTAACCGCCGCCGATCAGCTTATCGATCCAAGCCCTTTCGACGGGGAGAAAACCCGATGTTTTCTCATTGGCCTCCGGTCGAGCCAGATCGATTGGTTTGTGAGCTGTGTTTACATCGCCACAGATAACAACGTTCAGGCCCTTGCCGACAAAGCCATTGACATATTCGAGAAAGGCATCGTAAAAGTCAAGTTTGTACTGTAACCGTTCCTTGGATGCCTTGCCGTTTGGAAAATACACGTTGAACAGCAGGAACTTATCAAAATGCAACGTGATGACTCTTCCTTCGTTGTCAAACCGTCCATCTCCAAAACCGCATGTAACCTCTTCAGGTTCAACACGGGTATAAACGGCAACCCCGCTATAGCCTTTCCGTTCAGCAGAGCAGAAATGGCTCTGATACCCATCGATATTTCTGAGCTCAGTACTCAACTGCTCCTCCTGGGCCTTCGTCTCCTGAACACAGAGAATGTCGTACTTCTCATCTGCAAACCAGTTCAGAGCGCCCTTTTTATCCACCGCCCTGATACCATTGACATTCCAAGATAGAATCCTGATACGCTTCATTGGAAACCAGTCCTTCGAGTGCCCCCGATGAGTTACTGAGCGTTCCTGCAAGTATCCCGAAATGAAAGTACACAGTTCAAATGATTCGTACAAGAGCTTTCTCTACGCGGCTTGACATTTGGCTCAATTATGCTAAACTGTCCGGAGAATTTGAATGAAGGAGACTTGCAATGAATTTCAACGGCAAAGAATACGAAGCTTTCAGCTGCGCCTTCAATGAAAAAACATACAATGCCAGGATGGTAGGACGGAAAGTGTCGCCGAGAATACCACACCGCCGAAGCAAAGTCACCGACCTTGATGCGGTCGTGGAACTTATAAACGACGGGGATACTATTTCTTACCCTCATTACTATAGGACAGGCGATCAGGGGCTGAAAATCGTCGTGGACAAACTCAAAGAAGAAGGCAAGAAAGACATCAAGATCTATGGCAATGCCTTCTTTGACAACGTTGACCCCTGGTTACTCGATGCAGTCAGTGATGGAACCATCGGTGGAATCTATGGAAACCCTTACAGGAAGCTCGGCGAGCATGTAATGAAGGGCGAACTGCTCCCGTGGAGATCAGTTGGGTTCTCTCACGGCAATCGTGTCAGAAAGCTTGAAACCGGTGAAGTCAATATCAAGGTCGCCTTCGGACCTGTCCCAATCGCCGATATCCACGGCAATGCGAACGGAATTATGGGCAAGGAAGACCAGTTGTGTGGTCCGTTGTGCCTGTTCGTCGCGGATTCGGAATACGCGGAATATGTATGCCTGCTGGCGGGAACTGTAAGCGAGACGCTCGTTATGCCCACTCCGATCTCAATGACGCATGTCGATTTCGTAGTCCCGATAGATGTTCCGGGCCTTTCGGCCGGCATCGGTTCAGGGACCCTCGATATGGAAAAAGCCCGGTCTCATCCGTTCAATGCACAGGTAGCCGACAACATCACAAACGTCATCAAGGCTGCTGGCGTCGTAAAGGATGACTTCAACTTCCAGGTGGGAAGCGGCGCAGGGCTGCTTATTCTCGAAAACATCAGGAACATGCTGAAAGAAACCGGCATTCACGCAAACTTTTCCATAGGTGGGGTAACTTCTTTGCATGTTGATATGCTCGACGAGGGGACACTGAGGCAGCTTATGCACGGACAGTTATTCGAACCAAGCCCCAAAGTCTTCGAGTCGCTCCGGAACAACCCGAATCACCATGAAATCACAGTAGCCTACTACGCCTCCGTCGCCAACAAAGAGAACGCCGTAAATATGCTCGATCTGGCGGTTCTGTCGACGCTCGAAGTTGATCTCGAGTTCAACCTCAACACCGTCTGTGCCAACGGTCGTATAATAGGCGGCATCGGTGGCGGCCAGGATGTTGCCGCGGGCGCCGACTTGACCATCATATTCATGCCGCTTGCCACGGGTAAGAACGGCAAGGGCTTCCCGAGGGTAGTGGATAAAGTGTTTACGCGCACCACGCCGGGTGAGGTGATAGATGTCCTCGTTACGGAGCAATACGCCGCAGTCAATCCCCGGAGCAAAAGTTCATACAAGGACGCGATTCTTGAACGAGGGAAAGACTTCGGCGTGACGCTGGTCTCAATTGAAGAGCTTCGAGAGAAGTCAATTGCCAAGGCCAAAGAATTCGGCACTATCCCCCCGGTGGCCGAGACATCTGACGAAGTCTTGCATGTAATCGAGTGGCGCGATGGTTCTCTGCTTGATGTAATCAGGAAACCGGCATTATAGATTGCCATGCTTTCAATAGAAGAAATAGACGAACTGCGTCACAAACTCGCTACATCCTTCGAGGTCAACATTCGGCCTCGAAGGATCAAAGTCCTGAAGATTAATTCATCGTATCATTGGCAGCCCCCGCTGTACATTGAAGTCGGCAAACGCTGTGCCAACCTCGCGCAGAACTCTCCCCCTGAGGAGGTAATAGCCATCTTCGAGGCCACGACATTCATGGTCTGCACTCCCGGGCATGGATATCCCGATGGACTCCCCTACCTGTTCGCCAAGGAAGATGCTCATCTTGTGGTTGAGATGGATTAGTGCTTGCCTCATTGCCCTTCCGGCTGTAACATCATTCAAGAAACGACAGGCTTGCTGGTTAGTAGAATCAAGTCGGGGATGTTGATTGATGAACTGTTTCTTTGCAACCGATTTGCACGGCAGTTACGACAGGTACCTGCAACTGTTCGAACTCATAATCAGGGAACGACCATCGGCCGTGTTCCTCGGCGGTGATCTGCTCCCCAGAGGATTCGGTACAGCGTCAGCAGTGGATTCAGCACATCAAGACTTCATTAACGGCTTTCTCGCAAGGAGACTGAACAAGGTACGCAGGTTGACCACCGGGTCGTTCCCAAGGATATTCATCATTCTCGGGAATGATGATACGCGATTCGAGGAGGCTGCGGTTCTTGATGTTGCGACGACTGGTCTCTGGGACTATGTTCACAATAAGCGAGTCAGATTCGGGAAGTACAATGTTTACGGTTACTCCCATATCCCCCCGACTCCGTTTTTGCTCAAAGACTGGGAGAAGTATGATATCAGTCGTCATGTCGACCCGGGGACAATCTCTCCTGAGGAGGGGCATCGATCGGTCCCTGTTCCGGAGAACCGCATCAAGTGGGGTACGATCGCGGATGATCTGAAGTTGTTGAAGGGGAAAGACAGCCTGCAGAATGCGATTTTTCTGTTTCACACTCCTCCTTACAAAACCAATCTGGATCGCGCAGATCTTGACGGCAAAATGGTGGATCATGTGCCCCTTGATCTGAACATCGGAAGTATCGCAGTTCGGAAATTTATCGAGCAGCATCAACCGCTCTTGACGCTTCACGGCCATGTTCACGAATCTTCAAGAATCACGGGGTCATGGAGAGACGTGATTGGAAGAACTCACTGCTTCTCTGCCGCGCATGATGGGCCGGAACTCGCGCTTGTCCGGTTTGATCCTGATAAACCCGGCGAGGCGACACGGGAATTAGTCTGAAGATTCCGAGGTGCTACCGATTGCCAGAGGGCGGGCGGAATCCGTAACTGCGCCTATCTTCACGGCATAGCTGGTCTTGTTCTTGATGTCCTCATCGGTCACGATATGAACGTCGAGGAGACCATCGCTCCTATACCCGGTACGCAGGTAATTTATTTCGTCAAGGCTCAAGCTCCAGCCTTCGAGCCAGTGCACGAGCTTCGTTCTCTGTTCTTCCGTCCCCCGGAAATGAACAAGCAGATCGATATCGCTTCCCGGTCCCGCGGTTGCATTCTTGGTACTGCCGAAGACGTATAATCCGACCACCCCAAACTTGTCAGAGTCTATCAGAGAGGCTATTCTTTGGGCAGATTGAAGCCTCCAGCGCCAGTAGTTCTCTTTAGGTTGTTCCAGTGTTTCCACCGCCGACATTGGCTCAACATCAGCACTCGGTGTCACCAGCACGCCCATCGCCTCGTCCAGATCGGCATTCATCAGGATTCTGAGGATTCTCCCCTCAGCGTTCGCGGGAACATCTATCAAACGTATGGTTTCTGACATGGATTCATACTCGGGGAGCACTTCTGCGAGGATGTTCTTCGACCGCGTAAGGAATCTCTCATTGAACAGGACACCTTCTTCATCCGGGTATAACGGGAGATACCTGATGTTCGCTTCCACGAGGTCCTGGAAGAAATGTGTTCCGAAGGAAAGCTCTGGAAGATATGAACCTTTCTTGACCGCCATTTCAATCAACATGGCCGTGTTGTTGATGTCTGAGTATGTTACGCTGACACCAAGCTTGATGTCTCCGCGACTGCCCCACCTTCCGGGCCCCATGAGCACGAACTGCCTCTTGGGAAGAAGCTTGTTCAACTTGCTCACGACCCGGCCAACTCTCAGCATGCTTTCCTGATCGGGGAGTTCCTCATACTTCCTCGGATCGACATATACGATGTGAGTAATATCAGGCACTCGCCCATTGGAGACAAACCTGTTGGCAGCGAATACGACTCGTTCCCTGGGAATGTCCTTCGGGATAGGCACGGGTTTACTAGCGTCAGAGTGACTCTGTGGTCTGCACTGGAGGAGGTAAAAGTCGTGTCCATCAGATGCGAATTCTATATCAACCGGAATACCCAGCACATTCTCAAGAGTCGAAAGTATTGTCTTCATTCTTGAAATGAAAGTTGTTCCGGAGATCAACCCCTCGAAGTTCGTCACGAGAACATCGTTATCAAAATCAAGGTTCAGTCCGACAGGCTTGTGAATGTGACCATCCTTGAGAACCGACACCATTTCGTGGACACCATCAAGCTCGTACCCGACTTCCATCAGGAATTGCTTCAGCGAAATCGTTTCAAAGGAATTGGTTTCGAGATTAATGACATCGATCTTCTTCGGGGAGTATCTCGCGACCTCGTCCGGAGATGCGTTCACCCTCAAACCCGGTTGCCCCGGAGCTACAAGTACGGTATAGTCGTCGCTAAGTCGATCCACAGCCCGAGTTCCGAGCCCCGGCACAAGTCTCACGAGTCCGTCTTCGCGCTCGATATCGGAGGACCAGCGGAATTCGTTTCTGCTGAACGCAACCCCGGCGCACGTCGGGAGGAAATACTTGCCCGCACGAGATCCGACAACCTCCTGTATCATTATGCCCATCTCTTCACCGAAATCGAGCAGTCCCCGTTCGATCCGGTACTCTATCGGGTCCGGGCCGAAAGTCGATGCGTAGACTTCCGCTATCGCATCCATGAGAGCGTCAAGGCGCTCCTGTTTGGACCCGCGATTTGCAAGGAACAGGCTCTTGTACTTGCCGGAAAACGATGCTCCCGCTCGATCCTCAAGGAGACTGGAACTCCTGACGATGAGCGGCTTGTTACCGAGATCATCCAATGCGACCGACAGCCCCTTCACGATGTCATTCGGGAATCTACCATTCTTGAATGACTGCTCGATGTGAGGATACTCCAGGCGTACCTGCTCGATGGGCTTATACTTCTGTTCCACGACTTCATCGAGGTTGTTGTAATGCATGAAGTGCAGTAGAGTGTCAGAGGTTATGTGCCAGGTCTTGGGAATCTTCACATTCCGCAGGACATCGTTTTCTTCCGACATCTTCTTCAGTATCTGAGAAGCAAGATACAGCCCGGCGCTTTTCCCCCCGAGCTTTCCCCGGCTCTCGGCGCTGAAGATCACCTTCTGGAGAAGATAGAAGAACTCCTCGACACCGATGTAATTCTTTGCAATGCGCACATAGGCAAGTTGAGCCGACAGGAACCTTCTAATCAGCGACACGTGGATTCCAACCCGGCTCGGGGAATGCTCATCGATATCATCTTGAGCGATATGATGAAATCTGCGAATAGCATCCGAGACATCGGCGAGCGGCATGTTTCTATTCACCACATGGACAAGATTGCTGAGCTTGTCTTCATGCGTCCACTTTTGAATAAGCCCCAATATCTCCTGATCGCTGATATGATCCGCCGCTATGTTGAACACGACAGAGCCGAAATCCAGTGGGAAGTCGATTCCTCGACGCTTCAATGGACGGTTCCAGTCCTGCGGCACCGATGATTGATCAAGGTTTCGCCCGCTGCCTACGGTCTGAAGGAATTCCTCAGCCTCAGCGATTCCACCCCAGCACAAATGATTGAGCATCTTACGGGCAATGCTCATATACAGATTTTGATCCGTTTGCTTGAGCATCTTCACCACGATTGGCCACTCGCCCTGTTTGGTGCCCGACCCGTTCTTCTGGGTTGATTCAAGCTCCCTCACGAGCTGCCTCATTCGCTGGTGCAGAATACGGTGCCCGAGACGTTCGGTAATCGTGTGAATGAGCCTTGTTTCCCCTTTCAGAAACGGTCCGTCGTCCGCCTCAGGCATCTCCTCGGTGTAGTATACGCTCAACCTTCCAAGGACTATGTCCTGAACTACTATATCAGAGCTCTGAACCCATGATGTCTCTTTGAAATTCGGCGAGCGAAACGTCTTACCTTCGTAGACCAGTTTGGCCTGACAGACATCGGGATACTGCCATCCCGGCGGAATAGCATCTATGACCTTAGCGAAAACAGAATCAAGGGGCTCGTCGGGTTCCTTGAGTATCTCCTCAACCCTGTAGAGGCAGTTGAGCTCTTTTGCCCTCTCGGTGAGGGCGTCGATCAACTTATCTACTGACTGTTTCTGATCCGTCATTTGAGTATTACTCCTCGACTATGCCTTCCATCAACCCTTATCGTTAGCGGATTGTCAAGCCGGACGTGTCTTACGAAAGTGTCATCCCGAACTGCACGAGCCCGGTTCAACCAATCCCAGTCAATTCGAAATTCACTGTCGTGCCTCACCATAAAGTAGAATACGCCAAAACTCGATATATTGTGGAAGAAATGTGATCCCTGGCTGAGATCGACATTCATATCGGGCAACGTAGCCTCCACAATAGCTCGCGCCCCTGATACCTGACCCCACTCCGCGGGAATCCCAAGCCACGGATCCGAACTGCCCCAGCGTCCGAAACCGATCAACACGTACGGAGTATTCTCACTCTTTAGTTGTCGGTTGATCGTTTCCAATTGATTCGCAATGACCCGAGTATTTTTCGCCTCGAAGATCTCAGGCCTGACGTAGACAATGTCGCTGATGTCCGTCGAAGTGCCGTTGCCAAGAACTTTGTCAGACGACAGAAAGGCCTTCGGGTCCAGCAGGTCACTCTCAGCGACTTCGACTTTCTCGTTGGATACGACCATCGGCCTCACCTGGAGGAATCCAAAGTGAGCAGTCGAAGTGTCATTCCCCTTCATTGTCACGGCAAACTCGATCTCAACTTCGCTGCCGACAGCTTCCTCGCAAAGACTTAATAGCTCGACTATGAGGTTGTTGAGATTCAGTAGCCTCTCCGAAAGTATCGGGGCAAAGGTTACGACCCGGGGGCCATCGGAACCGATGCCGGGAACTAATCGATCGTCCGCGGGACGGTAAGTCGAGGCGGCGATCGAAAGCGTACCGTCAGCTTCGGCTTCCTGAAGATCGCACTCTGACATGTACTCTGTCTCGCGAATAGGATCGTACTCCGGCGCTTTGCCCATGTTTACTGCCCAGAACCTCGTTTGGGATTGCTTGAGCAGCTCCGAAGGTGACCCGACCGGAGGCATCACGCGCGGGTATGCGGGCGAGTAGGTCCATGCGAGCCCCCCATCGACTATTGTCTTTCCCAGCCCAACGGCGAGATCTACTACGCCGTCGGAAGGTTTAGCCCGCCCTACCGGATAGAAGTTGTGGGAACGGGCGACCCCGGCAAAGTGCGGGTAGTACCTCTCCTCGAACTTGCATCCGACAACTTCCTGAACTATCACGGCCATTTTCTCGTCAGACGCCGATCTTCCGGTTGCCTGAATGTAGTTCTTCGCGGCCTTGAAAAACGTCGACGCGTAAACGAACTTAACAGCCTCTACCAGTTTCCGAAATCGCAAGTCAACATCGAACTGGTTGTTCGGGATCATCTTTGTTGCATACACACCGGCGAACGGTTCGTACATTGCATCTTCAAGCAAGCTCGATGACCGGATTGCCAGCGGCGAATGAACACCGATTATCAGTGACCTGAGATCGCCGACAAGCTCTGCGGGCAGGTCTGCTTTCTGAAACGCGTGTGCTATTCGACTGTCCGGAAGATCAGAGAACGCTACATCATAAAGGTCATTCCGCTTCATGAACTTATCAAAGAACCCGGTGGCTATGACGGCAAGCTTCGGTATCGAGACAGTGAATCCTTCGAATTGTCCCTTTCCGGCATTCGCTTCCACAACGTCTTTTATGAACGCGAGCCCTGATGCTTTTCCACCAACCGATCCATCACCGATGTAGCTCAACACCTGCCCAGAGTCCCAGAAATCCCTCGAGAACTGCGTCAGGTTATCAGTAGATACCGAAATTCGACTCTTCGTCACAATAGTAATCGTCTCCAATTCGTGGCCGATTCGATTGCCCGGTATCCCGTTCCGACCATCACGCCCGGCCTCTGTCCGGTCCAGCAGTATCCAGATCCGTTAACTGTCAATATTCCCTATTAAAGCTGTACAATCAAGCCAAAAGAGAGAAGAGTGAGTATGATTGTGTACTGGGCGGGAGCTATTCGAAGTCCTAAATCCAGCCTCGATCCTTGCATGCCTGCGCCACTCGCGAGATAGCGATCATGCTTGCGGCATCGCGCATACTGATCTTTCGCTTTCTCGCCATGTCACTGACTGCAATATACGCGGAGGTGATCTTGACATCCAGATTGCCCAGTACTTCGTCTTTCTCCCAATAGTGGTTCATGTTGCTTTGAACCTGCTCGAAATAGCTGGTTATGACTCCGCCGGCATTCGCCACGACGTCCGGAATAACGAAGATTCCTCGTTCATTGATTGTCTCGTCGGCAGTATTGGTAATCGGGGCATTGGCCCCCTCGGCTATTATCCTGACCGATGGGCTGATCTTGGAGACGTTTTCATCGGTAATCTGGTGCTCGAACGCGGCCGGAATG